>Ga0066383_10000464_pt1 | contig 14583 bp, 10 predicted proteins | sample Knorr_S23_td_Bot_FD_70950 | JGI IMG/M metagenome (GOLD analysis project Ga0066383, IMG submission 70950) | Marine microbial communities from Southern Atlantic Ocean transect - Knorr_S23_td_Bottom_ad_3770_LV_A | ecosystem: Environmental > Aquatic > Marine > Oceanic | place: Southern Atlantic...
GATCCTGGTTGGAAGACGAATGGCCGGGCGAGACATTCATGGCCATCGGCATGCGCGACCCGGTACTGACACCGAAGACTATGCACTACCTGCGGAAGAACATCCGCAACTGCCCGGACCCTTATGAAGTCGCTGAGGGTGGCCACTTTCTGCAGGAGTGGGGTGTAGATGTTGCAACCCGAGCGATTGCTGCTTGGTCGGCTGAAGCCTAAACCCGGCGCGAAAATCAAACCCTGTTAAAGCCGGCTAGAATGACTGGACAGAACGTTCTTGTCATCGTTTCTGATGAGCATACACGTGAGGCGCTGGGCTGTTACGGCGCCGATCACATGCATACCCCCAACATTGATGGCCTTGCCCGCCGCGGCACACGCTTCAGTCACGCCTACACGCCGTCTCCCATCTGTGTCCCGGCCAGAGCATGCATCGCAACGGGTACCTACGTTCACCAGAACCGTTGCTGGTCTAATGCGCAGCCTTATCACGGGCAAGTTACCGGGTGGGGCCACCGCCTGATTGAAAATGGACACCGGGTGGTGTCTGTTGGAAAACTTCACCATAGAAGTAGCCGGGACGACAATGGTTTTGATACTGAAATCATGCCATTGCACGTCAAGGACGGCATCGGCTGGGCCCGGGGCCTGCTGGGGCGTAATGGAAGCAGCTGGGATGCTGCCGCACATTTCGCTGAAGAAATTGGCCCTGGACTGTGTGACTACAATCAATATGACATGGAAATTTCAGCAGCCGCATGTCAGTGGCTTCGACACGAGGCAACGAAAGATCCAGAAAAACCATGGGTGCTGTATGCGTCCTTTGTCAGCCCACACTACCCACTGATCGTGCCTCAACGCTATTTTGATCTCTATCCGCCGTCGCAGATCGAACCACCCCGCCTGAATACCCCGACCGACCACAGCGAGCACCCTGTCCTGCAGGCGATGCGTCATTACCTCAACTATGATGACTTTTTCGATGACCAGAGCCGCCAAGTCGCCAAGGCCAGCTACCTTGGTCTGTGTTCATTTCTAGACGATCATGTGGGAGCACTCATCGACGCACTGCACGACAGCGGCCAATACGACAACACGCTCATCATTTACACCAGTGATCACGGAGAAATGGCTGGCAATCACGGGCTGTGGACCAAGTGTGTGATGTACGAGGAATCGGCCGGGATACCGCTGATCCTGTCCGGGCCCAGTGTACCTAAAGGTGAGGTACGCTCAACCCAGGCCTCACTGGTTGATCTTCATCCTACCATCCTCCAAGCCACGGGGCTTGGGCTGTCCCGTGATGACCTTGATCTACCGGGATGCTCACTGCTCGACCTGATAGATGGCGAGACTCCTAACCGACTGGTGCTGTCAGAGTATCACGATGGCGGTTCGATTACGGGCATGTTTATGATTCGCCGAGAACAGTTTAAATATGTTTGCTACCCGGGATATCCACCCCAGCTGTTTGACCTTGAAAAGGACCCGTATGAAAGCACTGATCTCGCTCCAGAAGCTGCCTACCAGCAGGAAGTCCAGGCGTGTCACCGGGCTCTGTGCACACTGGTTGACCCCGAACGTGCGAATGAACTCGCGTTCTCCGACCAGAGCGCCAGAATCAGCGAACTCGGTGGCCGAAAAGCAATCGAGTCGATGGAGAATTTCGACCAGAGTCCTGTCCCGCATTGATCTCCGCTATCTTTGGGCATTGACCAGAAGTCGGTCGGACCCCATTGCCTAACAACGACAACACGATCAATCCGATAACAAAGGGTGACTAGCGGGGTGTAGCCGCGGGCAGGCCACCATCTACAGGTAGCGTTACACCAGTGGTCGGAGTAGCGCGCGTCAGAAAAAAGAGTACGGCGCTGCCGACGTGCTCCGCGGTAATTTGGGCCTTTAGGAGATTTCTATCACGGTAATACGCTTCGAGTCCCGCTGGGTCGAGTCCCCGTGATCGCATGCGGTCCGGCCCAACCTCCGCCCATAGCCCAGAGGATCGTTCCCCATGTGAAAAAACCGCATCAGGTGCGACCATGTTCACGCGTATGTCATGACTTGCGAACTCCTGACTGGCGACCCGAGCGAGTTGGTGGGCGGCTGCCTTAGTGGCGCTGTAAGCGCCAAAATCAGCCCCAGGTGCAAACACGTTTTTTGTCGATATCAGAACGATGTCTCCCCCGGTTCCCTGAAGATTCATGTTTTTCGCCGCCTCTCGCAAGAGAAGCAGGGTACCGTCTGTATTAACACGCTCTAGGTCTCGAAACTTCTCGAAATCAATCGTCTCCAGTGGGGAAACGTGAGCCAATCCTGCGTTGATCACTACGATATCCACCCCTCCCCATGCTCGATTCACTTGTTCGAATCCGGCGACAACTGAACCGGGGTCAGCCACGTCGAGCCCAAGCGAAAGAACCCGGTCGGGGAACTGCTGACTGAGGGATTCTGCGAGTTGGTCAAGTGAATCACCAGGCAAGTCCGTGACCGCCACATGTGCACCCTCCGAAAGGAGTCGGGCAGAAATGCCTGAACCGATCGCGCCTGCCGCACCCGTCACCAGTGTGATCCTGCCGGTAAGTGCCGGCCTGTTGTCGCGGGCAAGTTTCGCGTGTTGCAGTGACCGGTATTCCATATCGAACAGGTGCTCCTCTGCGGGGGCCTGATAGCGGGAGCCCATGGCAGCGATCAGAGCCTTGGTGGCCAGCGTCTGGGCCATGATATCGCGGACGATTACGGCCGGACCGGCGTCTTCACCTGCGCAGAGCACACCCATCCCAGGAAAAAGCACGATGCTCGGATAGGGTCCGAATGGTGTCACTCCGTCAGGCATGCGATGAGCATGGCGCTCTAAGTAGGTCTGGTAGTCTTCGGCGTACCGCTTAAGTGAGGTGTCGATCTGATTCACGAGCAATGTCTCGTCGTCATAAGCTGGTTCGTCCACCCATGCGGGTAGAATCTTCGTCCGAATCAGGTGATCACTCGTAAGCGGTGGCGAGAGCGCGAGGCTGCGAGCTCCCTCGGTATCGAGAAAAGCCAGAATGTCCGGGGTCAGCAGCGGGCGCAGTACCATTCGTCGGTACGGGCGGTCCGGGTCACCGGTCGTGCGAGCGAGTCGCCCACGGATCAAAGGAGCAACTGTAGACAAGCGCTGGTAGGCCACCTCCATGGAAGTCTGTCGTACGCGCGGCAGGCTCAGAGTGGCGGATTTGTTCAGGTAAGTCTCGGCGCGGGAAACGAGATCAATCATGCGTTCGTAGCTCTCGCGTGGAGACTCTCCGCAGACGATGATACCGTGATGCATCCACACCATCGCCTGCGCCTCCGGTGCAGCAGCGATCGCAGAGGCAACCTGCTTGGCCAGTTGAAATCCCGGTCGAATATACGGCAGGACGATAATATCGTTCCCTAGAGCCGCGCGGACGTGCTGCTCTCCCTGGGGCTGGTTCGTGAGTGCAAGAATCGCATCAGCGTGAGTGTGGTCAACGACGCGGGCAGGAAGGAATGCGTGGACAGGTGTCTCAATCGATGGAGTCGGTGCACGATGATCGAACAGGTGCGTGCGAAGTTCGCTCACCATCTCCTCATCGGAAAGATTGTCAATCCCGCAAAGACGCTTTAAGTAGGACAGGTCAACAGCTACGTAGTCTTCGGGCGTCATGGATGCCAAGTCGTGTCCTGACGCTTTTATGAATAGAGCGGGTACATTCTCACCAAAGAGGTTCTGGACGTTCCCCTTAATAGATGTATTCCCACCACCATGAAGCACGAGAGAGGGCTCTGCACCAATCAGTCGGCTGGTGTACACGCGTAGCGCAAATTCTTCGCCACGAATTGCTCCGTATCGCTCGACGAATTCGGTCGCGTCGGTATCGGACCAACGATTTTTCACAGTCACTCCATCCCCGCGTCGGCAGCAACCATACCGACACTGATCGTGGGTGAGGTGGTACAGATAGCTTTAAAGACCGAAAGAGTCACGATGCTCACGTGGTGTTTCGCTTCAACTCTCGGCCGATTGTTTGTTATTCTCTTTGAGCGTCAGATAGAGGTCGTAAGCGTCCGTTGGAGAGAGATTCTCGTGGACGACAGCCCGAACGGCCTGGATCATCGCAGCAGGCGCTTCTGACTGAAAGATGTTCCGACCCATATCGACGCCGGCTGCGCCTTGTTGTACTGCATTGTGGGCGAGTTGCAACGCGTCGGGCTCGGGGAGTTTCTTGCCGCCGGCGATGACGATCGGCACTGGACATGACGCGGTAACTGTATCGAAGTCCTCTTCAACATAATACGTTTTGACATACGTTGCACCGAGTTCCGCACACATTCTAGTTGCCAGGCGCATGTACTGGGCGTCCCGGACCATCTCCTTGCCGACTGCAGTCACAGCGAGAGTCGCAATTCCATGACGATTTCCCATATCGACAAGCCGCGTCATGTTGTGGACCGAGCGGGTCTCATGCTCACCGCCTATAAAAACTTGAACTGCCATGGCTGCCACATTAAGTCGGATTGCTTCATCAATGCTGACAGCTATCTCCTCGTCCGAGAGCTCTTTCAAAATGCTCGGCCCACCACTGGCACGCAACACGATACCTCTGGTGTAGGTCGGAGGGATCGTTGTGCGCAGAATTCCGCGGGTCAACATCAACGTGTCGGCGAATTCGATCAGAGGAACAATGTTGAGGTCTATCCGCTCCAGACCGCTGGTCGGGCCGAGAAAGTACCCGTGATCGAAGGCCAACATGACGGTACGGCCAGAGGTCGGATCAAAAATCTGGGACAGGCGATTTTTCATCCCCCAGTCAAGATTGTTCGACCCTTTAAGGAAAAAGGGCACATTTTGCATCGGAACGCTGGTAGCGTAATTCTTCGCTTCAGTGGTGTCAGCGTCAGCCATGGGTCTTGATCTCCATCGATTTATTCGATCTACTGCAGCAGTACTATCAGCGTACTTCCAGTATAACTCGGGGGCCTAGCCACTTGAACTTCCGCCCGCTCATCAAACTGATTGTCTTGTCGCAACGTTATCCAGCGGATAAATCGGTCGCCGCACGTTGTCAAAGGTGATCTCCGAATAATCCGAAGTACACACGCCGAGCCCGGCGCATTCCACGACCTCGCGCACCAGATCACGGAAACCGACGCGGTAGTGAATGCGGCTCTTCAGCATCAGGAAGCGCTGCTCGGTGGGTTCGATGCCGACCGCGCGGAAACATCCGGGGTCGACCGGTTCAAAATGGCGGGAAATAACCATGATGTCCACCGCACCCACAGACAGCACGCCAGTTGTACCCATATCGGTGATCAGGCCTCTGCCCATCGCGATGGTGGTCGGAAAGCGACCTTCGCTGATCAGCTTGACTCGCCCGGTCAGTTCAAGGGGATGACTGTGGCGCTGCAGAACCGGCATAGCGAGCTTACCGCCCAATGACAAGCGGACCTCATTCCCCACGCCCGCAGCCTGCATTACACTGACGGCATCAGGATCGAAAATGCCGCAGAAAGCCACGTCCTCCAGACCTTGCGCCAGCACCTCGGCCAGCACATTGGTGGTATCCATCGTACCGCCAGACGCGGTGTTGTCATAGTGATCCAGAATCAGTACCGGTCCGTTGTCGCTGGGTTCTGCTCCCACGGTTCGGGCCCTGGCAACGGACTGTTCCAGCGGCTCGAGCTGATAGACAAAATTTTGACGTTGCGCCCAGGCCTGATCAAGCAGTTCATCACGCAGGCACCCAGCCAACTCGGGGTCATTGTCTGTTGCGACCACCACTGACAGACCCGCTTGCGCGATATCTGCATGTGGAAAACCAGTGAACACACTGACAGCCAGGGCACCATCACGCTCCATTTCCTGGGCCCGCGCCTGCAGCGCCCGATTTGGCTGATCATCCGTACCCTGGCGCATGATGTGCGGGAGCATTGGATTGTTGCCCCATGCCATGGTGGGTTTAATGCCGTTGACGATGTGATCCAGCAATAATTTTCCGGCTAACTCGGCAGTTTCATACATATCGATATGGGGGTAAGTGTGGTAACCCGCGACGATGGTCGAAAGACCGACGATGTCATCGTAGAGATTTGCGTGCATGTCCAGCGCGACCGCAATCGGTACATCCGGATTGACAGCCCTTAACCGACGCAACAGTTCACCTTCACCGTCTTCGTGTGAACGGGTCACCATGGCACCGTGAAGATCCAGGAAAAGCGCATCGCATCCTTGTGCTGCTGCGTGTACGATTTTTTCAGCGATATATTCGTAAGCCTCATCTTCCACAGGGCCGGATGGTGCTGCACCCGCCACCACCGGTATGGTGATTTGAGCATCTGCAGCTTCAGCAACCGTTAGATATCCACCCATGCAACTGGCCGTGCCCCGAAACATCTCCTGCGCAGCATCACCGGCGATGGGTACACCGCTGCCAGCGGGTGAAAACCGGGCAAGATCACTGACCACCGGAGAAAAGGTGTTGGTTTCATGGCTCATCTGCGCAATGACGATATGCATTCTGTACGCTCCAAAAAGGTTATAGCGATCAGACCAGTATAAACGGCATCACTCACTCAATCGGGTCAGCGCATAAAGCTGATCTCTACCAGAAAGCATTCACCACGACCTAACGGTAGGTGTGCTTCGGGGTTTGACCCTCTCTCCTGCCAGGTGCCAGAATGCTTCTTTCCACAACCAGTTTTATAAGGCCGGGATACTTAAGGTCCGCTCTGTCCAAGAGGTAAACCATGCTAGATGATCTGGGCAGCCCAGTTGAGCGACAGATGCAAACATGGCTAAGCACCTTCGATGCTGACACCATCAGCGTTGCAGGTATCCTGTGTGACCAGCACGCCGAAGACCCGCAAAAGACAGCCCTGCTTTACGAAGACGCACTGGGCAACAGTGCCCGTTATACATTTGCACAGCTACGCGACCTGTCGTCCCGGTTGGCCGGTGTCCTCAAAGCGCTGGGGGTGACCAAGGGGGACCGCGTCGCGACATTACTGCCCAAATCACCCGAACTACTGGTCACCACGTTGGGGCTGTGGCGTCTCGGTGCAGCGCATGTCCCCTTGTTCACGGCCTTTGGCCCGCAAGCCATTTCATCGCGGGTCGAAAACAGTCAAGCGCGTGTATTGGTGACCGATGTCGCCAATCGACACAAGGTCTCATACGCAAACGCTGGACCCGGGTCTCCACAAGTCGTCACCGTCACCGATGACAGCAGCGGCACGCATGATGGCGATGTGGCGTACCGGGACGCACTGGCTCAGGCAGATCCAGTAACGGATCCGGTTTTAACCTGTGGCGACGATCTGTTTATTCTGATTTATACATCCGGCACCACCGGCAGCCCCAAAGGGGTGGAGATTCCGGTCAAAGCACTGGCTTCTTTTGTAGCCTACATGCGTTTCGGCCTGGATGTGCGCGATGACGATGTGTACTGGAACATGGCCGACCCTGGTTGGGCCTACGGTCTGTTTTACGCACTCGTTGGGCCCCTGCTATTGGGCAACACCACATTGTTCTTTAATGCACCGTTTGACGTCAGCGCAACCTATAGAATTCTTGAGACTTATGGTGTGACCAATGTGACCACTGCACCCACTGTTTTCCGGATGATGCGAGCAGCGGAAGATCAGGTCATACCATCAGACACCTCTTCGCTGCGGTTGGCATCTTGTGCCGGAGAACCGCTCAATCCCGATGTTGTCAGCTGGGGCCGTGACCAACTCGGTGTACCCATTCACGACCACTATGGCCAGACCGAGGGCGGTATGATGGTCTGCAATCATCATCTCCCAGAACTACAGCGACCCATCCGCGCCGGTTCAATGGGGCACACGATGCCGGGATTCAGGATCGTCATTCTGGATCCTGATGGCAAGGAGTTAGCGGCCGGCCAGGAGGGCCAACTGGCCGTAGACACATACGCCTCCCCGTTGTTCTGGTACCGTGGCTACTTCAACGATCCTGAGCGCACCGCCGAGCGCTTTACCGACAATGGCCGATACTACCTGACTGGTGACTCAGCGAGTCGGGACGCGGACGACTATGTGTCTTTCAGTGGCCGGGCCGATGACATCATCACCAGTGCCGGTTACCGGATCGGTCCGTTCGAACCTGAAAGCGCACTACTCACGCATGAGGCCGTGGCTGAAGCCGCGGTGGTCGGTATTGCCGATGAACTTCGGGGCGAAATCGTCAAGGCGTTTGTGGTTCTTAAAGCAGGATACGACCCCTCATCTGAACTGGCCGAAACATTGCGTACATTCGTACAGTCCACACTGTCAGCACACGCGTACCCGAGACAGATTGAATTCATCAGCGATCTGCCCAAGACACCCAGCGGCAAAATCCAACGCTTTTTGCTGCGCGGATAACACGATACATAGTCATAACCGAGGTCGATATGTCCCAGGATAGAAAGCAGGCGACCCGGCAACGCTGGCTGGAGTTGCTCCAATCCCACCGTGCCGATTTCGATGCAGCGGGTTCGGAACAATTCTGGTCGCCTGCCCGTGACTGCGCCTCACGCGATGAACTTCGCGCCCTGCAGAACGAGAAGCTGAAGGTGCTGACACCATTTCTTTATGAAAACAGCGATTTCTACCGCCACCGGTTCGATTCACTGCGGCTGACTCCGGCTGACATTCAAACCGTCGACGATCTTCTGAAATGGCCGCCCGTCGACAAAAAGGAGATGGTCGAAGACCTGATGGCCAATCCGCCCTGGGGCACCTACACCACCCATAACGATGCACTCTGGAACGAACGGGGCTGGAGCCTGTTTACAACCTCGGGAACCACCGGGCACCACGGGTTTTCGCTATTCCAAGTTCGACCTGGAACAGTGGTGCTGGGCCAACGCCCGGGCACTGTGGTCGCTCGGTGCCAGGCGCGGTGACAGTGTTTTTCTGGTAGTTGGATTTGGACCACATGTCTGGGCCTGGGGTGTGCATCAGGCGCTCGCGTACATGGGGATACCGTGTATTCCCGGCGGTGGCATGACGGCGGAGATGCGCTGCAACATCATCGAGCGATACAAGCCGACGATCCTCGCGACACTGCCGTCACAGCTATTGCGCCTCGGCCGGGTAATGCAGGGCCTAGGGCTAGATCCCGCCAGATCTTCGATCAAGACCTTGTTCACGGGAGGTGAACCCGCGGCCGGGATATCCACTACGCGTGCCCGGCTCGAAGACCTGTGGGGTGCCCGGCTGGTCGAATTTTATGGCTGTACCGAGGCCTCCCCACATTCCGGCGGCTATTCCTGCCCGGCTTCCAGCTTACCCGGCCAACAGGTACATACCCACCTGATGGAAGATTTTCAGATCTGGGAACTGGTCGACCCTGACACGCTGAAACCGGTTGCCGAAGGTGAGTGCGGCATCACCATCTGCACCAATATGAACTCCGAGAGTTCCTCACAGTTGCGTTTTATTGTTGGCGACTACACGACCTTCAATTCGTCTCCCTGTGACTGCGGGCGCACCCATGTACGCGCGATGGGTGGATTTTCCGGTCGTGCCGATGACTTGATTAATCTGCGCGGATTAAAGTTCTATCCGTCGGTCATCGAAGAAGCCGTGCGCGCTGTCGCCGGCGTGGGTGATGAATATGACGCCACAATCGAGACCAACAAAGCTGGCATCGATGTGATGACCGTGCGTGTTGAACACGCCGATTTTGAGTCGTCTGAAACGGTCGCCAGGGCTGTTGCGTACGAGGTTCGAACCCGGATCGAGGTCCGCTGCGAGGTGGAGATCATCGCACCGGATACCCTGCCCAAAACAGAATTCAAGGCCAAGCGCATATTCGATAATCGGAACAAACGTTAAACCGGAAAAACGATATGACAGTGGCTCATGCCCCGCCTTTTCGCGCCGAACATGTGGGCAGTTTGCTCCGTCCCAGTGAGCTGACCCAGGCCTTTCGGGCGTTTAATGCGGGAACGATCTCAGCGGACGCATTCAGGGCGGTCCAGGACAAGGTTATCGGCGACGCCGTCACGACACAGGAGTCACTGGGTCTGAAGCTGGTGACGGACGGCGAGTTCCGCCGGGCGTCTTACTGGGGGCACTGGGTCGACGCCGTCGAAGGACTGGGTGTCGCACCAGCGCTTTTCGCGTTCCATGACGAGAGCGGCGTAGAACAGGAATTCATAGCTGCCACCTGTACCGGAAAGCTGAAAAAATCCGCTTCCATCTCAACCGACGAATTTGCGTTTCTTCAGTCGGTGGCATCGGTGACGCCGAAAATTACGATGCCGTCACCGTCAACCCTGCACTTCTGGCGACTGAACGAGACCATCGCGGGCTCGGGATACCCATCGGAGCAGCATTATCTGGCCGATTTAACAGCGATTTACCGCCAGGAAATAGCCGACCTGTATGACCTAGGGTGCCGTTATATTCAGTTGGACGAAGTGCCACTGATCATGCTGGCCAATCCCGCCATCCGCAAGCGCGTGGTGTCACTGGGCGGCGACCCCGAGCGACTCACAGCACTGTACATCGAGGCACTGAACGCGGCTGTGCAGGACCGCCCGACTGACATGACCGCGGCACTGCATATCTGCCGGGGTAACTTCAAGGGTAAATGGCTCACTGAAGGGGGCTACGACGACATTGCGGAATCCGTATTCGGCCAGGCAGAAGTCGACGCGTTCTTCCTTGAATTTGACACCGACCGTGCCGGCAGTTTCGAGCCGCTCAGACACGTACCGCTCAATAAAAAGGTGGTCCTGGGACTGGTCAGTTCCAAAACGCCTCACGTTGAAGATCCGAAGCAACTCAAAGTGCGTATTCTCGAAGCCGCTGAGTACCTGCCACTTGAGTCGCTGTCGATCAGCCCGCAGTGCGGATTCGCCAGCACAGTCGCGGGAAACCCGATCACCGAACGGAACCAGATCGACAAACTCTCGGCACTGGTCGGGCTGGCCGAAGAGATCTGGGGCAAGGACTGAATCCGAATACCCTACATTTCGGGGCTCGCCAGGTACTAGCTGGTGTCAGTTGCGCACTGCTTCCAGTGCCGCGGCCGTTGCGCTGGTCAGGATCCTGATGTCGCTGCCAACAGTCACCAGATCAAACCCCATCGATATCATCTCCCTGGCATAGGCCGGCGAGAGACAGTGGATTCCTGCCCGTATACCAGCCGCTTTGGCAGTCTCAAGAATCCGTTTGATCGCAGACACGACCTCCGGCTCGTCAGGGTCAAGTTTTGGGGTGTATCCCATCGACAAGCTGAGGTCGCTTGGCCCGATGTAGACCCCTGTCAGCCCCGAGGTGGCCACAATGCCATCCAACTCGTCAAGCGCCCGTCTAGTTTCGACCATGGCCAGCGTCACGATCTCCCCATTGGCAGCCTGGGCATAATCTGGACCATGCGCCATGATGGCTCGGGTCGGCCCAAAACTCCTTTCACCAGCCGGTGCGTAAAGCGCGTAACGCACAAGGCGTGCTGCATCTTCAGCTGAATTGATCATCGGGCAGATCAATCCTACCGCACCCGCATCGAGTAGCTTACCGACGATTCCCGGCTCCAACCAGGGCACCCGCACGAGGGGCGCCGATTGTCCAATCGATATGATCTGCAGCAGATTAAGCGCTGACTGATAATCATTGAGTCCATGCTGAAGATCGACCGTCAGCGAGTCGAAACCCGCTCTGGCGTTGATCTCGGCAGTCACCGTGCTGGGGATGGAAAGCCAGCCGTTGACGACAGGCCTGTTTTCAGCCCAGATTTCACGAATTCTATTTTTCAAATCACGCTCCCGCCATGATCCAGGCACCAGCCAGAGCCCGCGTGCCGATTAGCGCTGACGACCCGATTAACCTGACCACAGGCCTTCCCGGGTAAGATCATCCATGGTTGCACGGATACTTTCGTGCAGAACTTCGACCATGGTATCGATCTGGCGTCGCGTCAACACCAACGGTGGCGACATGACATTGAGATGAGCGATGGGCCGCACGATCACACCACGCTCCTGGCAGTGATCGGCAATCCGTTTTCCGATATTGGCGTCATCTGGCAGCAATTCCCTGGTTTCCTGATTCGCGACGTTCTCAATACACATCATGAAGTGGCTGCCCCGCACATCACCCACGATGGGATATTCCCGCAAGGTATTGAGTTGTTCCTCAAAATAAGGCCCGACTTCGCGAACATAGCCACATATGTCGTCGCGTTCCATGATCTCAATATTCTTAAGGCCAGCCGCGCAACTGACCGCATGTCCAGAATAGGTAAAGCCATGGGTAAACAACGCACCCTCAGCCTGCGGCACGCTGATCACATCATAGATCTTTTTTGAAAGTATCGTCGCTGACAGTGGCACGTAGCCTGAAGAAATACCTTTGGCACAGGTGATAATGTCGGGGACAAAATCAAATACTGTTTCAGAAGAAAAAAACTGTCCCAACCGACCAAAACCGGTAACCACTTCGTCGGAGATATACAGCACTTCGTAGCGGTCACAGACCTCACGCGTTCGCCGGTGGTATCCCGGTGGCGGTACGATGACGCCGCCGGCGCCCATGATGGGTTCGGCGATAAAGCAGGCCACATTTTCAGGACCGAGTTCCAGAATTTTGTTTTCAAGATCTGCCACTTTCTCATCACAAAACGCTTCCATCGACATTCCATCTGGTCTTCGATAAGGATTGGGCGCTGGAATGTGATGGACCAGATCGGGGACAAGGTCAAACCCCTGATGATCGAATGCCACGCCCGTCATGGACATGGCGAGGTACGTGCTGCCGTGGTAGCCGTCTATTCTGGAAATGATTTTTTTCTTGTTCTTCTTGCCTAAGCGGTTGAAGTAAAAATGGATAATCCGGATCGCCGTGTCGTTTGACATTGATCCACCCGTACCAAAAAACACATGATCAAGCTGTCCTGGCGTCAGTTTGGCCAGCTTGGCTGCCAATTCTGCGGCGGGCGGCGTCGTCAGGTGACCAAATACTGAGTAATAGTGAATCTGCCTGACCTGATCGGCGATTGCCTCGGCCATCTCTTCATTGGCATAACCAATGTTGTTACACCACAAACCGCCTATGCCGTCGATATATCGTTTACCGTCTGAGTCAATTACATAAGCGCCTTCAGAGTTGGCCATCACCATCGATCCTTCTTCCTTGAAGGTCGAAAAATCAGTCCAGGGATGAATGTAGTGATCGCGATCTTTTTGCCACAGACTCTCGGTATCGTATTTAGGCTGTGTCGTCATTGGATTTTCTCCGAATAGCGTTATAGATTTTATCGTTGGGTTTTTGGGGATCCCTGCTCCTAAAACCGCAAAGCTCATTAACCACGTTTACACCGAATTCGTCAACACAATTGCACAGACAATTATGTGCTCTCATGAAAAGGCGATGCCGTCGACGAGTGAATCAGTCAGCTTCGAAATAAAACGCATACACCTATCTAACTGTTTTTCCGAAACATACTCATCGGCTCTGTGCGCCTGCTGGATACTGCCCGGACCGCAGACCACCGCAGGTATGCCGAGCTCACTGGTAAAAAGACCCGCCTCGGAACCGAAGCTGATTTTCTGCGTACCCTCGGTATCGCTCAACAACGACTGAACCAGGCTCACCACCGCTGCATCCGTTTGGGTTGACAAGCCCGGGTAGCGGGTCAAAACCTCAAACTCGACACCTGCTTCAGGATCAACGGCCTGCATAGGCGGCTCCAGCACCGTTGCGATGTGACCACGGATATCAGCGACAAGACTTTCGGTGTCCTGCTCCGGGAGATGACGAATTTCAAACTCCAGTACACATTTTTCTGGCACGATATTAAGGGCTGTTCCACCGTGTATCGTACCCACATGTAAAGTGGTGTTCGGTACGGTGTAAGCATCATCAAACGGCCCGTGTACACGAATGTTCTGCTGTAGATGCCGTATATAGCAGACCAGCTCGGATGCAGTGTCTACCGCATTAACGCCCGAGGTCGGGTAAGCGGAATGACTGCTGCGGCCGCGCACCGTGACCCTGAATGCCTGTTTCCCCTTGTGCCCCCGAACCACCTGCATTCCGGTCGGTTCGCCAATCACACCCATCATCGGCCGTGCCGGCAGGGTCGCCATCAGCTCGATCAGACGCCGTACGCCGAGGCAACCGATCTCTTCATCGTAAGACAAGGCAATGTGAGCCGGTGTCCTGAGTGGACGACGCGTCATCTGCGGTACCTGGGCCAGAACACAGGCAATAAACCCTTTCATGTCAGCGCTGCCACGAGCATAAAAACATCCGTCCCGACTGACCAGTGAAAACGGATCCGTGTGCCAGTCCTGCCCATCGACAGGTACAACGTCGGTGTGACCAGAAAGCATGACGCCCGGCGAATCGGTTGTGCCAATCGTTGCGTAGAGATTCGCCTTACAGCGCGTCTCGTCAAAAATCAGCTCACTGTCGACGCCGTGACCGCGGAGATAATGCTGAACATAGTCGATCAGATCAAGGTTGGAGCGGCGGCTGGTGGTATCAAATGCAACCAGATCCGTCAACAACCTCAGCAGATCATCCGACACCATCAGGTTTGACTCGCTCAGAAGGTAACAAAGCCCGGTACCGGCGGGTA
>Ga0066383_10000467_pt1 | contig 14545 bp, 11 predicted proteins | sample Knorr_S23_td_Bot_FD_70950 | JGI IMG/M metagenome (GOLD analysis project Ga0066383, IMG submission 70950) | Marine microbial communities from Southern Atlantic Ocean transect - Knorr_S23_td_Bottom_ad_3770_LV_A | ecosystem: Environmental > Aquatic > Marine > Oceanic | place: Southern Atlantic...
CGTCCCTGAGCTTCCCGTTGAAGCTCTCGTTATAGCCGTTCTCCCACGGACTTCCTGGCTCGATGAAGAGTGTTTTCACCCCTACACGCTCCAGCCAGCCCCTGACTACTTTGGCGGTGAACTCCGGTCCATTATCTGAGCGAATATGCTCGGGAGCCGCATTGAGGACAAACAGTTCAGTCAGAGTGTGGATCACATCGTCGGACCTGATCCGTCTTGCCGTCCTGATCGCCAGGCACTCCCTGGTGTATTCATCGATCACGGTAAGCATTCGAACCGCACGACCGTCCTCAGTCCTGCAGGCCACGAAGTCATAAGCCCACACATGACCTTTTCTCTCCGGCTTCAACCTGATGCATGAACCATCATTCAGCCAGAGCCTCCCTCTCTTCTGCTGCCTCTTCGGTACCTTTAGCCCCTCTCGTCGCCAGATACGTTCGACCCTCTTGTGTGGTTCACCTGCCACCCACGATCCCTGAGCAGTGCAGTGATCCGGCGATATCCGTACCTGCCGAACCGTATTGCCAGCATGACGATGTCTCGGGTCAGCGACTCTTCATCGTCCAGGATCTTCAGAACTCTGCGCTGTGTCGACCCGGGGTTGATCGATCACCCTGCAGGCCCTGCGCTCAGAGACTGTGGGCGGTATCCGCTGGACGCGTTCCACGCACTTGCGGCGACGTGAAGGGCTCAGAAGTTTCCCTCGGCCGCTTCTTTCAGGATCTGCTTGTCCAGGGCGAGATCGGCCACTGTCCGCTTCAGCCGTGCGTTCCCCTGTTCGAGTCTCTTGAGCCGTTTTGCCTGGTCGAGGTTGAGTCCGCCGTACTCGCGTCGCCACCGGTAATAAGTGTGGTCGGTGACACCGATCCCACGTACTGCCTGCCCAACGCTCTTGCCGCCTGCAACGGCAACCTCGACTTGTTGGAGCTTGTTCAAGACCTGCTCCGGGCTGTGACCTTTTCCTGGCATTTCTGCCTCCCTTCAATTCATCCAGTATCTGATCTTTCAACTGGATACGTTTGTGGGGGTCAGGTCACCTTCAGGCTTTGGGATTTGTGGAGCATGCATCAGAACACCGCTGAGGTACTACAAAACATTGCGAGGTCAAAAAGCCAAACCTCAGCCGATTGACCTCACCACCCGAAAGCAACGGACCCCCCAAGTCAACGGTTGCTCACGTCCCTGAGCGCTTCTACAGTTAACGGCTGTGTCGCCTGGTATTCGAGTGACACTTCGGCCTGTACGAGTCCTTTTGTAGAGATTTGGGTCCATGATCTACAACGTTGCGGGGCTGATGTCCGGGGAACTGGGCGAGAGTCGGCAGCACGAAATTGAGAACGAACGGCTGGCATTCGGCGAGAGTTCGTTCACCGAGATCAGTGGCCCGGTACGGATGATCAGGACTGACAGGACTGTGCTTGTAACTGTTGATATTGAAGCTGTAACGCACGATACGTGCAGCAGGTGCCTTGAACCGGCGACTGTGAACGTGAGCGTTGCACTGGAAGAGGAGTTCACTCCGAAAAACGCCGACCTGATGGACGGTCTGAACGGCCATTCGCAGGATGGGGACGATTGTTTCGATCCGGCGCTTTTGATAGACGAGCAAAATTTCCTTGATTTGAGCGAGGTCCTTGGCCAGGCACTTACCGGCGCAATACGAATTGCCCCACTTTGCATGGACGCGTGTCTCGGAATTTGCCCGGTTTGCGCAGTAAATCGCAACGAAATCCAGTGTTCATGCGCTGAAAGTCCAATTGACCCGCGCTGGAAAGTTCTTGCGGGATTGACAGAAAGAGGCGCAGAATTCTCCAGTTGATCGGCCCATAGGGCCAGTTAACGGGCCGCAAGGCCAACTGAAAACGAAAAATGGCACCACTACCAAAGAAAAAACATACCCGGGCCCGCAAGGGCGGCAGGAACGCTCACAACGCAATCAAGTTGCCAGCGCTCTCGATTTGCCCCTGTTCGCGCCGGGAAGTCATCCAGCCGCACATCGCATGTCCTGAGTGCGGGAACTTCAAGGGTCGAACCTTGAAGGGCGATTGGCCCCAGGTGAACCTGCTTGAACAGCAGGAACCCGTTGGGGCGGCAGCCACGCCAGCATCAGCATCAGAAGACTCAGAGTCTTAGCAAGAACTACTCAGGGGAGTCGTTCCCACATGACGATGAAAACCACTTCGAAGATCGCATTTCTATTCCCAGGCCAGGGTTCGCAGGCCGTGGGAATGGGTAGAGACCTCTATTTGAACTCGATTGCGGCACGCGATGTGTTCGATGAGATCGACGAGATACTGGGTCGGAAGCTTACGACCACGATGTTCGAGGGTCCTGCCGAAGAGCTGACCCGCACCGAGAACACCCAGCCGGCGATTATGGCTACTTCGATAGCTACGTGGCGGGCGATGGAAGAGGCGACCGGTGTGTTGCAGATTCCGAATGCCACTGCCGGGCACAGTCTTGGTGAATATTCTGCCCTTGCCGTTTCGGGTGTCCTGAGTGTTACCGATGCCGTGAAGCTTGTTCTTGAACGTGGCCGGCTAATGCAGGTTGCGTGCGAGGAACGACCCGGCGGGATGGTAGCCCTTATCGGAGTCGACGAGATTACCGCCGAGGAAGTGTGCCGGGAATCGGGCGCCGAGATGTCGACGATCAACACGGCCCAGCAGATCATTTTGAGCGGTGACCACCGCAGCCTTGCGATGGCTATCGATATCGCTACCGTCCGTGGTGCCAAGAAGGCAATACCGCTGCAGGTTGGCGGAGCCTTCCATTCGGGTCTGATGAGTCCGGCTCAACACGGCCTGAACCAGGTTATCGATTCGCTCGATTTCCACGACCCCTTCGTTCCCCTAATCGGAAATGTGAACGCCAGGTCGCTGAGTACCGGTGAGGAAGTTCGTGAAGAGCTTCGATTGCAGCTGACTTCGTGTGTGCAGTGGAATAACACTGTTCAGTTCATGCTTGACGATGGGATTCAGAATTTCTATGAGATTGGCCATGGCCGGATACTTTCCGGAATGGTGAAGAGGATCGACCGAGAAGCGAGTATCAGCAGCATCGGCGATTTCGCTTCGGTGCTCGCGTACGCCAGCGCGTCGTAGTTCCGCTCCCTTCTCCTGCTCAGACCTTTGTCACGTGGTATTACAGCTGTATTTCAGATCGACCGTGGTTGTTGCAGCTTCAGGTCATGTAGATGCTGGTTGTGTGGGGTTTCCAAGTTAAGAATGACAATTTTCGATCCAAAACGGCAGTCTCTGGCACAGAACGCCAATTTTCTATCCAAAAATGCTGATACCAGTTCAGAATGACGATTTCCGCGGGCTGATAGGGCCGAATATCTGTGTCTTCCCGAAAGACTAAGTTCACCACGTACGAACCCGACCAGCTTGACGCGCTCGTTGAGGGCGAACCTGTTGGCGAGAACGACCCTACGATGCGCGGCGGCCGCACTGGTTCACGCGCCGCAGTGGTACAGGCGCTATACGAATCGGACGCATCGGGTCATCCTGCTGTCGCGGCGGTCGTTCGCCTGGCGACAGAACGGAGGCTGGGCGGTAACGATATCGAGTTTGCGACCCGGCTGGTGAGGGTTTGCGAGGAGCAGCGAAGCGAGCTCGATTCACGCATTGCGAAGGTTGCATCGCAGTTCCCTGCCGAGCAGATGGCGCTTGTCGACAGGAACGTATTGCGTGTGGCGCTGGCCGAGCTGGAGATGAGCGATGCTGCCCCGCAGAAGGTAGTTGCGAACGAGGCTGTTGAGCTGGCCCGATTATTCGGTTCGGAATCGTCGCCAAAATTCGTTAACGGAGTACTCGGTGCTCTGCTAGGATAAATTGCCGTTCGGCCATATGTGTGGTCGAAGTCATTTGAAACAACGAGATTGAGCGGGGCGGCCGTCCTGCACTACCTTCCGGGGATTGATATAAATGGCCAGTGTGTTGGATAGAGTCCGCGACATAGCGGTCGACAAGCTCAGTGTTGATGCTGGAGATGTTTCCGAGGAATCTTCCTTCACGGAAGACCTGAATGCCGACTCTCTCGATGTCGTTGAGTTGATTATGGCGATCGAGGAGGAGTTCGGTTCTGACGATGAACCTCTCGAGATCTCGGACGAAGATGCTGAGAGCATCAAGACGGTTCAGGACGCTGTGAAGTATCTGAACGATCGCGGAATCAAGGACTAGAGGCTTCCGATCCGGCCGATGAGGTTCGAACAGGTGACCGCCCCGTTCCCCGCGCAAAATTGCGATCTTTTCAGAACGGTGCGGTTTTTTGTTGGTCTTTTTGGTATCGAGTTCGGGATTGCGTCTGGGATGAATGGGGTCGACCGGATTAGTAAAAAATATTTGTTCGGCGCTGTGATAACTTGACGGTAGTTATCCCCGGCCCATTCGGGAATCTCAGTAATTACCGGGTCGCTTCGAATTGACAACCTCCCCGCCCGCCTCATCAGGCATGCCTGGCTCCTCTGATTGGAGCTCGATCGAGGAGATCGCGGGTGTTGTTCGAACATGCACGAAGTGTCGGCTGCATGCCGGCAGGATGAACGCGGTGCCGGGCGCTGGTTCTTCGGTTGCCAGCATCCTGATCATTGGCGAGGGCCCGGGCTTCAACGAGGACCAGCAGGGTTTGCCGTTCGTGGGTCGTTCGGGGAAGCTGCTTGACGAGCTGCTGGCCGCCGTTCCGCTCTCCCGCGAAGACGTGTTTATTACTAATGTTGTGAAGTGCCGCCCGCCTGACAACCGCGATCCGCAGCCCGACGAAGTTGCGGCATGTCGTCCTTATTTGGAGCGACAGATGGAGTTGATAAACCCTAAGGTTGTTGTGACGCTGGGTCGCCATTCGTATTTGCGGTTCTATCCGGACGGAAAAATATCGAGAGACCACGGGAAGATACTGCAGTGGAACGACCGGATTCTGTTTCCGCTGTACCACCCTGCTGCGGGGCTGAGAAACCCTGCAATAAAACGAGAGTTGCAGGAAGACGTGCTGCGGTTGCCAGAGGCGCTGCGGGAATCGCTGCGGATAACGCCGGCGACTGTTCGCGAGGTAAATGAAGTGCCGTACCAGCCAGAGCAGGTCGCCGCGCAACCGCCGACATCCATTCACGTACAAACGGCACCGGAATTTTCGCCGGAAGAGGTCAAAGCCGGCGCATCACTATCTGAACCAGTTATTGAGAACGAAACAACAGAAAAAGGAGGAGGAGAACGCCAGCTGGGATTTTTCTAAGGACTACGCAAGACTAGTTTGACACCGGTTGCATAGGAAGCAGTCCGGTAACAGGCGCGTAGTGCCCCGACTGGCACCACTCCAAACGTATGACAACAAAAACGACCGATGCCCCGTGGATACGCGTTGTGCCGCTTGGCGGCCTGGGCGAAATCGGTAAGAACATGATGGTCCTCGAGACCGTCGACGACATCGTGGTGATCGACGCCGGGGTGTTGTTCCCTGAATGGAACATGCCGGGCATCGACGTGGTGATCCCCGATATGGACTACCTGGAGGAGAATTCCGACCGCGTACGTGCGTTGTTAATAACCCACGGCCACGAGGACCATATCGGCGCGGTGCCGCATTTTTTGAAAAGGCTGTCCGTGCCGGTGTTCGCCCCGGCAATGGCGAATGCTCTGTTGCACGACAAGCTGCGGCAGGCCCGCATGCGTGACGAGGCCGACCTGCGCCTGATTCGCCCGGGCGAACAGCACGAGATCGGCGAACTCATTGTCGAATGGTTCAACGTATGCCACTCGGTGCCCGATTCGATGGGCATTGCAATCGAAACCCCGGCGGGCATGGTGGTCCACACAGGCGACTTCAAGCTGGATAATGCGCCGGTGATCGGGCAGCCGTCCGACCTTGGCGTGATTGCAGATATTTGCGGGGACGGTGCGCTGCTGTTGATGTCGGATTCAACCTACGCGGAGGAGGAGGGGTACTGCCCATCGGACCGCGAGGTAGTCGAGAGTTTACCGCGGCTCATTGGTGCTGCCAGGGAACGGATAATCGTTTCGAGCTTTGCATCGCAGATTGCGCGAATCCAGATCGTTGCGGACGCCTGCATGGCCCACGGCCGAAAGTTGTGTGTACTGGGACGCAGCATGGTGAACAACACCAAGACCGCACGGGAACTCGGGCACCTCGATATTTCGAGTGACCTGATGATTACCGCGGCCGAGGCCAACAGCCTGCCGGACGATAAGGTGTTGATTCTTACGACCGGAAGCCAGGGCGAGCCGCAGTCGGGCCTCGTGAGGATGTCGCGCAACGATCACCGCGACATCAAGATCAGGGAGGGCGACACGGTCATAATGTCGGCCAGTACGATCCCCGGCAACGAAGTGCCGGTGAACGAGTCGATCAACGACATCGTTCGGCTCGGCGCAAAAGTTATTACAAATCATGAGCAGCGCACACACGTGCCCGGTCACGCCCGAAAAGAAGAACTGCGGATGCTGCTGAATGTTACGCGGCCGAAGTATTTCATACCGCTTCACGGTGAGTACCGAATGCTGAAGGCACACGCCGACCTTGCCGCGACGACCGGCGTGAAGAAAGAAAACGTGTTTCTGCTGACCGACGGTGACGTGCTGGAGATGGACCGAGAATCAGGTGAGGTGATCGATCACATCGAGGCAGGCCACATTTTCGTCCACGGTCTGGGCATGTGGGACGAATCGGGCAACGTGGTGGTCGAGCGCCGTTCGCTTTCGCACAACGGCGTTGTGAGCGTGGCGTTCTCGCGTAAGGCCGTTGATGGTTCGCTTGTAGGCAAGCCAAAAATCGTGTCAGCCGGTTTCGTTCATACAGAAGACGCGGACGACCTTTTACGCGAAGCTGAAGACGCCCTGGTCTCTGTCCTTGACCAGTCTTTGAAAAAGTCAGTAGAGTGGTCCGAGGTCGAACGAATCGTGCGCACCACTGTGGGGGGCTTCCTGAGTCACCGGACTCGGAGACGCCCACTGATAATAACCAGCGCCATTGACATCTAACACCACACAGAAAACCTCGGCGGTAAAAAAGACCGCCCAGAACGCCGCGCGGCTGACCGGATCAGTGGCGAGGGGCCTCGGGCGGCTTATTGCCGCGGCGCCGTCGCAACTGTGGTTCGTTGTCGCCCTGGGAGTGATCGCGGCCGTCGCATACTTTGGCTTCCAGGATCAGACCGGAACGCTGGTCGGATGGTCGGTGGTTCCGCTCGGAATGTGGCTAATACCCGTGTTGTTCTTCGCGCTGTTCAACCGGAGGGTGTTGATACACCGATGGCAGTGGGTCTTATCTACGCTGGCGTTGGTGCTTGCGATATCTGGTGGGTTTGGGATTTTTTACGCCCCGCTAAATTCGTTCAGCGGCAACACATACGGCGGGGATGTCGGCATGGCAATCGCGCTATCGCCATCTGCGTGGAACCAGTTCGACGTTTCACTGGCTCAATATGCCGCTGCCTGGGCTCGGGTAGTCGGCCTGCTGATCGTTGCATTTGTCATCTACTCCCCGGCCGGGTCGAAGCGGGCTGGGGCTGAGTCGCTGCGGTTGATGGTTGCGTTATACGCATTGGTCTCGACTGGTGCCGTAGCGCTGAACCGCCGGTTCGAGAACTGGCGGTACGAGCGTTCACAGGCAAAGGCGCTGCAGGACGCCGATCTGGCCGAGTACGAGGCCGATCAGATAGCGCATGCCGACGAGCGGCCGATTGCCGCTGCGTCCGGTGGAGCGGCTGCTGTAGCGGAGGCTGAAGGGGACACCAACGCTGAAGAGCCGGTCGACGGGCAGCAGGACGAATCTGACTCGGAGTTGGCGAAGCTCATTGAGCGAACGCCTGAAGACCCGGCGACTCCCATCACTGTTGCCTATCCGACGCCGAGTGAGATCGAAGCGGCCGACGAAATCTCGACACCACCTCCCGACTACTCTGCAGCACAGCGCTACCCGTGGCATCTCCCCGACCCAGGAATGCTGGCAGTCGCCAGGCCGGGGGGCATTACGCAGGAAGAGATCGACCGTACGAGCAGCCGCGTGGTGCAATCGCTCGCGCAGTTCGGAATCGACGTTAGCGTCGATCAGGTACGCCAGGGCCCGACGGTAACGATGTACGGGCTCAGCCCGGGCTGGAAGGGCCGATCGGAAGAAAGTACCGGGCAGCGTGTTCGCGTCGACACGATACTCGCCCGAGAGAAGGACATCGCCCTAGCGCTCGCCTCTCCCAGTCTCAGGTTTGAAGCGCCGGTGCCCGGAGAATCGGTGGTTGGAATTGAGGTGCCGAACTCCCATCCGACGGAAGTGACTCTGCGGTCGGTGATAGACGCGCCGGAGTGGAACGAATTTACGAAAACGGCAGCGTTGCCGGTGCCGCTGGGGCTTGGCAGCGGGGGCGAGCCCGTAATGGCAGACCTGGCACGGATGCCGCACATGCTGGTGGCGGGGTCGACGGGTTCAGGCAAGAGCGTCTGCATGAACGCGATCATTTCGGGTCTCATCCTGACCAGGACGCCGCTGGAACTACGGTTGGTAATGATCGACCCGAAGCGCGTGGAACTGACCCCGTACCAGGGAATTCCGCATCTCTACACCCCGGTGGTCGTCGAGGCCGACCGGGCCGTAATCGTGTTGAAGTCGCTGGTCGAGGAAATGATGGGTCGATTCCGCCAGCTCGAGGGCGCGGGTGTGAAGAACATCGCGTCGTACAACGAGAAGGTCTCGGAAAGGATGCCGTACCTTGTCGTGTTGGTTGACGAGCTGGCCGACCTGATGCTGACGGGGGCTGGAGAGGTCGAACGGCTGCTGGTCCGCCTTGCCCAGCTTGGAAGAGCGACTGGGGTACACCTGGTCGTGGCGACGCAGCGACCTTCCGTTGATGTGGTGACGGGGCTGATTAAGGCCAACTTCCCGAGCCGGATTTCGTTCGCGGTTATGTCGCAGATCGATTCCCGAACGATTCTCGATTCACCCGGCGCCGAGAAGCTGCTTGGCAGGGGCGACATGCTCTACATGCCGATCGACAAGCCCAAGCCGTCACGTGTTCAGGGCTCGTTCATGAACGACCGTGAAATCGAGGGCGTTGTGAGTGCCTGGGAGAGCGGAACTCGCCCCGCACTGCCCGAACTGCACGTGTCGTTTGACGATTCCGATGCCAATGGCAGTACGTCTTCGAGTTCGGACAGTGATTCATTTTTCGATCAGGCGGTGGACCTGACACGGTCACAGAAAACGCTTTCGGTTTCGCTGCTCCAGCGTCGTTTGCGGATCGGGTATCCGCGTGCGGCCCGGTTGATGGACGAGTTGGAAGATGAGGGCGTGGTGGGTGCGGGCGAGCCGGGCAAGCCGAGACCTGTGCTTTAGGGCAGGGTCGGAGCGTTATGCTCCGGGCGTCGTCGGACGGCTTTGTCGCTAGCCGCAATCTCGTTACGGGTCGGGGTCTCGAATCCGCGACATCACTTTTGCGAGAAGCATGCTCTGCTCGATTACGTCGCTGCCCGCGTGATTGTCAAGGGCCGAGAGAATCTGAACCGTTGCGCCCGGAACACCTTCTATTCAACTCTGTCAATGCCCTGCTGACGTCTACCCAAAGCACGGCATTTCAGTTGTGACGAGCGACTGTCATCTTGCAGATTTGCCGGGCTGGAGGCTGAACTTTTGCGTCGACTGACAACGATCCGTTACCTGCTGGCTGGGCTTTTTCTATGGATCGCGATCACCTGTGGCAGCGGGGGCCAGGCCACGGAGCCTGCACCTGGCGGAGAATCGATCTCGTCCGGCGCGGCGGCTGAGCCGACTACCGCATCCCCGACAACGCTTTCGTCGGCGTCCGCCCTTGGCACCTGTCTCTGTGGCCGACGGCGTAACCCTGGCGGCCAGCTGGGGGTCGCAGGGCAACGGTGACGAAGAGTTTTTTTGGGCCTCCACGGCATCGCGTTAGACGTTGTTGGCAATGTCTACGTGACCGATGTGAACAACAACCGGGCACAGGTCTTCGGTGCTGACGGTCGGTTCCTCAGGAAGTGGGGCTAGGAAGGAACCGAGGAGGGGCAGCTCCGACTTCCGATTGGCGTCGCGGTGGATGCTTCAGACCGCGTCTATATGGCCGATTGGGGTAACGACCGGGTGCAGGTATTTGATCCCGATGGCAGTTTCCTGAGGACCTGGGGTTCGAGGGGCAACAGCGAGGGATTGTTCGCCGATCCCGTCGGCATCGCGATAGACGCTTCGGGCAACGTCTACGTAGTTGACATGGGCAACGATCGCGTGCGTGTCTTCAACGTGGAGCTGGCGGAGTAGCCGGTGCCTCACATGGCCGTGGGGTTTTTCGTCGTCGAGTTGGAACAGTGATTCGATATTCGACCAGGCGGTGAACCTTACGCGATCGCAGAAAACGCTTTCGATTTCGTTGCTCCAGCACCGGTTACGGATCGGGTACCTGTGTGCGGGCCGGTTGATGAACGAGTTGGAAGATGAGGGCGTGGTGGGCGCGGGTGAGCCGGGCAAAGCGGGGCCTGTGCTTGAGGGCGGGGGGTGAGGGAATCAAACCTGCTCCAACGAGCGGTTTATGGCTCATGCGGAGTTCACGCACTCACAGCACTCGCCTGTGCCGCACTCATGGGGTGTTGGCATTACTAGTTGGGAACTTCACGATCAAAGAGCGTGGCCCGTCGCAGCTGGATTTGTGGCCGAGTAATACTCGTACAACATCGCACAGCAGGCTCGAAGGGTTGAAATCCGGATCTAAATCAAACGCAAAAAGCTCACAGTCGAACATGTTTTCGTAGAGAATGTGCTGAAGCCATTCGAGAGTGAGCTCATCAACTTTTTATGGTGCGAACATCATCAGTCCTGAGGTCGATCGGTTCTAACTAACGTCGAATCCGTTCGCAATCTCACGCGAATATCTCAATCAAGCGGCGGCAGCTTCACGCCCAGGATTACTCTCAGGTAGTTGACGTTGTGGGCGAGGTAGTCGTCGACGGCGAGGTCGAGATTTCCGCCGATCGCGTCGAAGCCATCGTCGCCCTCCCGTGGGCCATCCATATCGAACACGACCCAGCCCTTGTAGTGCCGGTCTCGTAGCAGCTTCATCACGGCCGGGAAGTCCACGCCTCCACCACCCATGTTGTGATACACGCTGGCTTCGGCGTGCTGTTCCCGCGTGGGGGTCGCCTTGTTCCCGCGGTACTTCGCATACGTGTCCTTGAGGTGCACCTCGGCGATGCGAGGGAGGTAGTCACTCATGAGCTGGACCGCATCCATGCCGCCCAGTGTCAGGTGCCCGGTGTCGGGGGTGAACCACACGTAGTTGGGATCGGTCAGGTCGAGCATGGCTCGGACCTCGTGCTCACGCTCTACCGGACCCCAGATGTGCGGATGCGGGGCCAGGCGAATACCCATCTCGATCGTCTGGCGACCAATCTCGTTCAGCGTGTCGGCAAGCCTCTTCAACTGGTCTTCGCTCGTACCACCGGCCGGGCGAGCGCCCATGTTGCCTTTCCAGAGATCGCAGCCGACCGGCTGAAGGAAGTCTCGGGCGAATGCCACGTGGTCGGCGATCGTCTTCGGCGTCTCTTCCGGATCGATGAAGTTTGTCGACTGCCCCTTAGCCCCGTTCGAAACATCGATCAGCGTCACGCCCGACTCGTCGAACTTCTCCTTGAGTGCCATTGGGTTGGCACGGTGGTCTTCTACCTGCTTCGCGTACGGCTCAATCCCTTGCAGGCCGAGGGCGGCAATCCGCTTGATCCCCCACTCGATCGGTTGACGGGCGTCCCACAGGGAGCTGGTAGAGCCGTACAGGATGTCCGGGTTTTCGGGATCGAGGGCCGGGTGATTATGAGATGCCGCGGGCATGGGGCGCTTCCTTCGGCTTGTTATGCAGTGGTAATGGGGGTTAGATCGACAGGCCGCCGCCGGTCCGGGGGCGATGCTACCACCTCACCACTAAACAGAACCGGTAGCAGGTCGTTGGTCGCTCTGGCTCGATGCTCGCTGGGCTATAGAATGGATAAAGGCAGATTCCGACGTTGTCGTAGCGTCTTGATCTGCTGCCATCAGGAGTCGAGCGCGCTATCGTGGCAGATGTAACTCCCCTGTTTCCTGAAGAGCAGCCGCCGGAAGGTGCGCTGCCATCGGGCGCGAGCCCGGAAATGCCCGCTCCAATCGACCTCGACGCCCCGCGCCAGATCTGCCTTGCCTGCGGTGCCGATCTTTCGGGATCAACAAATTACCGCCGGTTGCGGGTATGCCCGGCCTGCGGGTATCACTACGCGATTTCTGCCCGCCGCCGGATTGCGGCGATAGCTGACGAAGGCAGCTTCAAAGAGACCAGCAAGTGGATTCAGTCGCTGGACCCGCTCGAGTTTTCGCCTCGGATTTCGTACCGGGTCCGGCTTTTGCAGGACCAGGCCCGCACCGGCCTTTCGGAGGCCGCGGTAACCGGCACATGTTCGATCGGCGGCACACCGGTCGTAATAATCGTGCTCGACTCAAGCTTTCTCGGTGGTTCGATGGGTGTGGTCGTCGGCGAAAAGGTCACCCTGGCACTGGAACTCGCGGCCCGAAATAAGATGCCCTGCGTTGCGATGGTCACGTCGGGCGGGACCCGCATCCAGGAGGGTGTGCTGTCGCTGATGCAGATGGCGAAGACGACGCTTGCCACTCGCACACTGCGCGATAAGGGGCAGGCTTTCATCGTTGTACTTTCGAACCCCTCAACGGGGCAGGTGCTTGGCAGTTTCGCGTCGATGGCCGACATCATATTTTCAGAACCAGGGGCGCATATCGGGTTCGCTCCGCTTGGCGATCTTCGGGAAGTGGATGGCAAGCGAATCGACGCCGAGCACACCGCCGAGGCGTACCTCGAACGCGGGCACGTCGATGCGATAGTCAAGCGGGAAAACCTGAAGCATGACATTGCGTCGGTCCTCGATTTGATTTCACCAGAGTTTCGCCTCACGTCTTCACGCCGTGCCAGATCGGACAGCCCGGTGATACGGCCGCGCGAAGCCTGGGAGATGGTCAAGCTGGCGCGCCGCCCCGACAGGCCGCGGTCGCGTTTTTATATCGACAATGTGTTTGCCAATTTCTTTGAGCTCCATGGCGACCGCGTTTATTCGGACGATTCATCGGTGATTATTGGGCTGGCACGTCTGGGCGGTCAGAGCGTAATGGTCATCGCGCAGGAGAAATCTTCACTCGTGGTTGAACACCACGGTAGTTCGGCGTTGCGACAGGGTGAGATAACCCCGGGTGGCTTCCGTAAGGCACGGCGCGGGGTGATTCTCGCCGAGACGTTCAAGCTGCCGGTCATCACGATAGTCGACTCGCCAGGACCCCGTCTCGGGATCGACATGGAGCTGGGGGGGCTGGCGAGCGCCATCGCCAGGATGATCGACCAGATGGGCCGTGTGAAGATCCCGACGCTGTCGGTGCTTATCGGCGAAGGCGGTTCCGAGGCGGCGCTGGCCTTCGGGCTCGCCGACCGTGTGTTAATGCTGGAAAACGCCATCTACACCCCCATTTCACCCGAGCGGGGCGCTCAGACCGAAATGAGTGATCCCGGCAGGGCATCTGAAATTGCCCGGGCTCTCAAGCTGACATCTGTCGATTGCATAGAGATGGAGATTGTCGACGATATCGTGCCCGAGCCCGAGCATGGCGCGCACGCCTCGCCGGACGAGGCGGCGAGGCTGCTGAAACGTTCGTTGATGCGAGAGTTGTCGGAACTGACGCAGATGAGTGCGAAAACGCTGCTGCGCCGGCGGCAGAAAAAGTTCCGTAAAGTTGGTGAGTACGGAAGTCGGTTCCGCCTGGCGTTGAAGCGGGAGACGAAGGCGTGGCAGGTGGGCCTGGCAGCCGGAGTTCGGGCTTTCCGCAACGCGGGTGATAGCGGCAGCACCCCACAGTTTGTGGACGATGAAGAAGAAGTTCTCGACGACTAAGTAGTGGTCGGGTTCGACACGATAGTTCTTTGTCTGACGGGTGCGTTACGACCGGTCCAGTACGTATCGTTCGATTGCCGCAGCGGCACCGTCGTTTTCGATATTAGGGACGACGGCGTCCGCCACGTCCAGCAGATCGGCTGGAGAGTTTTCCATTGCGACTGAGAAGCCGGCGGCCTCGAACATAGGGATGTCGTTGATGCCATCCCCGATCACCATCAGGTCGGCAAGCTCGATTCCAACATGTGTTGCGAAGTCGCCAGCACCGGTGCCCTTGTCGACCCCAGCCGCGGTGCAATCGAGGTACCAGTCGCCCTGGTTATCGACGGAGGCGTATGCACTGATGGAGTCCGATGACAGGCGGTATGCCCATTCGCGGGCAACGACCTCGGTTGGAAATTGCGCCATCACCATCGTTACCGCCCAGTCAGTAATGTCGTTTGCATCGGGAATAAACCGACCCGCGTCGCAGGCAAGGACCCGCATCGCTACTTGTTGGAGGGATTTTATAACGCACTCCGCCTCGACTCGACCCAGAACGTGCCGGTTGATTGTGCGGCCCGTTACGGGGTCGAGCAGCGTTGCACCGTTGTCGGCCACCTGCGGGGTGGATA
>Ga0066383_10000470_pt1 | contig 14510 bp, 15 predicted proteins | sample Knorr_S23_td_Bot_FD_70950 | JGI IMG/M metagenome (GOLD analysis project Ga0066383, IMG submission 70950) | Marine microbial communities from Southern Atlantic Ocean transect - Knorr_S23_td_Bottom_ad_3770_LV_A | ecosystem: Environmental > Aquatic > Marine > Oceanic | place: Southern Atlantic...
ACCTGATTTTACAATACAAGATTTTATTTTTAGTTCTGCACAATGCATTGTAATTTGATTGGTAGATTTTTTACAAGATACAGTAATTATTTCAGTTCCATCAAAGACAAATTTTTTTAAATCTGGTTCAAAAGTTAATTGATAGTTAATAGGAACAGCATCCATAATTTGGGTAATTTTGATACACTTTAAGTAGATTCTGTATTTTAAAAAATAATTATTTTTAGAATTAATCAGATGAAGGTTTTGGTTTAGGTTTAGGTTTAGTGATTTGATCTGTTTTTAATCCCTTGTAACGATTTCTAATAGTAACTTCAGTTACTCCAGCAGCTTCTGCAAGATCTCTTTGAGTAATAGATACACCATTTTTAACACATGATAGATACAATGCTGTTGCAGCAAGACCCATAGGATCTTTTCCGGCAGATTCTTTACGTTCTTGTGCCTCTTTGAGTACCTTAACTGCATAACGTTTTGTTTTTTCAGAAATTTCTAATTTACTAGAAATTCTTGCAATACATTGAATAGAATCAACTACAGGCATTTTTAATTCCAATTCATGATGAAGGAGTCTATAACATCTTGCAATATCTTTTCTTTTTACATTAGCAGAATCTGCAATATCTTTTAGAGTTCTTGGAGTTTCAGTATCTCTACAAGCTGCATAAAGAGATGCAGCAATCATTGCAGAAATAGAACGACCTCTAACTAACTTTTTTTCTAATGCTTTTCTGTAAATATAAGCTGCTTTTTCAAGAACATTTGCAGGAACAGATACTTTGTCTTTTAATTTATTTAAATCACTAAGTGCTTGTCTAAGATTTCTGTCTACAGGTTCATGAACTTGACTTCTACTATCCCAAGTTCTAAGACGTTCAATTGTGCTTTTCATTGTTGTGGATAATGGTTTTCCAGATGCATCTTTGTTTAATGGATTGATGACAGTAGATAATCCCATATCATGAATCATTAACGATGATGGTGCACCAGTTCTTGCAGGATCAGCTCCACCATCTTTTTGGAATGATCTCCATTCTGGTCCAGATTCTTGGGATTTTTCTGAAACTACATAACCACATTTTGAACAAAATTGTTCACCAGTAACATCATCAGTTAAAAGAGAATTTTTTCCACAACGTAAACAGCTAGGATTTGAATTTGCAGCTACCATGTCAATATCCCTATGCAACAGTCCTTTTAATAGAAATTTCTATTGTCGATACGTCCCTATTTCTACCATCTGAAGAAACTAAAGATTCTGAATCTATTGAAATATTATCAATTTCAAATGCAGGTTTAGTTTTCTTAAGTACTATTTGTGCAACATCAATTGCAAGTGAAGTAGTTAATCCTCTTGCTTTGATAGTAACATAGGGTTGTGTAGCTAATTGGATTATAGTTGAAGTAACATAAGTCATCAAAGGCTTTTTACCAATGAAAATTGTATCTGTTGAATTATTAGACATACTAAAGTAATTTTCAGGTCTAATTTAAACAGATAGTTCAATTAATCAAATACAATTTTGATTAAAAATTACCCGATCATAGCAAATTATTAGATCATTGTTTTGAATAGAAGGTAACAAGTGTTCAACTATACCAGTTTAGGTTTTTTTGTTAAAGACTAAACCTTTTAAAATATACATAATAAAATGAGTTCATGAAACAAAAGGCAACATCTAGAAATATCAAAATTTTAGTTGCAAAATTAGGGTTAGATGGTCACGATAGAGGAGCCCTAGTATTATGTAGAGCATTTAGAGATGCAGGTATGGAAGTAATTTATTCAGGATTATTTGCTACACCCGATAGAGTTGCACAGATTGCAGAGGATGAAGATGTAGATGCTGTTGCAATGAGTTTGTTAAATGGTGCACATGGAACATTGTTTCCAAGGGTTGTAAAAACTCTAAAAAAGAAAGGTATCAAAGATGTTTTAATTGTAGGAGGAGGAGTAATTCCAGAAATCGATCATGCGGATTTAATTAAATCAGGAGTTGATCATGTGTATGGTCCAGGTACACCATTACCGACAATTATTGAACATATCAATACAGGTGTATCAAAATTAAGAAAATTATAAGAAAAAATAACTTAGAGAATATTTTCATAAAATAATACAAAATGAAAAACAAATCAAATATGAAATAATTTTATTTCATATTTAGGAACAATCCTTACAATCAGGATCAATACAAACAGGGTTATGTTTTCCATCCCTTGTAGGATGTACAGTGTCTCTTCTTCTTTGAGTTCTCGTCATAATTACTGTATGCAATTATGATTAAAAAATAGTTTGGAAAAAAATGTGTATTTATTTCAAAATTACTTTAAAATTTCTATAAAATTTTTAGATCAATCTTAAATACAATATTTACATAATAGTAATAACGAGAAACCGCCATGTCTGCGTCGTAGAGTGGCGAGTAGGAAAACAATTCATGTTAGGTTAAAGTTCTAGAAATAGAGTTTTCCACCTTTTTTCTTGTTGTTTTTAATTAAATTAATAATTAAATGAAAATCTTATATCTAAAATTTAATTAATTATAGCATGGCAACATTAAAAGATCTCAAAAACGATATTCTTAAAGCTACAGATCAACAAGAAGAATTGATGCGAGAAAGAAGACCATTATTAGGTTCTAAAAAAAATGAAGATCAAATGGATTCATTTCGTCTAACTATGCAGATAATGAAATATGAAGAATTCATTAGCAATACCGAAAAACAAATCAGAGTAATGAACTGATTTCAATAACATTAGTGTAAAAATTTTTAATAAATATCAAGACACACATTTATCAATAAAACATGGTTTACATAATTTACTACCAATTCTTGTTCTCAAAAACATAATTTGTTCTTGATTTAGTCGACCATGCTGTATTAAAAATCATAAACATTAATCCGTCTTTTTGAATTCAAAAATTCATAAGAACGAATTTTTTGTTTAATAATTATGATTCAATCTATTAATTTTGTAATTTTAGGTAAACAGGATCTTGCATCTGAATTTGGGAAAAAAGGAACTGAAACTGATCTAACTTTGTATGATCGTAAGGAATCTGATATAATCAAAACATGGATTGTTCCAAATGGTTTCCCTGAAAAAATTCAACCTCTATTTCAAGCAATCAATTTGGCTGAATATGTAATATTTCATGTTGATAAATTAGATAAATTTACTGGAGAGCAAATTATTGCCCTTGATTCTTTAGGTAAGGAGAAAGGAATTTTGTCTCATACTTTTGATGTTGATGAATCAAAACTTGCCATGATGATTAAAGGAACAGTAATTGAAAAATATTTGAAAGTTGAACCTGATAAAATTAAAGAAGAAATGAATAAACTACAACCAATAGTTAACACTGATCCTCCTGAGATGGTAATTGATCATTGTTTTGATGTTAAAGGTGTTGGAACTGTAATTTTAGGAAAGGTTACTGGTGGAACAATAAAGCAATATGATAATTTGAAATTATACCCTCAGGGAATTGATGTTTTAATAAAATCAATACAAATGCATGATGATCCTGTTACTGAATCTGTTTATCCTGCCAGAGTTGGAATTGCAGTAAAGGGTGCAAAACCTGATGAAGTTGGACGTGGGGATGTTATCTCTGCTGAAGATACTGTTGATGTTAAAACTGAAATTGAATTGGACTTTAAGAAAAGTCCATTTTATAAAAATGACATTGCAGAAAACCAAGGTTGTCTTGTTAGTGTTGGGTTGCAAATTAAAGCTGCAAAATTTTTATCAATATCCCCATTAAAACTAACTTTTGAGAAACCAATTGTTTGTAAAAAAAATGATATTGCAGTAATTTTAAAACCTGAATCTACGACTATTCGTATTTTGGGCAGTGGCAAAATTTTATAGTGTAATTTAATAAAATCTTGTAATTCTTAGTAGTTAATGGAACCTGCTCGGTCTTGTCCAATTTGTCCTAACTGTGGTTCGAAAAGATTCATTCGACTTTCGGGGGAAAAAGTTACTGTGAAATGTCGTTCATGTGATAATATTATTGAAATTTAGTTTTAATGTCTTAGATGTGTTTCATAGTTAATATTTGCACTTCCTTTAGACAATTCATGGCAAAAACATGGAAAGATAACGATATCAGTCTAGATCCTTTAAAGGATCAAACAATCGCTGTAATCGGTTATGGAATTCAAGGTGATGCACAAGCAAATAACATGAAAGACTCTGGTCTTAATGTTATAATCGGCCTTAAAGAAGGCGGTAAAAGTTGGAAAAAAGCCGAAGCTGATGGTCATAAAGTAATGTCTGTTGCAGATGCAACTAAACAAGGAGATATTATTCACATCTTAATTCCAGATATGATTCAGGGTCAAATTTACAAAGATGAAATCGAACCTAATCTTTCAGAAGGAAAAGCATTGTCATTTTCTCATGCAGCTGCAATCTATTGGAAATGGATTGAAGCATCAAGCAATGTAGATCTTATTATGGTTGCACCAAAAGGACCTGGATCTAAAGTTAGAGAAACTTATCTTGAAAACTTTGGAACTCCTGCTATTGTTGCAGTTGAACAAGATTTCACAGGAAAAGCTTGGGATAGAACATTAGGAATTGCAAAAGCAATCGGTAGTGCAAGAGCTGGATTAATCAAAACAACTTTCAAAGAAGAAGTTGAAACTGATTGGTTTGGTGAACAAGCAGACCTTTGTGGTGGTGCAGCTTCTATGGTAACAAATGCATTTGAAACTTTAGTTGAAGGAGGATATCAACCAGAAATAGCATACTTTGAAGTTTTACATGAGCTCAAACTTATTGTAGATATGATTCAAAGATATGGTATTAATGGAATGTGGAGACGTGTAAGTGAAACTGCTAGATATGGTGGTTTAACACGTGGACCAATGGTTATGGATGCTGCAAGCAAAGATAACATGAAAAAAGTTCTCACCATGATTCAAGATGGAACCTTCAACAAAGAGTGGATATCTGAATATCAATCTAAAGGTAAAGATGCATTTGATCAATACATGAAAAAATATGATGAACACCAAATTGAAAAAGTTGGTAAAGAAATGCGAAAAATGATGTGGCCTGATTCCACAGAATAATCTTTTTTATTTCTCTAAATATTTTTTAATTTTTAGAAACATCTAATTTCAATAACAGTATCTCATTATTATTGGGATTAACCATTAATTGTGAATGTACAAAATGTAGTTGTGATAAAAAATTTGAAACTGTAGAGACTGAGGAATTACTTAATTTAATACAACTATCACAAAATTCAGAACCATAGTCATCACAAGAGATTAGTTGTACAGGGCGATATCCTGTAAAGCAATTATCGCAACTTGTACCGTTCACATCATTCACAACAACTTTAATTTTAAAAAGATATCAGTGTGTTTAGCAAGAATATTCAGAAAGATCCAAATAAGTTTCAGATGTTTCATCTAAGATGTTAAAATGATACAAAATGGATTTGTTAGAAGCAAGAATGTACTAGAAGTCATATACAAAAATTAATCAATATTCCTATAAAAAAATGACGTACCAATCATACTAAGTTATACGTTGTTGAAAATCTATGGAAATGCTTTCAATACAGAAACATAACTTGCAAATCTATGATTTTTAGGCTTCAATAAAGTTTGGCGGTATTTTGAAATAGGTTTTCCAGTTGCACCATTAAGTCCCAATGGACCTTTAACAAATTTTTCCTTATCTGCCCAACCTAACACTTCATCTGATGGGGCATAGTAGTTTACAATTTTTGTATTAACAATATCTTGAAGAATTTTTCCATATTTTTTTGATGCAGGAACATCATCAGTAATAGATGCGCCAAAAAAATATACACTTTCAACGATTCCAGTATTTTTTTTCTTTTTTGCAAGATATTTCAAAGTACTAAGGATTACCTGAGAACCAAGAGAATGACCAATTAGACGAATTTTTGTACTAGGGCTATTCACTTTAAAATCTTCAATAAATTTTCCTAGATTACGTCCATTTTTCTTTGCAATAACTTGTCCTGCAGCCAATGATCTTTTTGCATGTTTGATTAAATGAGCACCAGTGGTGTTAGAATCATAACTATACCCAATTACAGGATATGAATAATTTAATTTTTTTAGTTTATTTTTTGCCAAAATAACTTTTGCAATTGCACCAGCATTATCATTTCTTAACCCATGAATCATGATTGTTAATTCTTTTGAATCAATTAATTTTTTGAAATCTTGTTTTGGGTATAGATAGTATGAATTATTTTTGATAGTTTTTCCTGTTAGTAAATCATAATACCCACGAGTTGAAATTCGGGTAACAGGTTTCATAGTTATTCAGAGGGGCCTAATTCTGTTTTATATTTTTCAATATCAGATTTTTCAATTCTGGCAAACAATGGTGAGGGATCACCCAAGACATGTCCAGATGAAATACCCAATTCAGATTGAGATGACCATGAAATATCTGCTACATTTCCATCAATTCCAAGCTGATTCCAAATTTTTTGGGCAGATTCAGGCATAAATGGGAATATTGCTATGGCAAAACTTCTAACAGCATTTACAGAAAGATATACACAATTTGTAGTTCCAGGACCATTTTTCCAAGGTTCCTTGTGTTGAAAGTACTGATTGAAAAAAGAAGAGACGCCCATTATTTTCTTTAGTGCCCTATCCAAATGATTTTGCTCCATCAAAGTAGAAACATCAGCTGCAAGTGATTTTATTTTTTGCTCTGCTTCAGAGTCTTTTTCATCAAATGATTCAGTCTCAGGAATTTTTCCATCAAATGCTTTTTTTGTAAATCCTAAAGCACGATTAACAAAGTTTCCAAGATTACCAATTAATTCAGAATTTATTCTAGTTGTAAAATCATCCCAATCAAAATTCAAATCATCTTGAGAGTAGGGGTTAATAGAAATAAGATAAAATCTCAAATAATCAGCAGGGTAGTATTCTAAAAATTGCTTTAATCCAATATACCAATTTCTACTTTTTGATATTTTTTTTCCTTGAAGTGTAAGATGACCTCGTGTTGGAATATAATCAGGTAACTTGTATTCTTGATTAATACCCAATCTCATTGCAGGTAAGAAAAGGTAATGATGATACACAATATCTTTTCCAATAAAATGATAAATGTCTGCAGAGTTCCAAAACTCTTTTCCATCAATTCCCTTATCATTAAGAAATTTTAATGCAGTTGAAATGTATGCCAAGTGATTATCAAACCAACCATAAAACACCTTACCTTCTGCACCATCAAGAGGGACAGGAACACCCCAAGGAATATCTCGGGTAATATCCCAATCAATTAATCCAGATTTTATCCAATTTTGAACATATTTTTTTACATCTTTTTGAAGAGTAGTAGTTTCATCTAGCCATTTAGATAATGAATCAGCAAAATTTTTGAGTTTAAAAAAATAATGATTAGTTTTTTCTTTAGTTGGGGTTTGACCACAAAGAGAACATTTAGGGTCAGTTATTTCTTCAGGCACACGTCCACAACTTTCACATAAATCAGAATATTGATCCTCAGCCTTACAATAAGGGCAAATACCCTTCACATATCTATCAGGAAGGAATTTTTTATCATTGTTACAGTAAAATTGAATTATTTCTTTTTGATAAATATGACCAGCATCATTTAATTTCTTAAAAACATCTTGAACAAATTCAATATTTTCTGAAGAACTTGTTTTGTAAAAATAATCAAAATCAATACCAAATGCAGTAAAATCATCATAATCACGTTTATTCCAATGAGCAACATAATCTGCAGGGGTTTTTCCTTGTTTTTCAGATTGAATTAGAATTGGAGTTCCAAAATCATCAGATGCACAAACATAGTATGCCTCAACTCCGTTTTGTTTTAAGAATCTAGTTGTAACATCAGCAGGAAGATACGTAGATGCAACATGACCCAAATGGATCTCACCGTTTGCATATGGTAATGCACTTGTAATTATAGCTCTTTTATTCATTATACAATTTTCAAAAGTAAGATTGGAGTTAAGAAGTTTTACCAGTTATTTGCATATTTTACTTGTTCTGGAGTTAATTTATCAATTTTAACATCCATGGCTTTCAATGCATCAAATGCAATCTGAATATCAATTTCTTTAGGAACATCAATAATTTTATTTTCCATTTTTTTGTGATTTTTAAGAATATACATTACAGACAAAAGTTGGTTTGAAAATGACTGAGCCATAACCTCTGGCGGATGTCCTTCTGCAGATACTAAGTTAGCAAGACGACCTTGACCAATCAAGTAAACTTTTTTGCCATTTTTCAAAGTACATTCGTCAAGTGTAGGTCTAACTTCTTTAACAGATTTTGATTTCTTTAGTAAGAATTCAGCATCAATTTCAAGATCAAAGTGACCAACATTACCCATAATTGCACCATCTTTCATTTTCAAAATATGCTCTTTTCGAATTACACTAGTCATTCCAGTGCACGTGACAAACATGTCACCAATTTTTGCTGCTTGGGACATTGGCATGACTTCAAATCCATCCATGTGAGCTTCAAGTGCTTTAACAGGATCAACCTCAGTTACAATTACTTTAGAGCCCATTCCATTAAATCGTGATGCGACACCGCGTCCAACCCAACCATACCCAACTACTACAACACGTTTTGATGCCATTAGTAGATTCATTGCACGCAAATAACCATCAATGGTACTTTGACCAGTACCATATCTATTATCAAACATGTGTTTGGTGTAAGCCTCATTAACTAAAATAACAGGATAGCGTAATTTACCTTGATTTTCTACGGCTCTAATTCTAGTGACACCAGCAGTAGTTTCTTCCGTTGCTCCCAAAACTTCCATATCTTTGAATCGCTTATCAAAATGTGCTTTGATATTCATATCTGCACCATCATCAGTTAGGATAGTTGGTTTGTGTTTGAGTACTTGATCAATACACCAATCATAATCTTTGACAGATTGTCCATGCCATGCATAGACATTGATTCCTTGAGATGCCAAAAATGCAGAAATATCATCCTGAGTTGTTAATGGGTTTCCACCGCAACAAGCAACTGTTGCACCCAATTCTTTAGCACCCATAAGTAAAACAGAAGTTTCTTTTGTAATGTGAAGACAAAAACCAATAGTAATTCCTTTTAGAGGTTTTGATTTCTTTAATCGATTAATAGTATTGTCCAAAATTTGCATATGAGATCTAGCCCACTCATAAGAGAGTTTTCCATCTTTGATCAATTTTTGACTAGACTTGACTTTACTCATCAAAATTACCCATGAATCAGGCTATAAAATTCTATCATGCGAATGTAAATAAATGACAAAAATATCACATTTTTAATGGCTTGGAAGAAAATTGCTGAAAAAGGGGAAGTAGAAACAGGAAAAGGTAAAGCATTCAAAATAGAAGATAAACAAATTGCAATTTTCAATCAAGATGGATTTCATGCAATGGATGATCTTTGTGTACATCAAGATGGATCAATTGCATCAGGAAAACTTGAGGAAGATGTTGTTGAATGTCCACTACACTTTTGGCATTATAACATCAAAACAGGGGAATTAACAGACTATCTCAAAGATGTTAAACTACAAACATATCCTGTAGAGTCACGAGATGACGGAATTTATATAGACATTTAGAAAATAAAACAAAAATTATTTAAGATTAGGCATAATTTTTATTCTAACGTTGTAGAAAATTAATAATTGAATCAAGATATTATTAATGAAATTCAAAATCAAGATTATTCAAAAATTACAGAAAATATTGAAAAATTTCTAACAGAAAATATTGAAAAAACAAATGCAAAAGGTGTTATTTTAGGATTAAGTGGGGGAATTGATTCTGCAGTAATAGCATACATTTGTAAAAGAAGTCTGAAAGAAAAAACACTTGCAATTATTATGCCAGATACTGAAATTACACCAAAATCAGAAACAGAAGATGCAATGAGGATGATTTCATTAACAGGAATAGAATACAAATTAATCGATATTCATTCAATAATAAAAGAATATTCAATGTATCTTGAACCAAATTCAAAATCAAAAGGAAATTTACGTGCAAGAGTTAGAACAAATATTTTGTACTATTATGCAAATGCTAAAAATCTTCTAGTTTTAGGATCAAGTGATAAAAGCGAACATCTGATTGGATATTTCACAAAACAGGGAGATGGTGCATCAGATATTACACCAATTATTTCCTTGTACAAATTACAAGTAAGAGAAATTGCAAAATATTTGGGAATTCCAGAAAATATAATATCAAAAAAAAGTAGTCCGCATTTATGGAAAGATCATGAAGCTGAAAATGAATTAGGAATATCTTATGAAGAAATAGATTCTATTCTATATTGTTTATTTGAAAAGAAATTATCTATTGATGAAACTGAAAAGATTACATTGATTGAAAGATCAAAAATACAAAAAATTCAAGAATTAAATTCAAAAAGTGAACATAAACGATTATTGGCAGATAAACCAGGTGTTAATTAGGAATGAAAATTCAAGATACATTATCAAGTTCAGAACAAAAACTAGACACTACAAAGAAAATCAAAATTTATCTTTGTGGGGTAACAGTTTATGATGAATCACATATTGGGCATGCAAGAACTATCATTGTTTTTGATGTATTGAGAAAATATCTAGAGTCCAAAGGTATAGAGATACAACTTGTCCAAAATTTTACGGATGTAGATGATAAGATCATTAATCGTGCAAATTCCGAAAATACCACTGCTGAAAAAATAAGCACCAGATACATTAAAAATTATTTCAAAGACTTTGATGAATTAAATGTAAAACGTGCAACAAACTATCCCAAAGCAACAGAACATATCAAAGAGATAATTGAGTTTATTGAAAAATTAATAGAAAAACAAGTTGCATATCCTTCAAAAAATGGAGTATACTTTACAGTTTCAAAATTTCCAGAATATGGAAAATTATCAAAAAAGAAGATTGATGAATTACAATCAGGTTCAAGAATAGAGATTGATGAATCAAAAAGAGATCCATTAGATTTTGCAATATGGAAATTTTCAGATGTGGAACCAGTATGGGAAAGTCCATGGGGTAAAGGAAGACCAGGATGGCATATTGAATGTTCAGCAATGAGCATAAAATATCTGGGAGAAAATTTTGACATCCATGGTGGTGGACGAGATTTGATTTTCCCTCATCATGAAAATGAGATTGCCCAATCTGAAGCATGTACAAATTCACCTTTTGCAAAAATTTGGATGCATGTTGGAATGGTAACAATTAGGGGCGAAAAAATGTCAAAATCATCAGGTAATACAAAATCAATAAAATATGTTTTAGAGAATTGGGGTCCAAATATCATCAGATTATTTTGTTTATCAGGACATTATTCAAAAGTGATAGACTATTCAGAAGAGATGCTAAAAGAAAATCTTACAAAATGGAGGCAAGTAGAGACATGTTACTATGAGTTAATTCATGCAAATAATGAGAATCAAGTAGATATTACTGAAAATATCAAAAAAATAGGCATAGAATTTGACAATGCATTAGAAGATGATCTTAACACGCATTTAGCACTATCTGCATTTTTCCAATTAGTAAAAGAAACAAACAGATTAGCAGCTGAAGAAAAACTAGGAAAAAATGATGCACAAATAATCAAAAAAGAATTTGAAAGAATGTCAATAATTTTAGGACTAAACATTCCAAAAATGACTGAAGATAAAAAACAAGAAATAGATAATTTAATTTTAAATAGAGAAAGATTAAGAAAAGAAAAACAGTTTGAAGAAGCAGATAAAATTCGAGATAAACTCAATGAAATGAATGTAGAATTAATTGATCATAAAGAAAAAACAATCTGGATGAAAAAAGAAAAAATAAAATCGGAAAAATAAAAATATTTTCATGCGTAAAAATATTAGGCATCGCTAATTAGTTTAGTCTAATTTTAACAGAGTTTAATAGAATTAAAAAAAATAAATTAAATTATGAATGCATGGGCAAAATTTTGGAATTGGTATGAAAATAAAATACTTGGAAGTATTGTAATTATTGCAGTTATACAGTTTATTCAAATACCACACATGGTATGGAATGCAGATATTATGTTAGAAGCAGGTATTGTATCAAGAATCCATCCAATAATTGATTGGTTCTTGTATGGAGTAGATTTAATTGAAATTATCTCAATTATCAATGTTGGAATGATCATGTTTAGTTTAGTTAAAAAAAGACGTGCAAATAAAAGACTAGTTAAAAAGATCTAATCTTTTCCAGTCCAAATTACTCTTTGTGGATAAGGGATTTTAATTCCTGCTTTATCAAGAGATTTTTTAATTGTGGTAAGAAGAACGAATTATGTTTTTTTAAAATTTGATAAAGAAATCTATCTTAGTGAAAATTCAGCTGCAAGTATTTTTTAAGGAATATGAAAAAAAGAACCTTCAGTAACAACCAAATCATCAAATCTCTCATGTTGAATAATTTTAGCCAAAATTTCTAATCCTTCAATAGTTCTAATACTAGGTTTGCTGAAAAATGAATTGGCATCTACTGCAAAAATTTGTTTATTTTGGACAGCTTTTAATGAATTCCAGCCTGAATTATCTTTTAGAATTGTATTATATTCAGATAGGGTACGTTGAGTATCAAATCCACAGGGCATTAAAATAATTACATCAGGATCAGACTCTACTATTTCATTCATTTCCATACGTCGAGAATGTTCACCAGTTTTACTAATCATATTAATTCCTCCAGCTAATTCAATCATTTCTGGAATCCAATGACCAGCAGTGAAAAAAGGCTCGATCCATTCTATTGCAAGCACAGTAGGTTTTTCAGAATTTTGTGAATTTTTAATATTTTGAATTCTTTGTTCTAAAGAATTTACAATTTCTAAAGCTTTTTGATCTTTTTCTAAAATTTTTCCTAATTTTGTAACAGATTGAATTATTTCATTGAGATTATGAGGATCCATTGAATATAATTCAGGTTTTTTTGACAAAAGATCTAATGCGTTTTGAACTTGGGTAGTGTAAGCAGCACAAACTTCACAAGTTTCTTGAGAAATTATTAGATCAGGATTTGCATCTTTAAGATTTTGTTCATTTAATTTGAAAATATCCTTCCCATCACGCAATAATGTACAGGTCATGGTATTGATTTCATTACTAGTTAATTCATCAGAATTTATTACAGAAGAAATTACTTGGGGTTTTAATTTTGCAGAATCAGGATATTTACATTCATGAGTAACTCCAAACAACATATCTTCTACACCAAATTCATAAAGTAATTCAGTAGCACTAGGTAGAAAAGAAACAATTCTATTGACAACCATGTTTGAGATTACTGTTTATGATCTTAAAACACTATTCGTTAAGGGATAATTTATTTTTAAATTAGTCAAGTTAATAGACTAATTTTAGGCATAAATAACAATGTCATCAGATTCTCAAGAGATACGACGTTCAATATTATCAAAATGGCATGAAACGTTATCAAAATATGGAAATTTGTTTTCATCAGATTCAATTAGTGGCACAAGTCCACCATCAGTATTTGTAGGATCATATAATTATCCAAAAGTCTTTGTCGGTCCAATGGTTCCACCAATTCATGGAGATACTAGTTTATTAGATAGTCCTGAAAAATGGAAAGGTCAATCACTAGAACAAATCATAAATTTTCGTTTAAGATTAGTTAGAGGAATACAAAAAATATCTATTGAACAAACAGAAGGTAGGTACATTGAAAATCTTCAAGAAGTTACAATGTCATCAAAACCTACAGATTTAGATTTAATATTTAAAAAAAATACATCATCAAATATATCCATAGATGGTGAAAGTGCACCGTTTGGTCCTGTGGGAGAAATAAAATCTGCAAAATTTTCTGGAAGTACATCAACTAAACCAATTGAAAAAATATTTTATGATAAAGATATGAGAGCACAAGATGCAGTTTTAAAATTATATAATTCAGGTATTGAGATTTCAAAAATTCAAAAATGTTTTAGTATTGGAATGTTAGGTAAGAAAAGAAAATTAGTTCCAACAAAATGGAGCATTACTGCAACAGATGACATAATATCAAAATCCATAGTAAATGAAATTTTAGAAAATAATTTAATTGATACATGTAAAGTTTTTTCATATGAACATTTAGGGAATATATTTTCAGTAATTTTATTTCCACATAGGTGGGTTTTTGAGATGATTGAAGGATGGTATTCAAATGGAATTTTAGGATTTGGTTCAGATTATGAAGATGCACGAGGCATAGATCACCCACCACGAATTGCAGGAGCATATTTTGCTGCAAAATTAGGAGTTTCAGAATATTTATTGAAAAATAAAATTCAAGCAGGAGTTTTAATTTTTAGGGAAATTCGACCAGAATATGCAATTCCAGTTGGAGTATGGCAAGTTCGCGAAGGAATAAGAGAAGCAATGAAACAACAACCACAAATTATTTCAGACTATAATCAGGCATTAGATGTAGCATCAGCAAAAAC
>Ga0066383_10000483_pt1 | contig 14344 bp, 18 predicted proteins | sample Knorr_S23_td_Bot_FD_70950 | JGI IMG/M metagenome (GOLD analysis project Ga0066383, IMG submission 70950) | Marine microbial communities from Southern Atlantic Ocean transect - Knorr_S23_td_Bottom_ad_3770_LV_A | ecosystem: Environmental > Aquatic > Marine > Oceanic | place: Southern Atlantic...
AAATTATGATTTCTCTTCTTCTTTTACTTCCTCGAAATCTGCATCAACGGCGTCAGAATCAGAACTAGCTTTCTCATCAGTAGCTTCATTCTCTTGACTAGATGTCTGGGCTTGCTCTTCGTACAACTTTTGTGCCAAAGAAGCAGAAGCTTCACTTAAAGATTTTATCTTTTCATCTATTCGATCCTTGTCATCAGATTTAAGAGCTTCCTCTAGTTCAGTTATGCCTTTCTCTATAGCTTCTTTTTCATCAGCTTCAGCCTTATCGCCAGCTTCTTCTAAAGTCTTTTTGCAACTGTGAACTAAATGTTCTCCCATATTCCTGGCCTGCACCAAAGCTTCAAACTTTTTATCTTCTTCTGCATGTGCTTCAGCATCTTTAACCATCTGTTCAATCTCTTCATCGGTTAAGCCACTGGGAGCCTTAATTTCAATTGATTGTTTTTTACCTGTAGCTTTATCTTTTGCAGAAACATTTAGTATTCCATTTGCATCAATATCAAAAGATACTTCAATCTGAGGCATGCCTCTTGGGGCTGCTGGAATATCGGTTAAGTTAAACTGTCCAAGAGTTTTATTTTCACTTGCTTGTTTCCTCTCACCTTGCAATACGTGAACGGTTACAGCAGTCTGATTATCCTCTGCAGTGGAAAATATCTGAGATTTATTCGTAGGAATTGTTGTATTTTTATCTATAAGGGGGGTCATCACTCCACCCATAGTTTCTATTCCTAAGGTTAGAGGAGATACATCTAAAAGAAGAACATCCGTTACATCTCCAGCTAATACTGCTCCCTGAATGGCCGCTCCAACGGCTACCGCTTCATCAGGATTTACATCCTTACGGCTCTCTTTTCCAAAGAAAGATTTAACTTTTTCCTGCACCAAAGGCATTCTGGTTTGGCCACCTACTAAGATAACTTCATCAACATCAGAAGCCTTAAGTTTGGCATCTTTTAATGCTGTCTTCACCGGAGCAATTGTCTTTTCAATTAAATCTTCTACTAAAGATTCTAATTTCGCCCTGGTCAACTTGTGAACAAAGTGCTTTGGTCCAGATTTGTCAGCAGTAATATAAGGAAGATTAACTTCAGTTTGCTGATTGCTAGATAACTCTATCTTAGCTTTCTCTGCAGCCTCCTTTAATCTTTGTAAGGCCAGAGGATCATTATGGAGGTCTACTCCGGATTCTTTTTTAAATTCGGCAGCCAAATACTCTATCAGGGCCAGATCAAAGTCTTCTCCACCTAGAAATGTATCTCCATTTGTAGAGAGAACCTCAAACTGGTGTTCCCCATCTACTTCGGCTATCTCTATGATAGAAATATCAAAAGTTCCGCCACCTAAGTCATAAACTGCAATTTTTTGATCTCCCTTGCCTTTATCAAGTCCATAAGCTAAAGCGGCAGCCGTAGGTTCATTAATTATCCTTTTAACATCTAATCCCGCTATCTTTCCGGCGTCTTTTGTAGCTTGGCGTTGAGAATCATTGAAGTAAGCAGGTACGGTAATAACAGCTTCTTTTACTTCATGCCCGAGATAGCTTTCAGCTGTTTTCTTCATTTTCTTGAGAATTTCAGCTGAGACCTGTTGAGGCGCTAAACTTTTTCCATCGGCTTCAACCCAAGCATCGCCATTATCTGCTGGGATAATCTTATACGGAACCATGCCAGCATCCTTCTTAACCACGTCGTCGTCATGTTTTCGTCCTATGAGCCTTTTAATTGCATAAAGGGTGTTAGTTGGATTCGTAACTGCCTGTCTTTTTGCTGGAGCCCCAACTGTGAGCTCATCGCCATAGGCCACTACAGAAGGAGTAGTTCTTGCTCCTTCAGAATTTTCTATGACCTTTGCCTGGTCTCCTTCCATAACAGCTACACAAGAATTAGTAGTTCCTAAATCTATGCCTATTATTTTTGCCATGCTCTCATCTCCATTAATATCTATATCTAAATGGGGGGTAGATAAGAAATTTCAATAGAGACAGTGATTATTTTTTATCTGATTTCTTTGTTACAACTACTTTAGCTGGCCGTAAAATTCTGTTTTGAATAGTAAATCCTCTTTGGATGACTTCAACTACCGTATTGGCTTCTTTTTTATCATCTTCTACAACCGAAATAGCCTCATGTTTCTCAGGGTCAAAAATTTCACCTTCTGGGTTTATTGGGATAACGCCTGCAGTTTCCAGAGACCCCTCGAAACTTCTCAAAGTTAATTCCAAGCCTTCTTTAATTAAGCTATTGTCACTCTCTTCTTCACAAGAGCTCAAGGCTCTTAGCAAATTGTCTCCAACCGACATGAATTCTCTTACTAAGGACTCTACTCCGAAAAGTCTTGCCTTGGTTATTTCTTGACCTGCAACTCGTCTTACATTTTGTACTTCAGCTTGAGCACGGAGTAATTTATCATTGAGGTCTTCCACTTGTGCTTCCAATGAAACTTCTTCGTCCAATTCTTCAACTGCTTCTTCATTTGCTTCTTCAGGTTTTTCTTCTACCAAATCCTCTTCTTGATCGAGGTCACTCTCTGTTTCTTTTTTAATCAAGTTTATTCTCCTGTCCTTCAATATGGGGATAAAGATCTTTGGTTCAAGGGAATTATTTCTTTAAGGGCTTTACGTACAGTACCATGCTGTGATCAACGATTTCGTAACCTTTCTCTTTAGCAACAGTTTCTTGAAACCTCTCAATATCGTCGCAGGTAAATTCGATTATGTCTCCAGTTTCTACACAAACCATGTGATCGTGGTGATGGGTTGGGGTCAGTTCATAAACCCCATGACCTTCTTCAAAGTTATGTCTAATGCAGATACCAGCTTGTTCAAACTGAGTTAAGACTCGGTAAACGGTGGCAAGACCAACTTCTTCACCTGCATTAAGTAATTGCTTATAAATGCCTTCTGCACTTAGATGGGGAGATTCAGCGGACTCCAACAATTCTAAAATTCTTAACCTGGGTAAAGTTACCTTAAGTCCTGCCTTCTTTAATTCTGCGTCATCTGTCACAATATTCACCCTTCTGAATAGATAGATATATTATCATTATAAATTAAGTCCTCATTAAGTTATGCCAAAAAGTATCAATAGGTGTTTATTTCTAGTTACACTTTTAGTAACTGTTAGCTGTTCTATGCCAAAACTCTTTCAAGTAGTCATTAATCAGGGAAATTTAATTGATAGAGAGATGTTGAGCAAACTAGAAGTGGGCATGACTGAGTCCCAAGTTAAATACATCCTTGGCACTCCTCTAATAAGTGATACTTTTACTCCCGAAAGATGGGATTACTACACATCAATTTCTCAAGGAAGTAATGTGTTCAGAGAAATTAAAGTAACTTTGTTTTTTGATGCTGGCGAACTTGTGAAATGGGAAGGAGATCTTCCTCCTGAAGAAAGTTAACCTAAGTCACAACTCCAAAGAAAACTGCAAGAACAAAAATCAAGCCCACCACTAGGGGCGATACAAATTTTAGTAGGAAAAACCATGCTTTTAGAACCAAACCCTCTTTGAGGTTTAATTCTTCAAATACATCACTGCGTTTCATTACCCAGCCAACAAAAATCGCTATAAATATCCCTCCTAAAGGCAAGAGGACTTGATTGGACAAGAAATCCAATGAATCAAAGAAATTCTTATCTCCTATTGGTGTAAACCCTGCAAGTAAATCAAATGAAAGGGCGCTAAAAATACCTAAAGTCCAAGCAATGAAACCTAGACCTGCGGCAGCTATGTATCGTTTTATTTTTAGTGATTCTACGATCCAAGCAACGCCAGGCTCCAACAGCGAAATTGCTGAACTCAAAGCAGCGATAGTCAACAATACGAAAAATAGTTTTCCAAAAATTATCCCTAAAGGCATGTTGACGAAAGCCCAAGGTAAAGTAACAAAAACTAAACCAGGACCTACTGCAGGTTCTAGATTATTAGCGAATACTATGGGGAAAATAGCAATTCCTGCAAGCAAGGCCACTAAAGTGTCTAAAAAGGCTACATAAAGGGCTGTAGAGCCGATATTTTGGTTGGCTGGCATATAAGCTCCATAAGCCATAATAGCCCCCATTCCTAGACTCAAAGTGAAGAAAGCTTGACCGAGAGCCGCCAAAATAACTTTCGCATTGATCTTGGAAAAATCAGGGGTAAACAAATAGGATACTCCTTCGAAGAAAGCACCTGTCTGCGTTGCGTAAACACATAAAAGTACAATAATAATAAAGAGAATGGGCATGAGACGATTTATCCAAATTTCAATACCTTTTATGACCCCCCTGGCAACGATGAAAATTGTCGCAAATATAAAAATACTGTGAAAAAAAATGAGTCTAGTTTCGTCTTTTAAGAAACTATCAAATTCTTGACCATAATATTCTGCTGAAGTCCCATTGAATTCCTCAAAGATATAAGCAAAAGCCCATCCTGCGGCTACACTGTAAAAAGATAAAATTAGAAGCCCTGCCACGGCCCCCATCATTCCTAGATATTTCCACTGTGGAAAGGCTCTAGCTTCAACCGCCAGATATGCCATCGTATTAGCCGGACTTCTACGGCCTCTCCTGCCTAAAAGAATCTCAGCTATCATGATGGGGACTCCTATCAGAAGAATGCAAACCAGATAAACCAGGACGAATGCCCCACCACCGTATTCACCTGCCATGTATGGAAATTTCCATATATTTCCAAGACCCACTGCAGACCCTGCAGCAGCCAAAATAAAAGTCCACTTACCTGTCCAAGTTCCGTGAATGGATTTTCTTGCCTCAGAGGTCATTCCAGTTAATAGCTCAGTGGTTGAGAATAAGGATTAAGCCAATAAGCTAACATAACTATCAAACAAATGCAGAGCATAATGTTACTTTTACGAATTAATTCTTTAAACCAAAAAGGAGATTGGACTTTGGTCTGGTCGGGTAATCCAAAAAAGAGCAAGCTTAAAAGACCAGCCAAGACCAGACCTAAACCATATGCCGGATTCAAATAGAAAGTCAGAAGTCCTCCCACTACTGCTATTAGCAACAAAATTAATGCCAGTCTAAATGCAAAATGGTCGGGGAAGATCGAAACAGTAATTTTTGATTGAGCCCATAAATAAGTACTGGCAAAAAAAAGAAGCAAACAAAGATATAGTTGAAAGGCGTGGGCTAGCTTTGTGGCTACCACATTAGGAGTAAACCAGACACAGGAAGCCAAGAAGATTGCAGGAGCGAGAGTAATATAAACCCTTCCTTTAAAGTACCTTTCTCTAAAATTGTTACTATTCATGGATAATAGAAAATATTCTATCTCTTTGTTTATACTCTAAGCGTGAATAAGAAGAAAAAGAAGCCCGAAAATATTATTGCCGAAAACCGAAGGGCTAGATTCAACTTTGAACTGACTAATAAGTTTGAAGCTGGGGTTTCTCTTGAAGGTTGGGAGGTGAGAAGCATACGTTTGGGTAAAGCTCAAATAGCAGAATCTTATGTCCTTTTAAAAGACGGCGAGGCTTGGTTAATTGGTTGTCATATAAACCCTTTATCCAACAGCAACCAAGAAAACAACCCAACCCGATCTAGAAAATTGCTTTTGAATAAAAAGGAATTAGCGGGAATCTTTAAATCCACCCAACAAAAAGGCCAGACCTGTGTTCCCACCAAGCTGTTTTGGAAAAATAACCTAGTTAAATGTGAAATCGCCCTAGCTACAGGTAAGCAAGGCAGAGACAAACGTCAAACCATTAAAGCCAGAGATTGGGATCGACAAAAGGCCAGAACACTAAGATCTAGAAACAAACGGTAAATATTATTCCCAAGGATCGTAGGAGCCAAAACTCCAGAGGTGACCTTCCAAGTCTTTACAAGAGTAACTCCTACTTCCACCGCCGTAGTCTTGATCTGCAATATCCAGAACTATTTCTACTCCTGCGGCCTCTGTTTTCTTATAGTGGGCATCCACATCCTCCACGACCATATAAATTCCTGCTGTATTTTGGCCATCCAACTGCAGAGGTGATCTGTTTAGTTTTCCATAAGGGTCTTTTGCATGCCTGTGACCATCGCCTAACATAATCATCGCCTCACCACAGACAAGTTGTGCATGAGTTATTCCGCCTTCCTCATTAGGAACAATAAGATTACGTTCAAATCCAAAAGTATCACACAACCAATCTATGGCTTTTGTACAATCCTGATATCTTATTGATGGAATTATTGTTGCTCCCATACTCAAAAACTTTACTCCTTTTTTTTAGTAATTCAAAGTTATCTGTATAATCACCAGTCCTTTTGGGGGCGAACTGGATTCGACAGCAGTTACAAACCCACGAGTGCATGTCGAGAAGGTAGTAATTCTCGTAAATCAACTACTACAAACATGTTAGTTGGCGATAACGCAGACTACGCTTTAGCAGCTTAATTTGCTAACTGTCTTAACTTGGTGTCCGTGCCATTGTTACGACAGACGACTTCACGGACTACGGATGTTGTAGTTCTCATATACAACTTCTTAAGTAAACATGAGATCGTTAGATAAGCCCTGTTCATCGGGCCCTATCAAACAAAATTAATAGATGAAACTAAGCATGTAGATCTTATGGCAGAGTACTGATGGACGCGGGTTCAATTCCCGCCGCCTCCACCTTCTTCTTATATACTTGCTTTATGAATGGAGTTTGGATTATCAATGGTATACCAGCTGCCGGAAAAACTACCACTTCAAAGGCGCTTGCAGAAAGGTTTGCTAAAGCCGCTGTTATAAGTAGAGATGACTTGCAAGCGAAGTTGATGATCTGTATCAAAAACTTCTAGATTTAAAAGTAGAGATTCTGGTTTCTCCAGATGATAGAGATTATGGCTTAAGAGACTTTGGCTGCAAAGATTTAGATGGCAATATTATTGCCTTTGGAACTGATATAATTTAAGAACTATGTTTGAAAATGGTCTTATAGCTATAATCATGGCTTCTATAGGAATCCTATTCTTAGTAAGAATACTTGTCTATATTTGCCAATTTTTATTAATTGTATTGAAAGATGTTAAGGAAATGGCTTCAATAGTTTGGGGCGATATAACCGGTACAGAAGATACAGGAGAGGATCGAGATCGTAAGTGGAATAACTAAAACAGATGGCCCTGTAGCTGTTACAGGATCAAGCGGATACATTGGATCAAGGGTTGTAGAAGACCTGATGGGACAAGGATACCAAGTACATGCCTGTGTTCGAGACTCAAGTAATGAAAAAAAGGTGGATCACCTTCTCAATCTAAATGAGCAAGACTTAGAAGGCAGTGTAGAATTATTCGAAGGCGATCTTTTTAAAAGAGGCAGTTATGACGAAGCTTTTGCAGGGTGTGCAGCAGTTATTCATGCCGGTGCCACAGTAGGGTTCAATCGAGAAACTCCTCAAGAAGTCTACGATGGATGTTTTACTGAAAACGAGCATGTTATTGAATCAGTTAGGAAGTCAGGCAGTGTAAAACGCTTCGTGTTTACCAGTTCCTTTGCTGCTGTTGGTCACCCCAGGCCTGAGGGTTATGTGTTTACCGAGAAAGATTGGTGTGGTGATAATGTGGAAGGCTATAAAGGCGCTTGGACAGAAGAAAATATCTCTAAGAACAGGGACATCGCTTACGCCATGGCCAAAGCAAATACAGAGAAAATGATTTATAAGGCTGCCGAAGAAGATGGAAGCTTCGAGGCCGTATCTATTAATCCATTACATGTAATTGGACCCTTAATGAGTGAGAATCACAATCAATTCTTTAGTTGGCAGTTTTGGATCTTGCAATTACTAAAAGGCGAAGACTTTGGTAATTGGAATGAGAGAAAACTTCGAGGAAGTACTATGTTATGGAACATGGTTGATGTTCGTGATGTAGCTAGAGCCCACAGGTTAGGTACAGAAAGCCCAAATGCAAAAAATGGTTCAAGATACATTCTTTCTGCTACTGACCCGTCTGGAGAGATGTTCACTTGGGAACTTCAAGCTAAGCTAAAAGAATTATTTCCTGAAATAGAATCCATAGGTGGAGAAGAAATGGAAGATGGGAGACCAAAGGAAAAGACTTATGACTCGCCAAGATCTTATTGTTCTTTGGCTAGAGAGGAACTTGGTCTTTCTACTTACTCAATTGAAGAAACTCTTAAAGGGACAGGCGATTCATACAAGGCCATAAATCTTCTTTAGGGTAGACCAGCTCGAGAGACATCTACTTCTATAGTCTCAATTCTGGCGGATTTCTCTTTGAGGCATATTTCTTCCTTAGAGTCCTTAGAAGTGGAAATAAACAAGGTTTTGCCCTTGTTACCTCCAAGCATGCAGGCAAAAGCCCCCATATCAACTTTTACTTTGTCTAACAAGGCTCCTCCCTCTTTTACTCTGATAACATCATTGGTTGAAGGAGAAGCCACCCAGATAGCTCCCTCTGCATCCAGGCAAATTCCATCTGGCACTGGAGCATAACCTTCTTCGATCGAACTTAAATCTGCCCAAACTCTTCTGTTGGACAAAGTCGCATCACTATTGATATCGAACGCAGTCAAACAAGAACTAAAAGTTTCTCCCAAAATTAGAGTTTTTCCATCAGGCGTTATCACTGTGCCATTTGGAAAAAATAAATTCTCAGCAACCACGCATGGATCTTCACCTGGCCTTACTAAGATTAAATTGGTTGGTTTTAATGCTTCACCTCCGTGCAGATCAAATCCAAAATTTCCTATATAAGCATTTCCACTTTTATCCACCACCATGTCATTACAATAATGAGTAGCTAATTCGCTTAAATCTGCTGCCTCAGTTAATACACCATTATCAAAATGCAGTAGCTTCTGATCATTCATAGAGACAATTAGGAGGGAACCATCTGGTAACCAACCAAGTCCAGAAGGCTGACAAGGGGTTTTAACAATTGTCTCATGCCGGCCTTTAGTATCCACCGCTAAAACTCTATGAGTAAAGAAATCAGAAAAATAAAGCCTTCCTTCATGCCAACGAGGCCCTTCGGTGAAAGTAAATCCATCTATCAGGATTTCTGTAGTCATAGTCATCTCTTCATTTCTCCTTATTATTACTAGAAGGATATTTACCTACAGAGCATATTAAAGCAAACTACGAATCATACCTCAGGAAAGAAATATGCATATTGGGTTAATGATTAGAAACATGGGAGATCAATCAACCAAAGAAATCATGGCTGGGGCTGCTTTAGCTGCAGAAGAAAGACAATTCGAGTCCATCTGGGTTGTAGACCATATCGCCATTCCACCAGATAACGCAGAAGGTTCAGGAGGTCGTTATGTTGATATCTTAAGTAGCTTAGCTTGGCTATCTGGGGTCACTTCAACCATCAAAATAGGCAGCGCTGTTTTGATTGCCCCCTATCGAGAAATCTTACCCACAGCAAAACAGATAGCCAGCATTCAAGAATTGTCTGGCAATCGCCTGTTATTAGGCGTTGGACTTGGCTGGATGGATGCAGAATTTAAAGCTCTGGGGGTAGACAAAAAAAATAGAGGCAAAATTACAGATGAATTCCTCACTTTTATGCGTGAAGCATTTAGTCAGGATGAGATCCAATTAAACGAACAAAAATTCCTGTTTAAGCCAAGGCCGCCTAAACCACCTTTTTACATAGGCGGTTCGAAAGACTATTCCATAAAAAGAGCTGCCGAACTTGGCGATGGATGGATTCCCTTAGTTAATGAACCAGAAGAACTTAAAGAAAATTTAAAGGCTTATAAGAAACTGTGTAAATCTCTAAACAAGGAAAGTGATAAGGTAAGCGTAGTCAGCGGACTAAACCTTAATGATAAAGCTTCAAGTAAAGAAAAGTTGACGAAATTTGAAGACATGGGAATAGAAAGATTGGTTTGTGGCTTCCAATACAAGGACCTCAAAGATTATTTGAATAAAATTGACTTAATTAATTCTTTATCAACCTAAATAATTATTTTGTCTATTTCCTCGATGACTCTTTCTGGAGAGATATAACAGAGACAGTTTTTGTATTTGCCTTCTAAATGACCGTGTTTTTGGCAAAACTCTTCACTCCCACCCCTAGAAATTACGGTGATTCTTTCTGACCAGGGCTTCCAATTAAGTGGGTTACTGGGACCAAATAGACTTACTCCAGAAGTTCCAACAGCTGCTGCTAGATGAGAAGCAACTGAATCCAATCCTAGAAAAAATTTAGCATCTCTAATTAGCACCGCTAATTCCAGTAAACTTGTCTTTCCTCCAAGATTAATAAAGTCACGTTTGGTTATGGCTGCAATGTCATTTAAATAGTTTCTTTCTGTATCCTCAGGCCCAGATGTAATCACAACTGGTAAACCCTGATTGCGGTAATGATCCACAACATGAGCAAAAGCTTCTTTAGTCCACTGCTTGCTGTCTCTTCTTGAAACGGGATGAAAAACACAATAATCGCCTGTTATTGAATGTTTTTTTCTCATTTCGTTAATTGATTCTTCAACTTTCTCAGGAATGGTAAGACTTAAACTTACTTTCTCTTCTTTCCCTTCAATGCCCAAGGTTTTGAGAGCACTCAGATTTCTTTCAACTATGTGACTGTCACCAGCCTCAGGAAAAATTGAAGAAAAACTATTAACCCAGAAAGGTTTCCTTCTCTTTATGTCATCCACTGCTGCCGTTTTAGCGTTTCTTAAAGCTCTTCCCATTAAAGCCATTCGCCATTGGGTAGTCAAAAATAAACCATAATCATATTTAGCCTTTCTTAATTGTCGCAGGAGTTTTATCTCCTCAATTAACCTCTTTATAGGATTAAGCCCAGATGAAGGTTCTGCTTCTAAAATATGATTAATTCTTTTATCAGCTTCAAGAAGCACACCCGTGCCCTTATAAACCAAAAGATCCAGGATTGATTTAGGATGAATTCGCTTGATTTCATCAATCAAAGGCGTCGTCAGGAGGACATCTCCATGAAATCTAAGAATAGCTATAAGGAATCTTTTTCTTTTCTCTCCCATTTATTGATACTCACTTGACACTGGTCTTCACAGAATGCATCATGCGCGGCTCTTCAAGTAAGACAAGTATATGGCTAATAGAGAAAAGTTAAGAATCAAATCGGTATTAAAAAGATCTAGACAGAATACTAAGAGGAATATCTTAAAGAGCTCTCAGCGAGCTCTTACCAGAACAGCCGTAAAGGCCGTTGACTCGGCTATAGCGTCTGGGGACAAACAAGCTGCTTCGGAAGCTTTTAAGAAAGCTGAAAAAGTTCTGGATACTATGGCCAACAAAAAAGTAATACATGCAAACAAAGCTTCCAGAACTAAGTCTCGCCTTAATAAAAAAATTAAATCTCTTTAACTGAGAACCAAATTATCTCTATGAATAACCTCTTCTTCCGAGGCATACCCCAATGTCGAAGAAATTTCTTCTGACTTAAGACCTAAAATAAGCTTTAATTCCAAAGAGTTAAAATTGCAAAATCCCGTTGCAACTTCTTCATTATTATTTAAACAAACAACCAAAGCTCCCTTTTCAAATTCACCTTCAATTGTTGTTACTCCTACAGGTAAAAGACTGCTTCCATCCTCAACAATAGCTTTAGCTGCACCATCATCTAGAATCAATTTACCTTTAGGGATGCCTAAAGAAGCGATCCATTTCTTTCTGGATTGAAGTTTGTCTCTCTCTCCTTCAAAGAGTGTTCCAACTTGTTGTCCATTAAAAATTTTAATTAAAGCCTCTGGATCATTACCATCCGCTACCCAAGTTTTTGCACCTGAATCAAGAGAAAGTCTAGCCGCTTTTATTTTAGTTTTCATCCCTCCTCGGCCTAAGCTACCTGAGGATCCTTCAGTTATTCTGTCTATTTCAGTGGATGCATCGTCTAAATTAATAACACTTAAAAGTTTGGCGTTTTTCTCTTTTTGTGGATCTTGAGAATAGACTCCCTTCTGATCACTCAACATAACAAATCGATCTGCATCAGTAAGTCCTACTATGGCCCCTGCTAAAGTATCATTGTCCCCAAAACTTATTTCCTCGGTAGAGACGCTATCGTTCTCGTTAACAATTGGAACAACTCTCATCTCCAGGAGGGTGGTTAAACTTCTTCTCGCATTTAAATATCTTTCCCGATTCGCAATGTCATCGTGACTGATTAAAACTTGTGCCGTTTTTATATCAAAATTGGAAAATTCTAATTGGTAAGAGTTAATTAGTCCTAATTGACCCACAGCTGCTGTAGCCTGCAAAAGATGAAGAGAATTTGGCCTTTCTTTCAAATTTAATTCATACATACCTTTAGCTACTGCCCCAGAAGAAACAATAATCACTTGAATGCCTTGTTTTAACAACTTATTTACTTGAGATACAAGATTTTGGATAAAAGATTGATCTATCCCAGCATCATTACCTGCAACAAGGCTGCTTCCGGCTTTTATCACCCACCTTTCTTTTGGTTTATTGATCAATCTTCTCCAATGCAAAGCCTATCTCTTTCATTAAGCTCTCAGTACCCAACCTTTGTTTAGCTGAAATAAGGTAAACCTTTAAATCTTGTTGTTTCTTGAGTCTTCTTTCCAGTTTCATTTGTTGTTCCTTAGAAATCAAATCTATTTTGTTCAATAACAACCACTGAACCTTTTGAGTTAAATTTGAATCAAATTCCGCAAGTTCTTTTAATAATTCTTTACTTTCAGTTTCTATACCTTTTACTTCTTTGTTTTCTACATCAATTATTTGTAGGATCAGTCTTGTCCTTGAGAGATGTCTTAAAAACTGGAAACCTAAACCCACGCCTTTAGATGCTCCACTTATGAGACCTGGAATATCGCTGATTACAAAACTTTTATCTGAAATGTAATCTACTACTCCAAGGCTAGGTTTTAGAGTGGTGAACTCGTAGTCTGCTATCTTGGGATGTGCACTAGAAACAGCATTTACCAAAGAAGATTTACCTGAATTTGGTTTACCTAATAAGCCTACATCAGCAAGAACTCTCAATTCCAGTTTTAAGTCCAAACTTCCTCCTCCCTCTCCCTGCGTTGTCCTTCTAGGAGATCTATTAGTAGAACTCTTAAATCTAAGATTTCCTAGACCTCCCTTACCTCCTTTTGCAACCACTACCTCTTCCTGATCAGAATCTAAATCAGCAATCTTTTCCTTGATAGTTTCATCGTAAATAATTGTGCCTAGAGGTACTTCGATAATGAGATCTTCTCCATCAGCTCCACTTTTATTCATGCTTAAGCCCTTTTTACCGCTGGTAGCTTGAAAATACTTTTCATATCTAAACCTAGCCAAAGTATTTAAATTAGGGTTGGTTTTTAAAATCACATCTCCACCAGAACCACCTTTGCCACCATCAGGTCCCCCTTTGGGTAGATTTTTGGCTCTCCTGAAACTTAAACATCCGTTGCCACCGTCTCCAGCAGAAACTTTGATGAGCACTTCATCAATGAAATTCATTGAACTATTCTAAAATATACGAAAAAAGTAAGGCCCTAAGAGGCGTCAATGCTTACAAATTGGCGAAGTTTAATTCCTTTTTTTGTGAAGAATACTTCACCGTCTACTTTGGCAAAAAGGGTATGATCTTTACCGCATCCAACGTTTTCTCCAGGATGAAATTTAGTCCCTCTTTGTCTTACCAAGATTGACCCAGCTGAGACCTTTTCTCCTCCAAATCTTTTCACTCCGAGACGTTTGGATTGAGAGTCCCTCCCGTTTCTACTACTTCCACCTGCTTTTTTATGAGCCATATCTTACTTATAAGCTAAGAGCTTATAGCCTCTATTAATACCTCAGTAAAATTCTGTCTATGTCCATAGGTTCTACGATAGTCTTTTCTTCTTTTCATCTTAAACACTTTAATTTTATCTGATTTTCCATGTCTTACCACTTTGCCAGTAACTTTTGCCTTTTTGAGGAAAGGAGTGCCAACTTTTGAATCCTTCCCATCAGAAATCAAAAGTATTTTATCAAACTCTACCTTTGAGCCTTCTTCTACACTTAAAAGTTCAACCCTGAGGTAATCACCTTTGACAACTTTATGTTGTTTTCCTCCACTTTCTATAACAGCAAACATATGTAACTCCAAAACTGGAAATGTAACGGTGCGCACTATACGAAAAAGCAAAACTTATCGCAATAAAAGAATCTGTTTCCAAGATAAACTAGAATATTCAAATTGATAATGAATATTGATCCTCATAAACATATAAAACCCGAATTAGAAGAACTTGAGACTTTCTTAAAAGAATCTATCAATTCTGACATCGAACTAGCAACGGAAGTGAGTTCTTATATTGTTCAATCAGGAGGCAAGAGAATACGTCCTACTATAACCATTCTAATAGCAAGAGCATTAAACTATCAGGGCAATGAATTAACAAA
>Ga0066383_10000485_pt1 | contig 14295 bp, 10 predicted proteins | sample Knorr_S23_td_Bot_FD_70950 | JGI IMG/M metagenome (GOLD analysis project Ga0066383, IMG submission 70950) | Marine microbial communities from Southern Atlantic Ocean transect - Knorr_S23_td_Bottom_ad_3770_LV_A | ecosystem: Environmental > Aquatic > Marine > Oceanic | place: Southern Atlantic...
TGGCTCCCGAGGCAGGATTCGAACCTACGACCCGCTGATTAACAGTCAGCTGCTCTACCACTGAGCTACTCGGGATTGTGTTTTGCGCGGTTGGGAACCGTGGGCTGTACGGACTTGAATTTTCGACTGCCGGTGGATCAGTTTTCGGCTACGTGCAGCTAGCGACTGAGCCATTGGGTCGAAAGTCGTGCCCAACCAACAATCTATTGAACTAGATGGCGGCGTTTCGGTCAATATAAATCGGGTTGTAAACCGCCCGTTTGCCGGGTGGGCAGCAGATGTCGAACTTATCGGGTTGTGTATCGCGTTTTCAGGTGAATATTGTGGGCGGGTCGAGCGGTTCAGACGGTCGTGGGGAGTGCGCGGTACTGAAAGCCAGGTGCAATCGGGTTCGGTAACTGTAGGAATTGGTTGCGAGGGCAATCTAAACTTGAGCGATACATATTGAGCGTTCGTGATCGTGGATTGCTTTCCATGATTCCCGAGCCAGTGGGCGCCCGTTGCCGGGGTGCGGTGTAGGTCGAATTTCAATTGCGGGTTCTTGTAACAGGTTGCGCCGGGTTTATTGGCTCGCGGGTCGCTGCCCTGCTTGTTGAGCAGGGGCACGAGGTGTTGGGGATCGACAATCTGAGCGATGCTTACGATGTGCGGATGAAGCACTGGCGGGTTGAGAATTTGCTCGCACCGAACGTCATCGACTGGGTGAACGGCGATATTATCGATAGGGTTGCGGTCGAATCGCTGTTTGGCGATTTCGTACCGGATGCGGTAATAAACCTTGCGGCGCGTGCGGGTGTGCGGCAGTCGATTGACGATCCGTGGGTGTACTACGAGACGAACGTCACGGGTACGTTGAACCTGCTGGAAGCCTGCAGGGAAGCCGGTGTGTCACGGTTTTTGCAGGCGTCGACTTCGAGCGTTTATGGCGATAACGAGATGCCGTTTTTTGAGGACGACCCGATCGACACGCTGCGGTCTCCTTACGCCGCCTCGAAGAAGGCGTCCGAAGATCTGTGCCAGCTGTACCGGAACCTGTTCGATTTCGACATTACCGTGTTCCGATTTTTCACCGTTTACGGTCCTTCGGGCCGGCCGGATATGAGTGTGTTCAGGTTTGTGAAGTGGATTGCCGAGGGTGAGCCGGTGCAGTTGAACGGAGACGGGACCCAGCAGCGGGATTTCACCCATGTCGATGATGTGGCGAGGGGTGTGGTTGCGGCGCTGGACCGGCGGCCGGGGTACGAGACGATCAATCTTGGATCGGACAATCCGGTTGAGATTAACGAAATCATCGGCGAGATCGAGGCGGTGCTTGGCATGACGGCGACGATTGAGCGGCACCCATTCCCTTCGACCGACGTTAATGCGACGTGGGCGAATATCAGCCGGGCGCGCGAATTGCTGGGATGGGAACCCCGGGTGTTGCTGAAGGATGGGATATCCTCGGCAGTCGAGTGGTACCTGGAGAATCGCGAGTGGGCGAAGGATATTGAGCTTTAGGGATTGCGCGTGTCTCGGGCGGGGCGGGACCGCGGGATGGAAGGATTGCGTGTGACTGATATTGGAGTAATTGGTGGGGCGGGGTATGTCGGGCTCGTAACCGGGGTCGGTCTCGCCGCGCTCGGGCACCGGGTCATTGCGGAGGATATCGATCAGCGGCGGCTGGAGATGCTGCGCGCGGGGAAGTCTGCGGTATACGAAGACGGTCTTGAAGCGATTCTCGGCGAGTTGATTGAAATGGATCAGATTTCCTTCACCGACGACCTGAGCGAGACCCTTCGGGGTTCAGAGGTTCTGTTTATCGCGGTGGGTACGCCTTCTCTAGCCGATGGTGCGGCCGATCTTTCTGCTGTGATCTCGGTCGCTGAGCAGCTGCGTGATGAAATTGACAGGTACACAGTGATCGTTGTGAAAAGCACGGTTCCTGTTGGAACGATCGAGGTTGTGAATGACGTTCTTTCGCAAAAATTACGCGAGCGCGAAGATTTCGATGTGGTTTCCAACCCGGAGTTTTTGCGTGAGGGGAGCGGGCTGATCGATTTTTTCGCGCCTTCGCGCGTCATTGTTGGCTCGAGGTCGGAGCGGGCGCTGGCGGTGTTGCGCGAGATCTACGAGCCGCTGCTGAGTGGACGTGTGGTGGTTGATGTTCCGTGGATAGATTCGAGCCGGGAGATTCCGTACGTCGAAACGGATTCGACATCAGCCCAGCTGACTAAGTACGCAGCGAATGCGTATTTGGCCACTCGCATTTCGTTTATTAATGAAATAGCGGGTATCAGTGAAAAAGTCGGTGGCAATATCGGCGATATTGTGTATGGGCTTGGCCTTGACCCGCGGATTGGTCCCGGCTATTTGAATCCGGGTATCGGATTTGGGGGTCCGTGTCTTGATAAAGACCTTCGTGCGCTGATTACCGTGGCGGGTGAGAATTCGTACGACCCTGTGATGTTTAACGGCGTGGTGCGCCGCAATGAGCTCCAGTTGCAGGAAGTGATGAACAAGATAACCGGGGCGCTGGGCTCGAGTTTGTACCAGAGGCGTATCGCGTTGCTGGGACTCGCTTTCAAGGAGGGCACAAACGACGTTCGATATTCGCTTTCGGTGCGGTTGTATCGTGCATTGCGTGACCAGGGGGCGTCGGTGGTGGGCCACGATTTGCTTGCGGTACAAGAGGCGAAGGAGCTGGAACCGGAGCTTGAAGCATCGGTCGACGTTATTGAGGTGCTGGCGGGGGCGGAGGTTGTGGTGGTTCTTAATTCTGAGCCTTCATATGCGGATATTGACTGGTCTGCTGCTGGTGCGGGGGGGCATCCGCCTCATGTGATCGACACGAGGGGTATTCTGGCGGCGGGTGCGCTGGAAGCTGCTGGAATAACTTTCGACGTGCTGGGATCGAGATGAAGATGACTGTAAAAACGGAAATGTTCAGCGTGGTCGGGTGCAGTTTCAATGGCCGATAGTGAATCGTTGCCGGGCGGGGTAACTGTCGTTGGTCTTGGCTATGTTGGTTTACCGCTGGCGCTGGCGTTTGCGAAAAAATTGCCGACGACAGGGTTCGACCTGGATGGGCCGCGGGTTGATGGGTTGCGGGCGGGTATCGATCACAACAGCGAGGTGGATTCGGCAACGATACTGTCGTCGAATTTGACCCTTACGACGGATGTATCGTGCATCGCGGACGCTGAGTTCATAGTGGTAACGGTGCCGACCCCGGTGACTGACGACCACGAGCCAGATCTGAGTCTTCTTGCATCGGTAAGTGCGTCTATAGGGGACCAACTGCGGGGGCGTTCCGAGGGTTTGCCAGCGCCGATCGTTGTGTATGAATCGACCACTTATCCCGGCTGTACCGAGGAATTTTGCGGGCCGATTATCGAGCGTGAATCGGGTTTGCGGTCGGGCGAGGGATTTTTTCTTGGTTATTCGCCGGAACGGACGAATTTCGGCGATGCAGAGCACACGCTGGAAACCGTCGTCAAGGTTGTGTCGGGTCAGACGTCGGCGGTTGCGGCGAGAGTTGCCGAGACGTACGGGTTGATCGCTAAAGCCGGGACTCACATGGCGCAGAGTATAAAAACGGCTGAGGCGTCGAAGGTGATCGAAAACGTGCAGCGGGACCTGAACATTGCGCTGTTCAACGAGTTGTCGATAATTTTTGACCGTATGGGCATTCAGTCTTCCGATGTGTTCGATGCCGCGGCCACCAAGTGGAATTTTCACCGGTACCAGCCCGGGCTGGTGGGTGGGCACTGCATTCCGGTCGATCCCTATTACCTTGCTTACGCAGCGGCCAGGACGGGATACGACGCTGACGTGGTGCTGACCGGCAGGGCTATCAACGAGGGGATGCCGGAATACGTGGCCGAAAAGGTAGTGAGACTCGCGCGTGGGCGCGGGGGCGAGCCTGATTCAGCGAGGGTTCTTGTGCTTGGTGCGACATTTAAAAAGAACGTTGCCGATACTCGTAACAGCAAGGCGATTGTGCTGGCCGAGTTGCTCGCGGGAAGGTTTGGGGTCGTACATGTCTACGATCCGTATTTCGATCTCAAGGACGGGTTGGAGAGGCGATTCGAGGTGATTGGCGATCCTGCCGGCTCGGGGCGGGAGTATGATCTCGTTGTTGTGGCCGTGGGGCATTCCGAGTTCGACGTGCTGGAAGATCAGTTGCCCGAGTTACTCTCGCCAGGTGGTTTCGTATTCGATCTGACCGGCACACTCGCCCAAAACGAAAAAGTTGCTTCGACGACGAGCGTCTGGTCGCTGTGAGGGTGCCGACGCGGCGGATTGGCGTTGCGTTCATGACCTGTGGTGACCGATGACCCGGCCGAATATAGTTTTGATCCTTGCTGATGACATGGGGTTTTCCGACCTCGGTTGTTACGGCTCCGAGATCGACACCCCTCGCATCGACCAGATGGCGCGTGAGGGCATAGCGTTCAGCCAGATGTACAACATGGCGCGGTGTTGTCCGACCCGTGCGTCGCTATTGACCGGTCTGTACCCGCACCAGGCCGGTGTGGGGCACATGGTTGGCGATTACGGGGTTGCGGAGTACCAGGGTTACCTGAACGAGAGTTGTGCTACGATCGCCGAGGTGCTGAAGACCGGCGGTTACCGGACCCAGCTTTCTGGTAAGTGGCATGTCGGTGGCGATTATCCGTTGCAGGAGCCGGAATCGTGGACGCCTGGCGATGCGCGGCACCCGACTCCGCTGCAGCGGGGGTTCGATCACTTCTGGGGCACGCTTACGGGTGCAGGGTCGTTCTTCGCTCCACCGACTCTGATGGACGGTGATACCCCGGTCACTGTGACCAGCGAAGATTTTTACTACACCGATGAGATAACGGACCACGCAGTGCGGATGGTTGAAGAATCTGCTGCGGGAGACGTACCGTTTTTCTCGTACATCGCGTACACGTCGCCGCACTGGCCGCTTCATGCGCTTGAAGAGGACATTGAGAAGTATCGTGGGGTGTACGAGGGAGGGTGGGATGAGCTCCGGCTTGCTCGTCACGCCCGGCTCAAGGAGCTTGGGATTGTTGACGAATCGTGGGAGTTGTCGCCGCGCGATAGCGACTCGATACCGTGGGAGGAGGTTGAAAACAAGGAGTGGGAGTCTCGCCGGATGGCGGTGTATGCAGCGCAGATCGACCGGATGGACCAGGGTGTTGGTCGGGTTTTAGACGCGCTGGATTCAGCGGGCGTTCGTGAGAATACCCTGGTGATTTTCCTTTCGGACAACGGTGGTTGCGCCGAGTTTCTTGCGGAGGATTCGAACACTCCCGACCCGGTGCAGTTCGATACGCCGATGTGGAACGGCGAGCGTATGCGGATGGGCAACATCCCCGAAATCGCACCGGGCGGGGCCGATACGTTCCAGAGTTACGACCTGCCGTGGGCGAACGCTTCGAACACGCCGTTTCGACTTCACAAGCGGTGGGTGCATGAAGGGGGTATTTCGACCCCGGCGATCCTGAGCTGGCCCGAGAGTATCAGGAAGCCTCACCTGGTTAGCGAACCGACTCACGTGGTCGATATAGCAGCGACGATTTACGATATTTCCGGTACCGAGTACCCGGCTGAGATTGCGGGGCCGGAGTTGACCCCGCTCGAGGGGCATAGCTTCCGCAGGGTGATTGAGAACGGTGGGTGGATCAGGTCGGCACCGATCTACTGGGAGCACGAGGGCAACCGTGCGGTGAGGCTGGGCGACTGGAAGCTGGTTAGCGAAGGCAACACCGGGTGGGAGCTCTACGACATGAAGAGCGACCGGACGGAGCTGAACGATCTGGCGGCAAGTAACCCAGAGGTGCTTGAGAGAATGTCGCAGATGTATGAAGACTGGGCCGAGCGTGTGGGGGCGTTGCCGTGGCCGGTGGTCCGCGAGGTCACCGCTGCGCCGAGACCGGGTTCAGTGCACATCCACGACGTTCGTTAGGGTTATTTCCGCCGGTCGATTTGGATATTTGACCTGTTTTTCTGGCTAGATTGCTTGAATTGCTGCCTCGCGCGCATTGCCCTTGTGGGCGGTGCGTCCTAGACTGCCCCGCAATGCATGATTCGCGGTTGACTGGTTATATCGGTGGCCGGTTTCGGCCAGTTATTGCCAATTATTGCAGTTATTAATTGGCCGGGGAGGTCATGGGGTATGAGCACCGGTGCTGTGGGAGCGAGAACCGATCCCGCGCTGCTTGCGCACCTGTATCGGCGGGCCGGATTCGGGGCGACCCGGGAGCAGCTCGACCGGCTCGGGGTTCAGGATTACGAGGATACTGTCGAGTTCCTGCTGAATCCGACTCCAGAGGCGGGGGTCCCGGACGACATACTGGCCCGGTACATGGGTGGTGAGGCGCCGCACGCCTACACGGCCACGTGGCTGTTCCGGATGATTAATTCCGAATGCCAGTTGCAGGAGAAGATGGCGCTGTTCTGGCACCATGTTTTCGCGACCGGGCTGGCTAAGAACGAGCATGTGCTGGCGGCCTCGGACCAGATCGAGTTGTTCAGGCGCAACGGGTTGCGGGACATGCGGACGATCCTGCTTGACCTTTCGCATGATCCGGCGATGATCTTCTGGCTGGATAACAACGAGAACCATCTTGGCGAGCCGAACGAGAATTACGGCAGGGAGTTGCTGGAGCTGTTTTCGCTGGGGGTGGGGAACTACTCGGAGATCGATATTAAGAATGCGGCGAGGGCGTTTACGGGCTGGACGTTCGGGCAGCCGCCACCGCTGTATCCGCACGGCTACTATCCGGCCGATTTCAGGTTTGACCCCGCAGACCACGATGAGGGCGAGAAGACCTTTCTGGGGAGTACGGGGAACCTTGATGGCGTTGACATTATCGACATCATCGTGGAGCAGCCGGCGTGTGCGGCGTTCATTTCGCGCCACCTGTACAACTTTTTTGTTGCCGACGAGCCGCAGGTGCCGACCTGGAACGACCTTCCGCCGCAGGACCCGGAGCTGGTCGGCGCGATGTCTGAGGCGTTCCTTGATTCGGGTGGCGAGATCAGGGACGTGCTGCGGGTGATGTTCAATTCCGATTCGTTCAAAAACGCCCGGTTCAAGAAAGTGAAGAGTCCGGTGGAGCTGGTGGTTGGCGTGTTGAAGGCGGTTGGTGAGCACGACGATTTCAGGTTCGGGCTTGCCAAATATGCCGAGTCGACGACGGTGGTGATGGGCCAGAAGCTGCTCGACCCGCCGACGGTAGAGGGCTGGCACACCGGCAAGGAGTGGATCGACGGGGGAAACCTGACCGAGCGGGTGAATTTTGCGGTTGGGGAGATCGGCGACGGTTCTTCACCCGGGATCCGACGTATCGTCGACCGGCTTGTAGAAGGTGATTCGCTCTCTACGCCTGAATCTTTTGTTGATGGCACGCTGGAGGCGATCGGGCCGATTGAGGTTGAGGACGTGACGCGCGCAGCGCTCGTCAAGTTTGCAGTTGATTCGGAGGGCGATGACGACCGGTCGCGGGTAGTCCGGATGCTGCGCCTTACCGTTTCGACTCCTGAGTACCAGTTCGCCTAGCGGTTCGTATTTTTGCCTGATGTAAGGAGATGGCTACATTGACCAAAAACGGGACCACAAACGGAAACGGAAAAGCGTCCGTGCTGGTTGTTGTTCAAATGACCGGTGGCAACGACTTTATGAACACCCTTGTGCCGTACACATCGGGGCTTTACTACGACTCGCGTCAGACGGTGCGCATCACCGAGGACCGTGTGTTGAGCATCAACGATAAATTGGGCTTTCATCCGGCTGCTGCGCCGCTGAAAGAGATGTTCGACGAGGGCGATGTGGCGATCGTACAGGGCATTGGATATGAGAATTCCAACCGGTCGCATTTCCGTGCGATGGACATCATGCACACGGCCGAGCCAAATGCGATATCGACGGAGGGCTGGCTGGCGAAGGCGATTACGCAGCTCGACCCGGATGGCAAAAACGTTCTGACCGGTGTCAGCTTCGGCCGCGGGCTGCCGCGGGCGATGGCTGCGCCGGGAGTGCGGGTGACTTCGGTGAGCGACATCGACAGCTACGGGTTGATGACATCGGTCGATATCAAGGAGCAGCGGGCCGAGGAACTCGATATCTTCAAGCGCTTTTACACCCCGGCGATTGGCAGCGGGGCGACGATGAGCTACCTACAGCAGACGGGGGATGACGTGCTATCGGGTATCGACCGGCTGCAGACCGTGCCGGGCAGATACGAGTCAACGGTGGAGTATGCGGACAACCCGATCGCGAAGAGTTTGCGCGATGTTGCGAGGACTCACATAGCGGGTCTCGGCACGCGCATCTTCTATGTGCAGCACGCCGGGTATGACCATCATGCGATCGAGATGCCGGCACACGAAAAGCTGCTTGACGAGTTATCGGGTGCGTTGCGTGACTTCATGGCCGATTTGCGTGAACACGATGCGGCCGAAGAGGTGGTTGTGTATGCGTTCACCGAGTTCGGCCGGAGAGTGCAGGACAACGGGAGCGGTACCGACCACGGTTCGGGCGGGGGTGCATTCATTGTCGGTGAGCGGGTCGATGGCGGGCTTTACGCCGAGTATCCATCGCTCGACCCGAAGACGTTTGCCAACGGAGAGGACCTTGCGCACACGTTCGATTTCCGGGGTGTCTACGCGACGTTGCTGGAGCAGTGGTTGAGTGTCGATTCCGTCGACATCGTTCACGGCAAGTATGAGCAGTTGCAGCCGTTCAAGGTGACGCAGGGTTAATGAGGGTCCGCACAGAGCTGGAGAAAAACTGATGGCCAGACCGCATGGATTGCTACGCGCGGGGTTCCCGTATCTGAAGTCGCTGGGGATGCGGCGTTTGACCAACTTCCCGGTCGGCATTGCACTTGGCGCGGAAGGGCGGATGTTCGTGCTGTGTCGCCAGGAGGGTGCGGCACTGGTCAGGAAGTATTCGTTCGATGATGAGGATGGCGGGACGTTCGGCTCGGTTGGCGACGGAGATGGCGAGTTCCAGTGGCCGGTTTCGATAGTTGCCGACTCTGAAGAGAACGTTTACGTTTCGGACGAGGCACTCGATCGAATTTCTTCGTTCGATAGCGATGGCGAGTTCCAGGCAAATTTTGGCGAGCCGGGTTCGGGTGAGGGACAGCTGAACCGACCGGCCGGGCTGGCGCTGGATGCGGACGAGAACATTTACGTTGTCGATTCGATGAACCACCGGGTGCAGAAGTTCACGAAGGAGGGACAGTTCGTTCTGGGGTGGGGCGCTTTTGGCAATGGCGAAGGCCAGTTCGATATGCCGTGGGGGATCACGGTGGACGAGGGTGGTGATGTTTACGTTGCCGACTGGCGGAACGACCGGGTTCAGAAATTTACTTCAGACGGCGAGTTTGTGATGAAGTTCGGTGAGTCGGGGAGTGCGAACAGCGAGTTCAACCGTCCGACCGATGTGGCGGTCGATGCAGATGGGGATATTTATGTGTGTGATCGCGGGAACAACCGGGTGCAGTTGTTCAACCCGGAAGCGCGATACGTGGACAAGTTTGTTGGCGATGCGACGCTCTCGAACGTTGCGCGGGAATACATGCTGACCAATGCCAGCCCGAACCGGATTCGGGACATGGCGGTGCTGGAGCCGCAGAAACGACTTCGTCAGCCGCGGTCGATAGCGGTTGATGCCGCCGGGCACCTGATCATTACGGATACGGGGTCGTACCGGTTGCAGGTGTACCAGAAAGAGGTCATTCGCTTGGAGCCGCACCAGTTCGCGCCGCCAATGCGATCGGTGACATTGCACCAGGAGTAACGGCGGCGCGGGGATGCCGGGAGAATCGAAATTGGCAGATTTCATTTGATTGACCGGGCAGGTATTTATCGTTTATGCGACGCTGCCGGAGCCTGTCTTGAACGGTGTGCTTCAAGAGCAGAATGGCACGTCGAACGTACTACTTGCCGTAATGGCCGGACCTTCCACTCCCTCGGCGACTTCATGCTGGATCCATCCCTGTGCCCGGCTCGCGGTTCCGGTGCCTACGATCGATAGCTGGCCCGACACGGAGCTGGTGCTTGAACCGGTCGACGAGTTGCTGGTGTTGTTGTCGAAGGAGGCGTAATTTACTCGACCATCCGATGAGTCGGTAGCGAAGCGGAGCATGGTAATTGCGCCGTCCTCGATAACTCGAGGCGGGAACGATCGAGGTTCGGCATGGAACGGAAATTCTTCACAATCGATCGGCCGGTCGACCAGGTAGATGAGGATCGCCCTTGCCGTCCAACCGCGATCGACCCAGTAATTGGGCTGCGCGCCTGCGATGCCAGCGATCACCTGGTGTTCGGTGCCCTGGAATGACCAATATTCGATAGGTGTCAGTGGCGGTGAACGGAACGAATTCCAACCCCAAATAGGAGATGAAATGAAATTCGGAATACACTCGGCTTTCCACACCGGTTCGGTGGACCTTGCCAAGTTCGCTGCCCGCTGCGAACAGCTCGGGTTCGAATCATTGTGGTTGCCCGAGCATACGGTCATTCCAGTGAACCCGTCAGTCGGTCCCGGAGGAGTAGCCGGCGAATCGATCCCCGATTCGTATTTGCTGATGACCGACCCCCTTATCGGCCTTACGATCGCCGCCGCCGCCACCAAGACCTTGCGTCTTGGCACGGGCGTCCTGCTGGTTCCCGAACATCACCCTGTCGATCTCGCAAAGCGCATTTCGTCACTTGATTTTTACTCGGGCGGCAGATTTATTTTGGGAGTTGGAACCGGCTGGCAACCGGAAGAGTCAGCCGCGCTCGGGGGTGACTTCGCACACCGGTGGACTCAGACATCCGAATCACTGGAAATAATGAAAAAGCTCTGGACGGAGAATGAGCCGGAGCATCACGGTCACTACCACAGCTTTCCGAAGCTTAGATTTCACCCGCGACCTGTTCAAAAACCCTATCCGCCGATCCTTCTTGGGGGTAGCGCGAAACGACTGTTTGATCGAGTTGCTGCCATGGCAGACGGGTGGGCTCCATGGGAGATCGTCCCGGATAAACTGGCAGCCGGTCGCCGCCTGCTAAATGACGCTTGCGAACGGATCGGCAGGGCTGCAGACACAGCATCGATTACTGTATTTACGAACAACAGGGACCCCGGTGTCATCAACGCCTATTCCGCCGCCGGTGCCGACAGAGTCGTAATTACGATGGGGTCAATGCCACGCCACAATCCGTTTGCTCGACTCGAACAGATCGCAAAACTGGCTGCCTCGTGACAGATCGTTCTTGTTCTTTATTCACAACTGGATCTGTCGCAAACGAGGGTCCAGACGATCTCGAAGCCAGTCTCCGAGGAGCGTAACCGCCGTCACTAGCAGGCCGATGACTACACCCGGGATCAGGCTGACCCACCAGGCCGTATCGATATAGAGGCGACCTTCCGCGACCATTGACCCCCACGCGGGCGTCGGGGATGGAACGCCTGCCCCGAGAAAACTCAAGGATGCTTCAGCAAGTACAACTGCTCCCACCTGCAAGGTGCCGACAACCACGACGATGCTGATCACGCCGGGAAAGATGTGGCGGTACATTATCCGGACCGGCGATGCTCCACACGAGCGGGCGGCAGCCACATAATCCATTGTCACGATAACCAGGACCTCGGCCCGTACCTGTCGCGCAAAGTGCCCCCAGATCAGAAACGACAGTAATCCCAGTAGAAGTCCGAAGCTTGGCCCGAGAATCACCGCCAGTGCCAGGGCGATCAGAATCAGTGGCACTGCAAACTTTATGTCGACGATACGCATGATGACTTCATCCACCCAACCACCGGCATAGCCCGACACTACGCCCAGCAGCGTGCCGATAACGCCGCCGACGCTCAACGCCACGACAGCTACTGCAACCGAAATTCGCGCACCGTGCACGATACGGCTCAAAATGTCGCGCCCAAGGCCGTCGGTACCCAGGATGTGATCCGATGTACCTCCAAACAGCATTGGTGGTATGTGCCGATCACTGAGGTCCCCGAGCTTCGCATCATGGGGTGCGATCAGTGGTGCAAACACGGCCGAGACGATCAGCACGGAGAGAATGACAATCGACGAAACTGGCCAACGGCGCAATCGGCGCCTCAAATTACGGCCGGTCTCCAACCGCGTGTTCGACAGATCGGGTCCGGCAACAGGCGGGGTCATCGGATCCGAACTCGGGGATCAATAGCCAAGTACAACACGTCGACCAGCAAACTGGCGAAAACGAAGACGAAAGTTGTGAGCAGAATGACCCCTTGCAATATTGGGTAATCGGCATTGCTGACTGCCTGAACCGCCAGCAGCCCGAGCCCGGGCCACGAAAAGACCGTCTCTATGACGATTGATCCGGTAATCAGGCTCGCCAGGGTCAGGGTGGCAAAAGTTATCGGTCCAAGAAGCGCATTGCGGAAGGCGTGCTTCCAGATAACGGCTCGCGCTGAGGCTCCCTTGGCCCTGGCGAGCCGCACGTATTCCGAGTCGAGCACATCCAGCATCGAAGATCGCAGAATTCGCACCTGGCCGGATGCGCCAAACCAGCCAAGCGTAATTGCGGGGAGAATAACTGAAGTCCATCCCGTATTTCGGGAAGCGGGAAGCCAGTTCAGCCCGACGGCGAAGATGTAGATGAGGAGCAAGGCTACCCAGAAAACCGGCATTGCCTGGCCCAACACGGCAAATGAACGGATTCCCTGGTCCCAGAGGCCGCCTCGCTTCACTGCCGACAAGACGCCAAGTGGAACCCCGACCAGTATTGCGAAAGCAAATGCTGCGCCGGCGAGCAAGGCACTATTCGGTATTCGCGACCAGAGGATATCTACGACTGGCTTGCGTTGAAGCGTTGATTCACCCAGGTCGCCATGGACCAGCCTAGTCACATACAGCAGGTACTGCCTGTATGCAGGTTGATCCAGTCCGAGCTGCCTGCCCAGATCATCCCACTGCTCGAGGCTGGCGTCCTCGGAGATCAATAAAGAGCGCGGATCACCTTGAATCCGGGATAACCCAAACACCAGCACTGTCACGACAAGAAGTGTGACGATGCCGGCAATGACCCTCCTGACCAGGAATCGCACCTTGCAATTGAGCCTTACTTGAATCGGATATTCTCGAAATCGCCAAGGTAACCGCTACCGGTGGTCATCTTCCATTCCAGAATTCTGTCCGAGTTGATCCCCAGAATTTGGTCGGCCAAGACCACGGGAATAATCCACTGATTAAGATTGAAACCATCGTAAAGCCGCTCGCGTATTTTATCGATCTCTTCCCTTGATGTGATGGAATCCATCAGGCGAATGATGGCCAGCGGTTCTCTGACCTCCAATCCGGGGTTGAAAGCGTTTTCCGGGTTGCGCCTCAACTGTGTGAGTTCAGGGGGTTCGGCGGTCCCGGCACTGCTGGATCGGAACCACAGGTCGCTTCTCTCGCGGGCCACGACCGACGGTCTATTTCCCGAATACGTGAGCACCTCGGTCCTGACGTCGCCTCCGAGCGCTCCCAGGAACTGCGCCACGGCCTGACCCATTTCCACTTCGAGCGGGTGCGACCCGGTTGTAATGCGAATGAGGGCATCAATTCCATCCGGATACCCGGCCTCCACCAGGAGTTCCCGGGCGGTGTCAGGATCGTACGGAATGAACCACTTGTCCTGCCAGATAAGGTCCAGAAGCGGCGGTAAAACTTCTGGCAGATAGCTGGGCCGTCCGAAGCCTCCAAGTATGTTGTCGACGATGCTCTGCCTGTCGATTGCCATCGACATGGCCATGCGCACCTTGCGCGCGTTCTCCTGCGAATCGGGGTTGTCGCACTCTCCGACCCACGGCTTGCTCGGATCGTAACCGGGGCGGGGGTACGGTTCGATTGGCTCACCCGCCAGTGTCGTTTCCATGCAGAATTGGCCCTGTGGGTACAGCCTCTGAGAGCCGGGGACCCCGAATGAAAGGGTGTCCAGACTTGGATCACTGGCCACGTCCTCGGCGAGGGGAGCTGGCACAAGACTGGCATCGACCTGGCCCGATTTCAAGGCTGCAATCTGAGTGGCTGGCTCCTTGATCTCGAGGATGCGAACGGTCTTTAGTTGGGAAGGTGTGCCGTGGTATCCCTCGAACGCTTCGAGCACAACTTCATCACCCTGGGCCCACTTCTTGAACACGAAGGGGCCGGTGCCGCCAGATAGATCAAGAAACGCAGCGCCAACCCCTAGGGTTTCTGTTCGATTCTTGCTAAAGACCTTCGTGGACGCGCCACTGCCGTTTCCGAAAAACGCATCGAAGAAGAACGAATTCGGACTGTCCAGTCTGAAACT
>Ga0066383_10000487_pt1 | contig 14264 bp, 12 predicted proteins | sample Knorr_S23_td_Bot_FD_70950 | JGI IMG/M metagenome (GOLD analysis project Ga0066383, IMG submission 70950) | Marine microbial communities from Southern Atlantic Ocean transect - Knorr_S23_td_Bottom_ad_3770_LV_A | ecosystem: Environmental > Aquatic > Marine > Oceanic | place: Southern Atlantic...
CGGAGCGGTACGCCGGCAAGGGCATCGACCTGGTGGCGGGAATCGAGGCTAGAGGGTTCATCTTCGGCACCGCCGTCGCCTACAAGTTGGGTGTCGGTTTCATCCCCATTCGCAAGGCCGGCAAGCTGCCGGGCGAGGTGGTCGGCGTAGACTACCAGCTCGAGTACGGAACCGACCGCATGGAGATGCACGCTGATGCGGTTTCGCAGGGTGACGACGTTCTGCTCGTCGATGACCTGATCGCCACCGGAGGCACTGCGTCGGCTGCTGTCGAGCTGATCCGAGGAGTGGGAGGCACAGTCGTCGAGGCCTGCTTCGTGATCGACTTGCCCGAACTCGGAGGCACAGACCGACTTCGGGCCCTCCACTGCGACTGCTTCACCCTCTGCGAGTTCGAGGGCGCGTGAGCGGAGGCTTCTAGCCGCCTGCGGGCTCCTAGATGACCTCCATCGCCGCCACCGGGATCCAGCCGACCTTCCCGTCGTCGAGCACGATTTCGGCCCACTGCTCGGTGCGTTGATCGATGCGGACGCGAGTGCCCTCATGCAGTTCGAAGACCGTGAGATCGTCGTCTTCGGTAGGGGCCGAGCGTACCGATACGGCCTCGACGAGGATGACCCCTCGTTCGGGCTGACCGACCTCGAACTCGCGCGCCGCGAGGTTCGAGCCAAGCAGCACGACCATTGCCGCTCCCACCGCGACTGCAAGGCCGCCCATGCGCCGCGGGCCTTCTGCCGTCAGGAGAATTCGGGCCAGAGCTCCGCACGTGAGCGCGAGCCAGGAAAAGGCCACTACGACGAGCAAAGCCGAGCGGGGGATCAGGTTGACCCACCACGAGACAGCGGAAAGCAGCCAGAACCGGGGTAGAGGTTCGATGTCGTCGGCGCTGAGGCGCACAGCGAGCTCCAGATTCGCCAACGCGTCGGCGTGACCCGGCGCGAGCTTCAGGGCGCGTTCCCAGCCCAGAATCGACTGGCCGAGCTCGCCCATTTGGAAGTATGCGTTTCCGAGATTGTAATGGAGGTCGGGGCTCTCGAAGCCGCCCGCGCGTACGGCCTGGTACGCCTCCACTGCCGCCGCGTAGTCCTCCGCCCGATAGAACTGGTTGCCCTGGACGAAGATCTCCTGCTGCGCCGAGGCCGGCACCGTCGCAGTCGCCGAGATCACCGACGCGGCAAGGAGAGCGCCGGCCCACCAACTCGGAAGCGACGAGGCTCTCATCGAATCTCACCGCCGAGTGCGGTCATCGCCTCGCCGGCCTGCTCGAGAAACTGTACGCGCTCCTCCACGTCGGCGCCGACGGGCGCGTAGCGTTGCCGGTCGCACTGCTCGAGACAACGCAAAAAGTCTGACGTGACCTCTGTCGAAACGCCTCGGCCCGCGAGACGCATGCGTAGCTCGCTGATCTGCATCCCGGCCTCCGCGACATTCAGCCTATCCGCGACGAAGCCCCGCAAGGCGTTCGCCACCTCGCCAAAGAAGGCACGGGAGTCTCCTCCTTCCATCAGACGTCGGGCCTCGGCAAGCCTCTTGTTGGCTACGCGCCCCGCGCGTCGTCCGCGAGCGTACGCCACGTCGCCCTCCAGCCGGTCCCGGTGCCGACGAAGGCCCAGCGCTCCGAGAAGCGCCGCCATCGGGAGCAGGAAGAACGTCCAGAACGCCGCACCCTGGAACAGGAACCGCTCGACGGAACGCAACGCACCATCCCCGAGGCGGATGAAGCGAATGTCCTCACGCAGCTGAGTGACACCAAAACGCTGGAGTGACACCGGCACCTCGTTGACCTCTCCCGTGACCTCGAGCAAGACCTCGTCCGTGCTGGCGGTCCGGTAGCGCCCGCTGGCGGCGTCGAAGTAACCCATCGACACCGACGGGATCGCCCGCTGGCCCGGCGTGCGCGGGATCAAGACGTACTCGAAAACCTTGCTGCCGGAGAGACCGTCGCCGGAAGGTTGCACCGACTCGGTGACCTCGGGCGGGAAGACCTCGAAGTCGCGGGGAAACTCGAGCACGGGCTCAGGCACCGCTCGCAGGTTGCCCTGTCCCGACACGCGGATCGTGAGCGTGACCGCGTCGTTCGCGTCCACCGTGTCACGATCGACTTCGGCCGTGATGTCGAGAGAACCCACCACGCCGCTGAACGGCTCTGGGCGCCCCGGAGGCAGCGGTTCGACCTCGATAGTCAGTGAATTGGAGAGTACTGACGTGGGAATTATCGAGGTGCCGAAGAGGGAGCTGCGCCCGAAGATGCCATCGAACGGGTCCCTCCTGCCCCTGAGGCGCACCTGCGCCTCGATGCCGAGAGGTTCGATGGTGCGCTGACCGGCTCCAGTAGGAACGAGCGCGATCCTCTGGATCACTGCCGTCGCGTACTGCTGTCCGTCCCGAACTCGCTGCTCCACCTGTGGCTGAGTAGCCTGCGCTAGATCTTCGACCCAGAACCCCTCACGCTCCGGCACGGAAGTGAGACCATAGGAAGTGACGTCCACTTTGGTCCAGATTCGATATTCTATCGTGAGCGGTTCACCGACCAGCACCGTGGTCCGTGACGCCTGCGCTGTGACGAACAGATCCGCGGCCGCGATCCCGTCAATCTCCGGCCGCCCGCTCGAGGTAGGCGGCGAGGGAGGAGCAGAAGATACGGTGAGCGGGAGCGCGTCGGTGCTATAGACCTGCCCCGCAACCTCCACCTGGAGCGGATCAATCTGGAATGTCCCTTGTTGGAGCGCCTGGAAGCGATACTGAACCGTGAACGTCACAGTCGTTCGGCCAGCGAACATCTCCGTGGACGTGGACGTCCCGCTGCCCAGGTACTGAGCAAAGGCCGCCAGGTCCGGCAGAACAGGGTCGCGATCGACCGAGCGGACGCCCCTGACCTCCAGGTTGAGCACGAACTGCCTGCCTACCCCCACTGTGCTGCCTGGCGTCAGATACGCCCGTACGCCCACGCTTTGAGCCTTGAGCGCCGGCGCACAAAGCAACAAGAGTGCGCACAACGCTAGGCGCGGGGAGCAGCGAAGGCGGGGAAAGCGAGACACGGCTACCAGATCTTCTTGGGCTTGCGACCCCGCGCGGCTACCGGCTTCCGGTTGACGTCACTGGGGTCCTCGCGGATGGCGTCCAGCAAGCTCTCGGCCTCCTCAGGGGTCATCTCGCCGGGCTGCCGTTCCTGCTCCTGCTCTCCTTCGGGCGGCGGCTCCTCTCCCTCCGGCGGCTGCTGTTGGTCTTGTTCCCCGTCCTGCTCGTCCTGCTGGTCTTCACCCTCCTGGTTCTCCTGGTCCTGCTGATCTTGATCTTGTTGTTGGTCGCCCCGCTGGTCCTGAGGCTTGTCCTGCTCTTGCTCCTGCTGCTCCATCTGCTCCAATACGCGCTCGAGATTGTGCTTCGCGTCGGCGTCATCAGGATCGAGGCGCAGCACCTGCTTGAAAGCCTCCAGGCTCGGCTCCAACTGCTGCCCGCGGTACAGCGAATTCCCCAGATTGTACCAGGCCGCCCCGGCCAAATCCGGGTCGCCGGACTCGATCGCCTGTTGGTACGCCTCCATCGCCCGCTGGAAGTCCTGGCTCTGGTAGAGCGCGTTTCCAGAGTTGAAGCGGATGAGCGAAGACTCGGGGTCGTCGCGCAAAGCCTCCAGGTACATCTGGTGCGCCTCCTCAAACCTGCCTTCTCCATAAAGCCGGTTCCCTTCCGCCACCTGGTCCCGGCCTGCCTGTGCGGACCCCGGAGTCGGCATCATCGCCAACGCGCACGCCGCCGCGACCGCGACGGCCCACCTCCACCTCGTCATTCGAACCTCCCCAGCCAAGCCTCGGGCGTGCGTCTGCGCTCCGAGATCATGAGCTCGGCGATCAGCAGCAACAATGCGAGACCCAAAAAGATCTGGTACTGCTGCTCGAACTGCGTGATCTGCTGCTCATCGAGCACCTCACCATCCTTACTCGCGATCTCGTCCACTAGATCCTCGAATCCTGTGCCGCCGGCTCCCACCCTCACCACCTTCGCGTCGATCAGCCTCCCGAAATTGGCGAGCGTTTCTTCGCCCACGCGCGTGGTGACCACGTTTCCCTCTTCATCGCGCAGGAACCCCTCCCTCTGCCCTTGATCGTCATAAAGCGGGATCGGAACGCCTTCGGTCGACCCGAAGACGACGAAGTAGACCTGGACGCCACTCCGGCGCGCACGCTGCATTTCTTCACCGAAGCGCTGCTCGTGATCCTCTCCGTCGGTCACCATGATCAAGACACGGGCATCACGCGCGCCTTCGTCCAACGCGTCGAGCGCGACCTCCAGCGCCTCGCCGAAGTCAGTTCCCTGCACCGGCATGATGTCGGGGTGCATCGCGCCCAGGAAGAGCGCCGCGGCGCTGTAGTCGATGGTGAGCGGACTCTGGACAAACGCGGTGCCCGCAAACGCCACGAGACCGATGCGGTCCCCGTCCAGCTGACTCATGAGGCGGAAAATCGCGAGGCGCGCTCGCTCTAGGCGGTTGGGCGCGACGTCCTCTGCCAGCATCGATTGGGAGAGATCCACCGCGATCAGGATGTCCTGACCAACGCTGCGCACTGTCTCGATGCGCGTGCCGAACTGAGGACGTGCCAACGCCACGAGAGTGAGCGCCACCGCCGTGACGCGTAGGATCGCTTTGGCGCGCCTCGCAGGTAGGCTCACCGATGCCGCGAGCCGATCCATGAGCGCTGAGTCCCCAAAGCTCGCGAGGGCGTTGCGACGGCTCCATGCGGCATACCAGAACACTGCCACCATCGCCGGAACGACTAATAGGGCCAAAAGCCACTCGGGAGCGCCGAATCGGAACATGTGCGCCTACGGAAGCTTGCGGAGCACGGTCTGCGCGAGACCGACTTCCATCAAGAGCAGGAGGAGTCCGAACGCGAGCACAACAGGGAAGCGCTCGGCGTATTGCGTGAAGTTTTCCACCTCGATCTCGGTCCTCTCCAACTGGTCGATTTCCTCGTAGATGGAAGTGAGGCTTTCATTGTCCGTGGCACGGAAGTACCGCCCACCGGTGAGCTCAGCGATCTCCTGCAGGGTAGGCTCGTCGATATCGACACGCATGGGCACCAAGCGCGTGCCGACCAGCGGGTCGGCTATAGGAACCGGCGCGTTGCCCCTGGTACCCACGCCAACGGTATACACTCGTACTCCCAACGCCTGCGCCATTCTCGCCGCGGTGACCGGTCCGATCTCGCCCCGGTTGCTACGCCCGTCCGTGAGCAGAATGACCACCTTCGACTCGGCGTCAGAGGCCTGCAGCCGCTTTACGGCCGTGCCCAGCCCCATGCCGACCGCGGTGCCGTCCTCGATGATTCCCACCTGCAATTCGCCTATCAGGCTCTGCACCACGCTGTAGTCCAAAGTCAGCGGCGCCTGGGTGAACGCCTCTCCGGCGAACGCGACCAAACCGATGCGGTCGTTGCGGCGGCCACCCACAAAATCCGCGGCGACCCCTTTGGCAGCCTGCAAACGATTCGGCTCCAGGTCCTCAGCCAGCATCGAGCTCGAGACGTCCATCACCATGATGATGTCGATGCCCTCCGTCAGGAGGGTCTCCGACGTGATCCCGGTCTGGGGGCGAGCGAGCGCGACAATCACCGCAGTGACACCAACCGCGCCCAGCAGGGCCGGCACCCGAGGCAACCAAACACTGATCCCGTTGCCGGCCTGCCGCGCCATGTCCAACGCCGAGAAGCGGAGCGCGCCCGTTCGTCGCTCGCCGCGTGCGCCCAGCCAGTAGGTCAGCGGGACAATTGCCAGTAGGCCCAGTACCCAAGGATCCTCGAAGCGGAACATCAGGAGACGACCTGTTCGGGGGAGGACGACGGCTCCGCTTCGGCCGTTTCGCTGTCGGCCGCCGCGCGGACACGGTCCGTCTCGACGCTGAGCGTCCCAACGACATCAGACCCGCCGTTTTCCGACCCACCGGTATCCGACACCACATCGGCATGATCCGGGACGCTCCCTGTCACGAGGTCGCGGCCCAGTTCCAGAATCTCCTGCGAGGCCTCGAGCGTCGGCCGCACCTTGGCGAATTTCACCATGTCGCACTGGTCCAGGAAGCGTCGGAGCCCGTCGACGAACTGGCCCTGAGCACCGACGCCGCGAAGTCCGTCGACCACCTCCCGCGTCGTCATCTCCAGCGAGGGCACACAAAACCGTGCTTCGACGTAGGTGCGCAAGACTTCGGACACCTCGATGTGGTACTCCTTCACCTGGCCGCGCTCGAGCATGGGGGACGACTCGATTCTCGCGATCGCTTCGAGCGCCACTTCGTGCGCGGGCCGCGGCGGGGGGCCAACTTCCCCGACTTCGTCTTCGCCATTCCGGCGACTCCGCCGGTGCAGTCCGTACGCCGCAGCGAGCGTCACGAGCGCAAACAAGAGCCACAGGCTCACCGTCACCACGCCAAGGGGGATCCCGAGCGGTCCACGAATGTCCCGAATGTCGCCGCCTTCGTCCGCTCCCACCGAGACGACCTCGATCCCGAAACGGTCCGTGGAGAGCGTTTCCCTCGCTTCGCCCGGACCGACCACCTGGACGTCGAAGCTGGGGATCTCCAACTCACCCAATTCGAACGCCGCCATCGTAAGAGTCACGCTCGAGCGAGCGCGACCGCCCACGTTCGCGGGAGCAGCGGTCTGCGCTCCGAGCAACTCGAACGGCGCCAGATCGAGCGAATCGGGCCAAACGACCCTAGCCCCTACAGCGTGCTCCACTGTCACGGTCATCTGGATTCGCCCACCGACCGTTACCAGGGTGGTATCGACGTCATTGCTGATGCGCGCGTCTTGAGCAGCGAGCGGTGCGACAGCCAACATGCACGCGCAGACCACGAGAGTGCCGGGGAACCTGAGTCGACCTCTCATCGGCGCCGTCGCATTCGCTCTTTGAAGAAGCGTATCAGCGGCCGCACATACGGCTCTCCGGTCTCAATGTCGATGACATCCACCCCGCCACGCCGCAGCGTGCGGTCCAACTCTTCGCGGGCGGAGCGAGAGCTCTCTCTGAAACCCGCGCGAAAGCGAGGGTCGGAAGTGTTGACCACTAGGCGTTCCCCCGTCTCTGGATCCTCCAGCTCGAGCAAACCCACGGAAGGGATCTCCCTCTCACGCAGGTCGCCCACGCGCACAGCGATCATATCGTGCCGCCGGCCCGCCACCGCGAGTGACTTCTCGAAGCCGGCGTCGCGGAAGTCCGACACCAGGAAGGTGACTGCCCTCTTCCTCTGAACATGGTTCAGGTAGTCGAGCGCGGCCGTGATGTCGGTGCCACGACCCTCGGGGCGGTGGTAGAGCAGCTCACGCAGGACGCGTAGGACGTGGCGCTTGCCCTTGCTGGGAGGCACGAACTTCTCGACGTGGTCGGAAAAAATAATGAGACCGACCTTGTCGTTGTTCTTGATGGCGCTGAACGCGAGCAACGCGCAGATCTCGACCGCGACCTCGCCTTTCAGCCGCTCCTGGGTGCCGAAGTCTCCGGAGGCGCTCACGTCGACAACGAGCATGACGGTGAGCTCACGCTCCTCCTCGAAGACCTTCACGAAGGGGGAGCCCGTGCGCGCGGTCACGTTCCAGTCGATAGAGCGGATGTCGTCCCCGTACTGATACTCCCGGACCTCGGCGAAATTCATGCCGCGACCCTTGAAGACCGAGTGGTATTCTCCCGACAGGACCTCATTGACGAGGCCTCTCGTGGAGATCTCGATCCGCCGAACCTTCTTGAGGATCTCGCGTGGTATCATGCTTCCGCCTACGGCACCTCGACGCTGTTGAGGACTCTCGTCACCACGTCCTCGGGAGTGACCTCCTCGGCTTCGGCCTCGTAGGTGAGCAACACTCTGTGACGCAGCACGTCCATGCCCATCGCGCGCACGTCGTCCGGGGTCACGAATCCTCTGCCGTTCAGGAAGGCATGCGCGCGTGCCGTCTTCGCGAGGCAAATCGTCGCTCGAGGTGAGGCGCCGAAGGAGATCAGGTCCGCCAGATCCGGAAGCCCGTGTGCCGCCGGATCGCGCGTAGCGAGCACCAGGCTCACGATGTAGCGCTCTACCTGCTGGTCCATATAGATCATCTCGACCGCCTTCCGGGCTCGAATGATCTCTTCTGGGCTCACGACTGGCTTGATCTCGGCGGGCGCACCACTCGACATGCGCCGCATGATCTGAAGCTCTTCGTCGGCATCGGGATAGCCGATCGAGAGCTTGAGCATGAAGCGATCGATTTGCGCTTCCGGCAGCGGGTACGTGCCCTCCTGCTCGATCGGATTCTGAGTCGCGAGCACCAGGAACGGATCGTCGAGCTTGTACGTGTTCTCGCCGATCGTGACGGTGTGCTCCTGCATGGCCTCCAGCAGCGCGGACTGCACCTTCGCGGGCGAGCGGTTGATTTCATCGGCCAGAATCACGTTCGCGAAGATCGGCCCCTTCTTGGTCTTGAACTCCTGATCCTTCGGATCGTAGACCAGCGTCCCGATCAGGTCTGCGGGAAGAAGATCCGGGGTGAACTGAAGGCGACGGAACTTCGTGTCGATCGCGTCGGCGAGCGTACGCACCGTGAGCGTCTTCGCCAGGCCAGGAACGCCCTCCATGAGCACGTGGCCGTCAGCGAGTAGACCGATCAACAGACGTTCGACCATCGTCTTCTGTCCGACGATGACACGACCGACCTCAGCGAGCAGGCGGTCCACGAACCCACTCTCCTGCTGGATCTTCTGCTGGATGACTTCGATGTCCAAAGTCTTCGATTCGGTCATGTGCTGTTCGATGTGGGAGTTCGACAGGCGTAGTTCATCGCGGCAATGGTAATGGATGCATGCGCGCGCGGAAGAGTTGGCTGGCCCTACGAGAGCGCTCCCCTAGCAAGATCGCGCGACGCGCCGCACATTCTCTGCCCACTTGTACCCAACGCAGACCCGGAGGGTTGAATTGAATTCGCGTGTCAGCCGATCGCCGAGGCCACTTCTTGGTTCTGCGGTCATATGCGCCCTGGCCGCAGCCGCTTTCTTGCCGGCCACGGTTCAGGCCCAGAGCGGCAGCATCCCAAGGCTCGCCGACGGCCACCCCGACATCAACGGCATCTGGCAGGCCCTTGGTAACGCCCACTGGGACATCGAGCCCCACACAGCGCGGGCCGCTCTAGCGATGCAGCCCGGCCCGGTCGTTCCCGTGCCGAGGCACGAGATCGTGGCCTTCGGCGCTGTAGGTTCGGTTCCTTCGGGTAACGGCATCGTCGTCGGCGGAGAGATCCCCTACCTGCCAGCAGCGCTCACCATGCGGAATGAGAACCGCGAGAACTGGCTCGATCGGGATCCGGAGATCAAGTGCTATCTGCCCGGTGTTCCGCGCGCCAACTACATGCCGTACCCGTTCCAGGTCTTTCAGAGCGAGAGCAAGGTCTTCTTCGTGTACGAGTATGCAGGCGCCGTGAGAGACATCTACCTCGTGGACCCAGGCCCGGCTCAGGTCGACACTTGGATGGGCCAATCAGTCGGCCGCTGGGACGGCGACGTCTTCGTGGTTGAGGCTGCCGGCTTCAATGGCTCGGCTTGGCTGGATCGCTCGGGCAACCACTTCAGTGCGTCGCTCAAAGTGACCGAGCGGTACACGATGACGGGCCCCGACCACATGCTCTACGAGGCGACGCTGGAGGACCCGAACACGTTCTCCCGCCCGTGGACCATCAGCTTACCGCTCTACCGCCATGTCGCCGAGAACGCGCGACTGGGTCAGTTCAAGTGCGTTGAGTTCGTGGAGGAACTCATGTATGGTCACCTGCGCAAGAACCCCGTTGGCAGATAGGAGGGTGTTCGAGGTGCAACGATTCGGACCGCTGATGCTGCTCGCAGCAGCCTCGATGCTGGCGGTGACGCCCTCGGCCATGGAGGCGCAGCAGACCAACGAGCGGTGGGTCATGCCGCGTACGGCCGATGGTCACCCAGATCTGCAAGGCAGCTGGTCCAACGCAACCATGACGCCGCTGGTGCGTCCACCTGGAGTAGGAGCCGTCTTGACTCCGGATCAGGTCGCCGCGCTCGAGGGCGGCCAGCAGGACTTCATCAGAGAACAACTGGCGGACAGTGACCCCGATCGCGGCCTACCCCCCGTGGGTGGCGAGTTCACGGGGAATTTCCTCTTCGACGCGGGCGGCGGAGCGGTAGGCGGGTACAATTTCTTCTACATCGATGGCGGCGACGACATCGCCGTCTTCAATGGCGAGGCCCGCAGCTCATTGATTGTCGACCCGCCGGACGGCCGTAGGCCGCCGCTCTCGGAGGAGGGACGCCGACGGACGGGCGAACGCTTCGCATCCCAGCGACAGTTCGGGGCGTACGACAACCCCGAGAACCGGCCGCTGGAGGAACGCTGCATCATGTCGTTCGGCTCCAACGGCGGCCCACCGATGCTGCCCAACTATTTCTACAACAACAACTACACGATCGTGCAGACGGCCGATTACGTGATGATCATGACCGAAATGGTTCACGATACACGCATCATCCGCCTCGGTACTCCCGATCCACTGCCGGCAAACATACGTCCATGGTTGGGTGACTCGTGGGGGCGGTGGCAGGGTGACACGCTCGTGGTGGAGACGACGAACATCCATCCAGAGCAAAACCTGGCCGGTTACCCCCCGGCCGCTTTCAAGCCGTCGGAGAATATCAAGGTGACGGAGCGCTTTACACGGGCCGACGAGCACACCATTAATTACGAGTTCACCGTCGACGACCCTTCGATGCTCAGCGGACCGTTTAGCGGCGAGTTGCCGTTCAAAGCGCTAGATGGGCTCGTATACGAATACGCGTGCCACGAGGGGAACTACGCACTCGCCAACGTGTTAATGGGCGCGCGAGCACAAGAGCGTGAAGGCGTGTCCAATCAGCCAGATACGAGGTAATCACATGCGAAAGATCTACACGACTTTGACCCTGGGTGCTCTGGCGCTCGTCGTAGCTACGATTCCGCTCGTGGCGCATCACGCGTTTGGCGCGGAGTTCGACAAGGACGCTCCCCTGCGGCTCGAGGGCCAGATCGTGAAGCTCGAGTGGGTGAACCCACACTCGTGGATCCATCTGGAGATCGAGGCAGAGGACGGCTCGACAGAGGTCTGGATGGTGGAGGGTGGCACACCCAACGTGCTGCTTCGCCGCGGACTGACCCGCGACTGCCTGGCGCCGGGCACCGTGCTCATCGTCGATGGCTATCAGGCGAAGGACCATTCGCTGAAGCGTGCCAACGGGCGCGACGTAACGTTTACCGACGGCACCAAGATGTTCATGGGTTCCTCCGGGACCGGTGCGCCGGGCGACGCTGAGCGCCTGGCTGCGCGGCAAGCAAGAGGTAGGTGCTGACACCGAGAAATCGGCCCAGGACGCTTCTCTAATACGCTTCTAGGAGTACCCGATCCAGCGGCCAGCAGCCGCTTCGGAAGGCTCAGCACCCATTGGCGGACGGGGGAAGGTGAGGCAGCACGTGATCCGTGATGTGGGCGGCGACCTCGGCCATGCGGCGCGTATTACATGATGGACAGACGCCCCGGGATTTGCGTGAGAACGGGAGGAGCCGCTCGTGGCCGCAGTCCTCACACCGTAGGCGAGCGAAGCCGTGGGCGAGGATGCCGCATCGTAAATACGCTCGCAGGTCCTTCTCCACCCATAAAGGGACACCGTAGCCCATGCGGTCGTTCTCGGTGGCTTGGGCGAGAAACGTTTCGAGATGGTGCTGGACCACCGGATAGAGTGGCGTGGTGGTGGGCCGGCGCGGCCGGTAGACGTGTTGGGCGCTGGCCCAGTCGGGTGCAGCGCGGGGTTGCTGTCCGTATCGCGCGAGTCGCAGAGCCGGGGTCGAAGGCGGTCCTCAACCGCGAGGTCTCAGCGAGACGGTAGAGCCCGTGGCGGTCACGGATTGGAGCGCTTCCGGGCCCAGTAGACGTCAAGATCGCGCTTGACGACGGGGACCAGGAGATAGAGGCCGAGCACGTTGGCGAGCGCCATGGCAAAGATCATCGCATCCGAGAAATCGAGGACGGTGTCGAGCTCCATAGTGCAGCCGATGATCACGAACAGGCAGAAGATCGAATTGAACGTGACTTTCGCCCATCGCTTCGGTCCGAAGATGTAGATGAAGCCTTCGAGGCCGTAGTAAGACCACGCGATCATGGTGGAGTAGGCGAACAAAATCACGACGACCGCGAGCACGTACGGGAACCAGGGGATGACACTAGCGAAGGCACTGGAGGTCAACTCCACGCCACTGATGACGCCGTCGTTCAGGAGCGCAGGATCGTAGACGGTCAACGTGATCACCAGCGCAGTGATCGTGCAGATGACCACCGTATCGATAAACGGTTCGAGCATCGCAACGAAGCCTTGCGTCAACGGCTCCTTCGTACGTACTGCCGAGTGAGCGATCGCCGCGGAACCGATGCCCGCCTCGTTGGAGAAGGCAGCTCTGCGAAAACCCAAGATGAGGACCGCGAACATGCCACCGGTCACACCTTCGGGGCTGAAAGCCTCTCTAACGATGGTGACCAGCGCCCCGGGGAGTGCAGCCGCATTCGCCCCGATCACGACGAGAGCCGTCGAAACGTAGAGAAGGGCCATGAAAGGAACGAGCTTCGACGTCACTCGTGCGATTGAGCGGATGCCGCCGATGATCACCAGCGCGGTCAGAATCGCGAGGATGCTGCCGAACAGCCAGCCGCGAGTCGCGAACATGCTGGACTCTCCGCCCGTGACGTTGACGAACTGAACGTACGCCTGGTTCGCCTGAAACATGTTTCCGGCCCCCAGACAGGCGAGAATGATGCAGACGGCGTAGTACCAGGCGAGGGACTTGCCGAGAATCGGCAGCCCCAGTTCGGCGAGCCCTTTGTCGAGGTAGAACATGGGGCCGCCGGATACGGACCCGTCGGCATTGATTTGTCGGTACTTCACGCCGAGCGTGCACTCGACAAACTTCGACGCCATTCCCAAGAAGCCGGCGACGATCAGCCAGAACGTGGCTCCAGGTCCGCCGATCGAGATCGCCACCGCCACATGCGTGACGTTCCCCACCCCGACGGTGCCGGACACCGCGGTCGCAAGCGCTTGAAAATGGGACACCTCGCCAGGCGCGCCGGTGGCCTTGTCCTCTTTGCCCACGACGATGCGGATCGCATGGGCGAAGCCACGGATGTTGATGAGGCGCAGGCGGACAGTAAAAAAAAAGGCGCCCGCGATCAGCCAGACGACGATGAGTGGCAGCTCTGCCTCTCCGATGGAAACCGAGAAGAAGACGAAATCGACCAGTGCCGTCGCAATGGGCCGAAACGCTTCATTGATCGCCTCGTCGATACCCGTCATGTCGCCCCCGAAGTCAACGCCCCGACGAGGCTCCAGTCGGAGCAACCGGGAAGACCTGACCCTCGAAGACCGTGCCCCACACTTCGATGTCTTTCACGTCGTCGGGTAGCACGGCGTAGGGATCCTCCTCGAGGACGGCGAAATCAGCTTTCTTGCCGGCCTCGATACTACCGATCTCGTGGTCCATGCGAAGCGACCACGCGGCGTCGATCGTGACGGCGCGCAGCGCCTGGTGGAGCGTCAGCGCCTCCTCCGGCCCGCGCACCGTGCCACTCGCCGTCTTCCGTGTCGTCACCGACCAGACCGCCAGGAGCGGCCGTACCGGTCCCATCGGGAGGTCGGAGTGCAGTGTGACCTTCACGCCGTTTCGCACCAGCGACCCCAAGCGGATCATCTGGTCGGCGCGGTCCGGGCCGATCCCGACCTCGGCATACTTGTCACCCAGCAGCCACAGGTAGTATCCGGTGGCCGACACCACGCCGTTCAGTCGCCCGAGCCGTGTGGCCTGATCCTGTCGAGAGAACCCGAAGTGCTGCAGGATGTAGCGATGGTCGGGGCGCGGATACTCTTCCAGCAGGTCCGCGAGCGCGTCGAGCGTGACATCGACACCCCAATCCCCGTTGACATGGATGTTGATGTCGAAGCCCGACTCCCAGAACGGCTCGATCTGGGGCTTCAGCTCCTCGGGTGGCGTGAGCCACTCTCCGTGATGGCCGTCGATGTAGCCGGGCTCTCCCATTTGCATGTACTGCGCGAACATCGCGCCGTCCGCCATATGCTTGACACCCTTCGTGAAGATCAGTCGCCCCGTGTTCGAAGCCTCGGCGTTTTGGAACTGGCCGGAGACGGTGGCTCCGGGGCTTGAGCCGTACGCACGTTGACTCGAAACGAGGAGGGTCCGAAAGGGT
>Ga0066383_10000489_pt1 | contig 14237 bp, 15 predicted proteins | sample Knorr_S23_td_Bot_FD_70950 | JGI IMG/M metagenome (GOLD analysis project Ga0066383, IMG submission 70950) | Marine microbial communities from Southern Atlantic Ocean transect - Knorr_S23_td_Bottom_ad_3770_LV_A | ecosystem: Environmental > Aquatic > Marine > Oceanic | place: Southern Atlantic...
ATGGTGTGAAACTGCTTCACCAGATTTAGAAGAAGCTAAAAAATTTGCAGAAGCTATTAAAAAAAATTACCCAAATCAAATGTTAGCATATAATTGCTCTCCTTCATTTAATTGGAAAAAGCATCTAGACGAAGCACAAATGAAAGTATTTCAGAAAGAAATTGCATCTATGGGATATAAATTTCAATTTATTACATTAGCAGGCTTTCATAATCTAAACTATTCAACTTTTAAATTAGCTGAAGCTTATAAAGAAAGTGGTATGGCAGCATACTCTGAGTTACAACAAAAAGAATTTGCAGCAGAAAAAAATGGTTATTCAGCTACTCGTCACCAAAGAGAAGTAGGAGTTTCTTACTTTGACTGCGTCTCTAACACGATTACCAAAGGCCAATCATCCACTACAGCGATGCAAGAATCTACTGAAAAAGATCAATTTTAATTTTCCCCAACTTGGGATAATTTATTATTATCCCAAGTTTAAATAAGAATTAATTTATTTGTTATCAGAGCATTGAATTGAAATTAGGCCTACAAGAATATCCTTATCAAAAGCATCCAATTGATAGGAGCATCCTCCTGTAACATTTTCATATTTTCCAGTTCCTCCATGAATAACACTCTTGCCTTCTGTCCCCACACGTTTGAAAGAACTATATTGCACATCACCATCTTGGTCTATGGAATTACAATGTCCTAAAAGTATCTTTCCTCTAGTACCAACACAAAGTATACTGCCCTTATTACCTCTACTATCTGTCCAAACCCCTTCAGCAACCAGACCTATAAATGGACCATCAGTGGTTTCAACACTTTTTGTTATGTCGTATTTAAGAGCATTGGTCATAGTATATTCCTCTGCAACTACGCTCTTAAAAAAAATAAATAGTAATGACACGCATATAATTGAAATTTTAAGATATACATTCATAATTAACCTCCCCCTAAATTAAAAAACTTCATTAATATAATCACATTTACCCACTGTCTTTAAAAAAAAATTATTATTATTCATTAATAAGCAATTTCTGCCCCCGTGATTCATCTAAATAATAAGAATCTAAAATATTAAATTCAGAATCTATATTGATAAAAAGAGGATTTCCTGTAGGGATCTCTAATTCACTAATTTTTTTATCTGAAATATGAAATAATTTTTTGCAAAGAGCGCGAAGAGAATTTCCATGTGCCACTACTAAAACATTTTTATTATCAAAAATTTTAGGTTTAATATTCTTTTCAAAATAGGGAATTACTCTATCATAAGTATCTTTTAGTGATTCTGTATTAGGAATATCTTTAGGATTCAAGCTTTTGTAGACTTCATCCAATCGAGGATTAAACTCATCTTCTAAACCTAGTTCAGGAGGAGCAATATCCCAAGATCTTCTTAATATCTTAACCTGCTCCTCTCCCAATTTTTTTTTCATTTCATTTTTAATTAAACCAGTCAGATTTCCATAGTGACGCTCATTTAGTTCCCAAGCTTTTACAGGATCTATATATTGATCCTTAATAACATTCAAAATAATTTCTAATGTTTGTATTGCCCTTCTTAGATAGGAAGTATAAGCAAATTCAATTTTAATATGTAGCTTTTTAAGAAGAACCCCTGCTTTATTAGCCTCTAATAAACCATTATCTGAAAGAGCAACATCATACCAACCAGTAAAACGGTTTTGTAAATTCCAAACACTCTGTCCATGACGAATAAGTATTAAATTACTCATTCGTAAGACCTAGATTAGTTCCATGAGAAGGATCACTTCTCTCATCTCTTTGGCCCCAATGGCCTCGTTCTACACTAGACAAAAATGACTGTACTGCAGCATTAAAAGCAGCAGGTTCCTCCAAATTAATTGCATGACCCGTTCGTGGGCATATCCAAAGTCCGGCAGTACTAATCTGACGTTTCAAAAACAAGTTTACTTCCAAACAAAGTTCATCTTCATCACCAAGCACCAACAAAACTGGTATATTCATTTCCTTAAATTCTTTTTCAAAATCAAAAAGTGAAGGGCGTCGGGCCTGATATTGTCTCATGGTCAAGGCACTTCCTTCTGCAGAGTGTTCCTTTAAGTGGTCAACAAATTCCTTCCATCCGCGTGGATCTTTATTTTTAAGTTGTACCCTAGAGCTTCCTAAACCTAAAACATCTGCCACCAATTCAGAACCCTCATTGATAAATTTGTCTGCTATATTATTTGCTGCTTCAGCAAAGTTTTGCCTATGTTCGGGCATTGCTCCAGAACCAACACCTGCTACAACAAGAGAATGAGCCATATTAGGATAAAATAAACCAAAAATTAATGCTGCGTAGGCCCCCATACTTAATCCAACAATATGAGCTTTATCAATTTTCAAATCTTTCATAAAGTTTGCTATATCTTCTACCGAGTGTTTATAACCATACTGGTCTGAATCAGTAGGAACATCTGACGGACTATAGCCTCTAGCATTATAAGCTATACAACGATATTCTCTTGAAAACCATCGTATCTGCTGCTCCCATTCTCTAAGATCAGAACCAAATTCGTGTACAAAAATTATTGGTTTTCCATTACCTGATTCTTCATAATATAATTTAACCCCATTTGATGATGCGTAAGGCATTTATATCTCCTTCGTTTAAATATATTTTAATGACCTTTAAATATTGGCTTTCTCTTTTCAGTAAATGCTGCTCTTCCTTCAGCATAATCCTCACTATCAAAACAATCTTGCTCAGCTTTTAAACACTCTTCAAAAGCTTTTTTATCATTTGGTTCTGAATCAACTGCCATTTTTGCAGATTTTATAGTTAATGGAGCATTCAAAGCTATGTTTTCAATTAACTGTTTTGTCTTTAAATCTAAATCTTTCGTCGAATAAACATCTTCTAGAATTCCAAATTCTTTGGCTTGTTGGGCATTAAATTTTTCTGCAGTAAAAAATATATATTTTGCTTTAGAAGGACCTACTATACTCGTTAAACGTTTAATCCCATTGAATCCATAAGCCAAACCCAACTTTGCCGCAGGAATACCAAAGGTACTATTTTCCGACGCTATTCTAATATCACAAGAAATCGCCAAGGCTAAACCTCCCCCTATGCAATAGCCATTTATACTTGCCACCGTAGGTTTTGGAAAATTTTGTAAAAGAGACATAGTATTTTTAGAAGTGTTCTCATAGATTAAAATAGATTTTAAGTCTGACCTATTATCATCAAACTCAGATATATCTGCTCCCGCAGAAAACGCCTTGTTTCCAGCACCTTTAATCATCACACATCTAATTGAAGAATTTTTTGAAAAACCTTCTAGTGCTTTGCCTAAAGAACTCCACATTGTCAATGAAATAGCATTAAGTTTTTCTGGATTATTTAGTTCCAAAAATCCTATATTGCCTTCGCTTCTCACTAAAATATTTTTAGCAGAATTTTTACCCATTACACTGTTCCTTCTTTTTTAAATTTTGCTATAGTCTCAGAATCATAACCATACTCTTTTAATATTTCATCAGCATGTTCTCCCTTTTCAGGAGCAGCAGTATTAAGTCGGCTAGGAGTACGACTTAATGTTACTGGTTGACCTACTAAATTAATATTTCCTAATTTCTTATGATTTACTGTTTGAGCTATGCCAACATGCTTAACTTGAGGATCAGAAAAAACTTGGTCTATGCTGTATATTGGACCACAAGGTACTCCTGCAATATTTAATTTTTTTATCCATACTTCTGAATTTTCCTTAGTTAAGGTCTTAGTCAAAAGTTTATTGAGCTTATCTCGATTTTTAACTCTTGAATTATCATCTTTAAAATCTGAATCTTTCATAAGTTTTTCAACATTCAATGCTTTACATAGACGCTTCCACATAGCATCACCAGCAGAAGCTATATTTATATACCCATCAGCAGTTTTAAATGCTCCCATAGGAGTCATAGTTGGGTGATCATTTCCCGCCTGACCTGCAACTTCTTTTTCCATTAAATAACGTGCAGCTTGAAAATCTAACATAGCGATTTGTGCTTCTAGTAGAGAAACGCTTACCCACTGTCCCTTGCCTGATTTTTGTCTTTCAAATAAGGCAATCATAATTCCTAAAGCACAGTAAAGACCTGCACTTAGATCTGCAACTGGAATTCCAGCACGAACGGGCCCTTGTCCTTGTATTCCAGTAACCGACATCAAACCACCCATACCCTGAGCAATTTGATCAAAACCTGGCAATGAAGAATAAGGACCACTTTGCCCAAATCCTGAAATGCTTGCATATATTAGACGGGGGTTTATCTTCTCCATAGACACATAATCTATAGCAAGTTTTGTCTTAACATCTGGCCGAAAATTTTCAACAACTACATCTGCATCTTTTATTAAACGTTTAAGAATATCAATACCATCAGATGATTTAAGATTTAACGTTAGACTACGCTTATTTCTTTGAAGGTTTTGAAAATCAGAGCCATGTCGCGAACCTCCAAAATCTTCTCCTTTTGCATAGCCTAAAGGCGTCTCAATTTTTATGACATTAGCTCCCCAGTCCGCGAGAGGTCTTACAGCTGAGGGCCCTGCTCTAACTCGACTTAGATCTATTACGGTTAGACCATCTAGTGCTCCTTTTATTAGACTATTCATAATAATCTACCTTCCAAGATCAAGATCTCAAAACTAACATCTTCAACTACATTAGCGTTGATAACATAAATTACTACCATTTATCTCTATCAAAAGACTGTTCATATTTTATTAACTTACTTTAAACTTGATAAAAAGATATTTATAAAATATCAATAGCACTTCGAAAGGCAACTAAAAATATGCAACATCTTTTAGAAATTTGGCTTCATTATGACTATGGACCATTCAAAGGAATTATTTTTGGAATAGTACACACTAGTATAATGCTCATAGGCTATTACACAGGGTGGAGCATTAATAGATTATTTAAAATTATATCTAATGGCTATATTGCAGGTATAATAGGAGCTGCATTATCACATATAATAGCAGATATAATTGCATCTTTAGTTGATCCTCATTTAAGATCATTAGTTATTGGAATTGCTATAGGAGGTAGCATTCCATTAATTATGATACCTTTATTTGAAAGATGGATTACAAAAAGCAAACACCATATCGTTGTCGGTGATCACGAAGACGTAAAAAAAGATATAAAAGCTAAACATAAATAAATCTCTACATACCTTGAAAAATACTTTTAAAATACCCATATAAGTATTGACAGCGCCTATTCAGGGCTGTCATTAGAACCCCAAATTTCTGGGATATTTTAACCGAATGCGCCATTTTAATGGGCTTTCGTATATTAAGTTGCTCAAAGGAGGACAACATGAATACTTATGACTTAACACCCTTATTTCGTCACTCTATAGGGTTTGACCATCTTGAAGACATTTTTGATAGTATGGTAAGGCTAAATAGTTATTCTGAAAATTATCCGCCATATAACATCAAATCAAATGGAAAAAATCAGTATTCAATAGAGCTTGCTGTAGCAGGTTTTGATGAAAAAGATCTTTCTATAGATTTAGATAATGGTCAATTGACTGTTGTTGGAAACAAAGAGAATACCAATGGTAATTTCATGCATCAGGGTATTGCAACACGTTCATTTAAAAGAACTTTCCAATTAGCTGAATATGTTGAGGTAATTGGTGCAGGCCTTATTAATGGGCTTCTTACAATTGCATTGGAAAAAAAGTTGCCAGAAGAACTTCTTCCTAAAAAGATAGAAATTAGTACAGGCTCTAATCTTAAGAAGTTTACTGACAAAATTTCAAAAGTAATTGAAGGAGAAAAGGCATAATCTTTTAGTTAATGTCGAAAATAAGGGAGGTAGTTTTACTACCTCCTTTTTTTTGTACCAGTTTATAAGAATATCTTTTAGTATAATTTATATTATTATTTTGTGAAGTTGAGGAAATCATTATGGATTTTTCTTTAAATGAAGAACAACGATCTTTGCAAGAAACCGTTAAAAAATTTGCGAAGAATGAATTAACAGAAATAGCTAAAAAAGTGGAACTAGAGGATAAGGCTGTAGATAAGTCTGTACTTAAAAAATTTTCTGATTTAGGTATTCTTGGGGTAAATTTGCCTAAAAAGTATGGTGGTGGTGGAATGAGTCACCTAGAAGCAGTACTAGTTTTGGAAGAAGTTGCAAAAATTTCTATCGCTATTGCTTTTCCAATATTTGAATCAAGCTTTGGTCCAGCTCTAGCTATTTCTAACTTCGCTTCTGAAGAACTAAGAAATCATGTTCTTCCTAAAATCTGTTCTGGCGAAATAGTTGTGGCCGTTTCGATGTCAGAGCCACAGGCAGGAAGTGCTTTAACTGATCTTACTACTAACGCACGCATTGAAAAAGATCATATCGTAATAAACGGACAAAAAAGATGGTGTTCTGGTGCAGGACATGCAGATGGTTATGTCGTATATTGTCGACTTTCTGATGAACCAGGATCAAAGGGAATAGGGGCTGTTTATATTGAAAAAGAGACAAATGGCTTTACTTTTGGTAAACGAGAGCACCATATGGGTTTTCGTGGAGTGCATAGTGCTGATATGTATTTTGACAATGTAAGAATCTCAAAATCAAATATAATAGTTCCTGCAGGCGGTTTTAAGAAGCTAATGGAAGCTTTTGATCTTGAACGATGCGGTAATAGCACTATGAGTTTAGCATGCGCTCAATCTTCTTATGATTATGTACTAAATTATGTTCAAGAAAGAAAACAATTTGGTAAAGCTATAATTGATTTTCAGGCCGTTCAACTTCAACTTGCAGAAATGAAAATGAAACTTGATGCATCAAGATTATTAATATACCGAGCAGTAGTAAACGCTGATAAATCTCTACCTTCCATAGGTGAAAGTTCAATAGCAAAGTGTTTTGCCAATGAAATTACACGTGAAGTTACAGGGAAAGCTATGCAACTAATGGGAGGATATGGATATTCTAAAGAGTTTCCTATAGAACAAAAAATGAGAGATGCTTGGGGATGGGGAATAGCAGGAGGTTCTATAGATATACAGAAAACAAACATTGCTTCCTCACTAATAGGTAGAAGGTTCGATCAGAGAAAATAAAATATACCAAGGAAAAATAACATGAGTTCACAAAAACTCCCGTTGGAGGGAGTACGAATTTTAGATCTAACCACTGTTATCATGGGACCATATACTACTCAAGTTTTGGGAGATTTTGGAGCAGATGTTATAAAAATTGAAGAACCAGAGGGGGACATGACCCGCGTGATAGGTCCTTCTAGAAATCCAAGAATGTCATCATTATTTTTAGGATCCAATAGAAATAAAAGAAGCGTTATTCTAAATTTAAAAAAGAATCTCGACAAAAATATCTTATGGAAATTGATAGATACGGCTGATATGTTTGTGCATAATATTAGACCTCAAAAAATCAAGTCTTTAGGTTTTGATCCTGATAAAGTTTTAGAAAGAAATCCTAAAATAATTTACGGAGGATTACACGGATACAGAGAGGATGGACCCTATGGAGGTGCACCTGCTTATGACGATGTTATTCAAGGACAATCTGGCATATCTGGAACATTTATTTCTAGAGATAATGAGCCAAATTTGGTACCTACAATTGTCGCTGACAAAAGCATTGCTTTAATGGCTAGTAGCGGTCTGTTAGCTGCATATATACAACAATTAAAAACAAGAAAAGGCTCATATTTAGAGGTTTCTATGTTTGAAGGAATGGTCGGATACGTCTTATTGGAACATCAATATGGTAATACTTTTGTTCCTTCAATGGGAGGAGAAGGATATCCCAGAGCATTATCACCTCAGAGAAAACCTTATAAAACTATCGATGGTTATATATGCATACTTGCCTATACCGACAAACAGTGGAAAAACTTTTGGACAACTACTGATAATGAAATATTTGCAAAAGACGAGCGTTTTTCTACTAATGCATGTCGCGCTATAAACATTGATGAACTTTATAATATAGTCGCTAAAATATTATTAACAAAAACGAGTAGCGATTGGCTTCAAATTTTTAAAAATGCCGATATTCCTTCCGGTGCGGTTAATACTCTCAATGACTTAAATAAAGACCCCCATCTTATAGCTACAAATTTTTTCAGAAGTTATAATCACCCTACAGAGGGACACATAAAAATCCCTGATACCGCCTTTCAACTTAATAGAAAATCGCTACCCATAAGGCATCATCAACCTAAACCAGGAGAACAAACAGAAGAAATACTTCGTGAAGCAGGAATTAAAGAAAAAGAAATTAAAAATATACTAAAAAACAACTTTATAGATTAATATTTTCAGATTGGTTATAAATATAATTTCTAGAATTGGGGACTGAACTGGTCTTCTTTGCCAATTGAATTTGAAATATTGTCATAAATTCGCACCTAAAAGCAGACTCAGAAATAATTAAATAGTATTCCCATAGACGTCTAAAATTTTCACCAAACTTTTCATCTACAGTAGCTCTTTGCATTAAAAATTTTTCTCTCCATTTACTTAAAGTTTTAGCATAATGCATATGAAGAAACTCTATATCAGTTATTATCAAATTATTTTTTTCTATATGAGGAGTAATTTCACTTAATGAGGGAATATAACCACCTGGAAATATATATTTAGACAAAAAAGCATCTGTAGCACCAGGTCCCTTGACTCTTCCAATGGTGTGAATAAGTGCCACACCGTCTTCCTTCAGACAACCATAAACCTTACCAAAAAACGAATCATAGCTTTTAAATCCCACATGTTCAAACATACCAATACTTACGATACGATCATATTTCTCCTCTACATCTCTGTAATCTGTAGCAGAATATTTTAGTTTACTCTCTAGGCCTTTCTCTAACATATTATTTTGAGCAAAATCTAGCTGTTGTTCAGATAACGTTATTCCATGTACTGAACATCCGTATTTCTCAGCCATATGAAGAGCTAATCCACCCCAACCACAACCAATGTCTAGAATATTACAACTCTCAGTTAATAATAATTTTTGTGAAATTAATTCTTTTTTTGCCTCTTGGGCCTCATCAATTGACATCTCGTCTTTAAGAAAATAAGCACATGAGTATTGCATACCTGAATCTAAAAATAATTTATAAAAATCGGGCTCATGCTCATAATGAACTCTAACATTGCCAACAGCTTCACTTAAAGAATTTCTTCTATATTTTTTAAATAATAAATTCTTTAAGTAATTTAAATTAGATACAAAAGAGAAACGTATTTTATTACTAAAATTTTTATCTACCGCGAAAACAAATTCTGATAAACTTCCTTTGACCTTAATATTTCCTTTAAAATAGGCTTCACCAAAGCCCAAACTAGCTGAATAAAAAATAAGCAATATAACATCTGAAAATTTCTCAAAAGTTATATCATAAATCTTTTTTCCGTTTCCTATAGATTGACTAACTTTTCCGTATCTAAAAATTATTTTAATATCGTCTATAGACTTATCAAACTTAGAAGACATATAAACTAATAAAATTTTACACAATGAGTCTTTCATTTCGTTCCTATTCTTTTAAGCTAAAAAACTTGGCTTATAGGATAAAATATATAATCATGATTATACAAATAAAAAAATTAACATGGAATACATATATAGAGATAACTCCGTGAAAAATAATATTATTACAATAATTGTGTATTTTTTTCTAAGCTCATATGCTTTTGCTGATAGGTTAGCAATCTTAAATTGGGAAACAAAGGCAGCTGAATCTTTAGACAGCCTCTCCTTATCACAAGATAAAGAAAGAAAAGAAGGAATTGCAGTTATTGAACTAGATCCCAATAGTATAGATTACGGAAAAATTTTATTTAATATTCCTGTCAATCCAGACTTCACTCTTCACCATATTTTTTACAATCAAGACTTATCCAAGGCCTATGTAACAGCATTGAATAGTGATTCTCTCTACGTGATAAATATGTCAGACCAAGTATGGAGACTTAAGCCCATTCATACACCTATGTGCAAAGTACAAGAAAATATAATTTTTTCTGATGATAACACCAAATGGTGGCTAACATGTATGGGATCAGAAAATGTAATAGTAGGAAATGCAATATCGGATGAAATAATAGACGTGATTTCTCTCCCAAACACATTTCCTCACGGAATAACTTTAGATGAAAGAATAGACAGAATACTAGTAGCTAATTGTGTGGCTCCAGACATGAGCAATGCAGGTAAGACTATTGAAGTAATTGAAGCCTCCACAGGAAAACATCTTGATAGCATTGAAATTTCTAGAGGCAGTTTGAATGCTCCAGTAGAGGTGCTTTTTGTTCCTAATTCGGATCCTCCTATTGCTTATGCAACTACAATGATGGAAAATTCCTTATGGGGATTAAAGTGGGATTATAATTCTAATAGTTTTAAAACCAAAGAAATATTCGATTTTAGAAAGTCCGATAAATCATTAATGCCATTAGAAATTTATTTTAATAAAAATCTTACTCTTTCCTATATAACAACCGCCGACCCTGGAAGATTACATGTTTTTGATATTTCTAAAGATCTTATGTCACCTATTTTAATACGTAGCATAGATACAGCAGGAGGATCACATCATGTAGCCATAACCGAGGACGAAAAAACAGCATACGTCCAAAATGGCTTACTAAACATTCCTGGCATTAATGACGGATCAATAACAGTCATCGATCTAGAACAATTGAAAGTTACGGACATTATAGAAACATTCAAGATCAAAGGCCGCGTCCCCAATTCTATTACATTTCTTCCCAAATGGTATAATTCTGCGGGTCACTTAAATAACGGAAACAAATAATATTACTGAACAATTGGCTGTGCTAAAATCCACAAACTAAAAATTGTATAGAGCACCATCAAAATGGAAAACGGCAAATGCATTTTAAGAGCTTCAGAATTATTTTTTAGAATTTTAAATGATATTCTATGACTAATAAATATGGAGGAAACATGACCTAAAACAACACTTATTAATATAATAACCCACCCTATCTTGGCATTAATTATTGAAACATTAATTTGCATCGTGGAAGTTCCAAAAATATTCCATCCCCAACCAAAAGGATCGGAAAGAAGTTGTATGCCCACCTGCCCGGCAATCAATAAAAATGAGAAATAATGAGCTACATGGTAAGCAGCAGCTATAGGAATGAGTGCTGGAGCAAAAGCCACTATCATAGAGTGAAAATTAATTTTTTTTCCACCATATCTTACAGCACGAGCACATGTAAGAAGGTAAAAGAATCCTATAATCAAAGGCATACAAATAAAACCTATAGTATTTAATACCAAAGTAATTTCACCAAAAAGACTAACTAAAGCTTTTAAAATAGGTCTAAAAAAAGAAACTGATACAATATATGCTCTCAGTTGATCCCAGGATTCTGTTTCCAACACACCATCAAAACTAATACTAGCTACAGCAATAATTATAAATATTGAGGAATAAGTACTACCTTTTCCAATATGAACCCCACTTAATGGCATCCTAAAATTATCTATAAAGTTTTTTTTATCTCTTCCCAATATGCCTAATCTTCCCAGCATACCAAAATATAAGTTAAAAATTTCAGCAGAATTATTCCACCTTGATCTCCCATAAATTGCCATCCCAAATAAAGTTATGATGGAATAAAATATTAAAAAGAATGACAGATTATGTGGGACTTCTCTCCCAGGAAATATTATGGCTATCCACAGAATGGTAAATAATAATACTAGACCAATAATTTCTGCTTCTTTATCTGAATGTCTTCTATACTTTTTAAAGTTTTTTCTAAAATAAAATAATAATAAAGAATAAATATTGAACCAAGGGCTTACTCCTCCCCAAACATTACCAAAAATAATAGATATATAAGCTATACCTACCCATACCCATACCCAAATGAAAACATTAATAATGTTGTCAAGTGGACCCTGCGATCCAATAAGACCTGAAAGTATTAGAAACAATAAAATTAAAAATGGGATTTTATTAATATAAGATCTTTTTTTACCTAAATACCTATTTTCAGTTATTTTTCTACTTTCATTTACGGGACTAAAGGAACGAAAATACCTTAATAAAAGTAATGTTAGAGCCACTATGATACTTGCAGAAGCAAGATACAGCGAGAGTGGAATAGGCAGCTCATAACGTACATTCAAACCGTGGGCATAAACATTTGAAAAAGAAAAAAAAACTAATACAGAAGTGATAACACTTGTATATCTAATTATCTTACTTAGTAGGCAAAAATGGTATTTTTTTACCATCAGTAACTTTTTTCTTTATTATTGTTTTATTCTTAGTGCAGCCTATTTTTATAAAAAGCTCCACTTGACCAAATCCATCTTCATCTTTACATAAAGAAATAGGAAGACTAGATTTGGCGTCCATCAAATCGTCGTGTAATATTGAGTTGCAAACTAAATCTGTTACACGTATCTGCGCATTCATTTCAGATAAATTGACTACTGAAGCATTTATATTATCTTCCGAACTTGCTTTTTGCACACAAAAAATAAAAGAAAAAAGAAAAATTAGAACATAAAAATATTTCAAAAAATTAACTCCCATATAGCACATATTAGGATAATATCAAATAACCTATAAAGCAATTTGAATTAAAATGGAGAGTCAAAGTTTGGTGGGATTAGGCACATCTTTATATATTTCATCAGGATCAAATAATTTTTTTTTCTCTAAAAGTTTTAATGACCTTTTTGAATCACTACTTTCTCCTAAAGGTACTTCTCTATAGAAACAACTTCTATAACCAACATGGCATGAAGCCCCTTCTCCTCCTTTAGTTGGAGCAGACAATACTACTTCAACTACTAAGCAATCTTGATCATCATCAATTAACATACGTTTAACTTCTTGAAACATTCCAGATGTTTCACCTTTTTTCCAAATTTTTTCTCTTGATCGAGACCAATAATGTACAAAACCAGTTGAAATGGTAAGTTTCATGGCTTCTTCGTTCATATAAGCAAACATTAAGACCTCTTGTGTTTCACAGTGAACAGTAACACAAGGAATAACGCCATTAGTATCAAATTTAGGAGCTAAATCCAGACTCTCTTCTACTTGTTCTATAGATACTCTTTTAACAAATTCTATATTTGACATAATTATTGACCAATAAATTATATTTCATAATGTATACCAAATAATTAATTAAAAGAAATTAATCTTTAACATATAATAAAAAATATATATGTAGATTAAATAAAATAACTCTATATTATAATGCGTTAACTAATTTTTTTTTGGATATAGATATGAAGCAAAACATTGTAACTAAAAAAGAAACAGCAAGTATTCAAAAGCCGACCCGTGAAGAGGCTAAACAAGCTATAAAGATAATGCTTGCCTGGGCAGGCGATAATCCAAATCGAGAAGGATTATTGGAAACTCCTGAAAGAGTGGTTAGTGCCTATGAAGAATTTTTTGCAGGATATGATATGGATCCAGATGAAATATTAAATAAAACATTTGAAGAAGTTGCAGGTTACGATGAAATGGTAATCGTTAAGGATGTTAGACTAGAATCTCATTGTGAACATCATATGGTTCCCTTTATAGGAAGAGCTCACGTAGCCTACATACCCCATAAAAGAGTTGTAGGGATTAGTAAATTAGCAAGAATTGTAGATGTGTATGCAAAAAGATTGCAAACTCAAGAAACAATGACCGCTCAAATAGCTGGCACTCTACAAAGAGTATTGGAACCCAAAGGGGTTGCTGTTGTAATTGATGCAGCACATCAGTGCATGACTACAAGAGGAGTTCACAAATCTGAAACTTCTACTGTAACGAGTAGAATGCTGGGAGTTTTTAGAACTGATGAACGTACTCGATCTGAATTTATGAATTTAATTTCACCAGCAAATATTAGGTAAGATTATTAGTGACTAAAAGCAAAGGCACTACAGGTATAAAACCTACAAAACCTTTAATACTAGCATCAAAATCAGAAGCAAGAGAGAAAATCCTTCAAAAGTCCGGAATCTTCTTTTCAATAAAACCTTCAAGTATTGATGAATCTAAAATAAAAAAAAAATTTAAAGGGATTGGGTTCGATAAAATTGTGAAGAAACTAGCTATTAAAAAAGCTTCCCAAATAGGCAAATTATATCCTGAAACATATGTAATAGGTGCCGATCAAATATGTAGTCTAGGAAAGGAGATATTTGATAAGCCAAAGACCCTTAAAAACGCTA
>Ga0066383_10000494_pt1 | contig 14204 bp, 10 predicted proteins | sample Knorr_S23_td_Bot_FD_70950 | JGI IMG/M metagenome (GOLD analysis project Ga0066383, IMG submission 70950) | Marine microbial communities from Southern Atlantic Ocean transect - Knorr_S23_td_Bottom_ad_3770_LV_A | ecosystem: Environmental > Aquatic > Marine > Oceanic | place: Southern Atlantic...
GAAGTCGGGATTATCGAAGGACGGGGCTGATTTGTTGAAGGCTTCATCTGTGTATTCCCACTTGGGCGCCCAAGATTCCCACAGATGACGGACTATATCCCTGCGGTTTTTTTCCAGACCCACTTTCCCCTGTTCGGTATTGAAGTACCACTGATACCAGAGTCTCGCTTCTCTCAGAGCGGAAGCGGGTTCTTCTTTCTCTATCGTGTTCTGAACCGAGTAACCGCCGATGGCTACCTGAGCTTTGACCATTTCAGGATGCAATATTGAAGTGATACAGGCGGCGCGGTTGCCCCAATCAAAACCCGCCATGGCGAATTGAGAGATTCCCAAGGCTTCTGCGAAGTCGACAACATCTTGAGCGATTGCGGCTTGTTCCGCCATTTTAGGAGCCGCCGGATCAAGAAAACTGGTAGACCCGTATCCTCGGATGTAGGGCACGAGAACCCTGAAACCAGCCTCGACTAAGGGAGGCACTACACTGTCCCAGGAACGCACGTCATATGGGAATCCGTGGAGCAGCATGATTGGAAACCCGGAACCATCTCCATAGTCTCCATAGCCGATGTTTAGCACCGGCGTCTTTATGAATCTATCGCTGGAGAAATCAATCATCTTCACCGACCTCATAGCCCAAAATATCGTAGCCCGAGGCACCATATTGTAGCCGAAACACGGCAGGTTGGAATCCATAGCAAAACTTCGTACTTCGGCATAGCTGATGCCGGGGGCTGATACAATAGTTACATGAGCATGGAGCAAACTCCCCAGATAAACGGCCTCGTCGGCAGAATCGCCGCCTCCTTCCGTCCTTACCTCAAGCAAGTGGTCGTGGTGGGCCTGCTAATCTTCGTTACCGCTGGCTTGGGCGTGGTCAACCCGCTGTTGATTCGCGAGATTTTCGATTCGGGCCTCTTTCCGGAGGGCGGTCCCGACCTGAACTTAATCTGGACATTGGCCGGAGTGATGATTGGGATTACCGTCCTCACCGGCATGATTGGGATTATTCAAACCCTCCTCACCAACCAGGTTGGGCAGAAGGTGATGCGGGATCTTAGAGACAGGCTGTACCAGCATCTTCAGAGCTTATCCATAAGGTTCTTTACCGGCACCCGGACTGGGGAAATCCAGTCCAGGGTGGCCAACGATGTGGGCGGTGTGCAGAACGTGGTCACCAGCACCATAACCGACATCGTTTCCAACATCGTGATACTAATAAGCACCGTCGCAGCCATGTCCATCCTATCTTGGAAGCTAACCTTGGTGGCCATCGCGATCGTGCCATTGTTTGCTGTCTTGACCAAGGTAGTGGGTACCAGGCGCCGGGCGGTCTCTGCTCTAGTCCAAAAAGCCACTGCGGAGATGACCGCAATAACCGAGGAGACGCTATCAATCTCAGGCATCATGCTCTCCAAGCTCTTCGGCCAGCAGAACCAGGAGATCGAGCGTTTTCACGACCAGAACCAGCAACTTTCCGACCTGGTAGTAAGGCGTCAGATGACCGGCCAGACTTTCTGGGCAATGATGCAGACCTTTTTCTCCGTCTCGCCAATAATCATCTACGTGCTGGCCGCCTACATGATTTCCGGCATCGGGCGCGATGGGATATCGCCGGGAACGATAATCGCTTTTACCACATTGCAGACCCGCTTGTACTTTCCCATAGGGACGCTGCTCCGAGTGTCGGTGGAGTTACAGTCGTCTCTTGCATTGTTCGAACGGATATTCGCTTACCTGGACATCAAACCGGAGATATCCGACTCGCCCGACGCCATTGAAATCAAACCGGAGCAGGTGGCGGGCGCCATAAAATTCGAGAACGTTCGGGTCAACTACACGGCGGTTGGCGATGGCCCAGCCCAACCGGATTCCAGCCAGAGCAGGAAGCCATTCTGGGCCTTGGACGGTGTTGATTTTGAGATCAAACCGGGCCAACTAGCTGCGATTGTCGGTCCCAGCGGGGCCGGCAAGACCACCGTGTCCTACCTGATTCCCCGTCTCTACGATACAACCGAGGGCAGAGTTCTCATCGACGGCACCGATGTTCGCAAGATTCAACTGGCTTCTCTCGCTGGCATGATTGGATACGTTTCTCAGGAGAGCTATCTGTTCCACGCCAGCATCCGCAGTAACTTGATGTACAGCAAACCCGATGCTACACAAGAGGAGATGGAAGCCGCTGCGAAAGCCGCTTACATTCACGACAGAATCATGGAGTTCTCCGACGGCTATGACACCATCGTGGGGGAGCGAGGCTACCGGATGTCCGGCGGGGAGAGGCAACGGTTGTCCATCGCCCGTGTGGTCTTGCACCAACCCAAGCTGTTGATTCTAGACGAGGCTACCTCAGCGTTGGACAGCGCCAGCGAACGCTACGTCCAAGCCGCCTTGCAGCCGTTGATGAAGGGGCGGACCACCATTGCTATCGCCCACCGGCTTTCCACTATCATGGCCGCCGACGTGATTTTCATCTTGGACCACGGCAAGATTGTTGAACGAGGCACCCACGCTCAGTTGATAGCCAAGCATGGCCTGTACTCCATGCTCTACCAGGAGCAATTCGACGGAGGCAACATCGAGTGCCGGTTTGAGGACGGCGTGGTCTTTAGTGACGGCAAAATGGTCTTTACTGAGGACCAAAGGCTGGCATCGGCCCGCTGACGTATCACCCCCTAACCGATTTACCCGAAATTGCGGCAGAGGCGTGGTCCATCTTTACGGATTGATTAGGTTGCTTCCTCGTCCCACTATAAAAGTCTCACGGTGCTCCACGTAGTTACTGACCGCATCTATCAGAGCCTCGGGCCGCTCTGCCTCCATAAGGTGTCCGGCATCGTAGACCAGGGAAATGTTGCTGTTGGGAATCTTTTCGGCATATACCCGCGCTGCCTCCGGAGCCACCGAGCGGTCATTCACTCCGAAGACTGTCAAGGTGGGACACTTAATCTCACCTAGCCTGGCCTCCGCCACCTCATCGTGGGTTTGACCCTTCAGCCTGAGAACCAATTCTTGTTCCCGAGACCATAGGTCCGGGTCCACAGTCATGGCAGAAAGTAGATCGTCGGGGTGGGCCAACAACAGGCGAAGCCGCTCCTTTTGGCCATTCGCGGATGCGAACGTTTTGGGCAGAATTTCTGCGGGTAAGATTGCCGTGGGCGAAATGAGGATTAGAGCCTCCACCATCTCCGGTGATTGTAGGGTTTGCCACAACGCCACATTTGCGGCGAATGACGTGCCCATCAGCGTAAACTTCCCCTCTACGATCCTCTCAACCACCTTACTTGCTGTAATTGCCAGTTCCGCCAAGGATTTGGATATGGTGTTGGTGCCTGATTTACCGAATCCCGGGAGCTCGATTGCCAATACGCGGTACCTTTCGGACAAAGCGTCCCGGAGTTTCGACAAGCCCCAAGATTCGCCTTCCAGCAAGACGACCTGATTGCCTTGTCCGGCTTCCTCGTAGCGTATTCGAAAGCCGTCGACTTCTAAAAAGTCCTCTTTGAATAAACCTGATGGCTGATGCCCCGCCAGAGTCATATACCCCTCTACAGTCTCCCTCTACTATCTCCACCGGCAAAGTCGGATCAGATGCTAGAACTCGTTAATCTGGGGCAGAACCTCTCTGCCGAACAGTTCGATTTCCTTCATCACGTCCCGGTGGTCTACGCTGGGCTGCTGAAAGAACAGGTCAACCACTCCAACGCCGCACCTATCGTGGAACGCCTTGATTTGTTTCGCCACGGTATCCGGCCCGCCCACGAAACTCAAGGAAGGGGAAAGCCCCACTATGTCTCCTTGGGCGCTGCCAGCAACAACGTTCCGAAGGTCGAATTCGCTGCCCGTCCTGGCGGCATCGATTGCTCCAGCCACGGTGGACCGCATGGCAATGGCAGGGGCTGGTTTGGACCGAGTCAGGTTTTCGAACCAATCTTGTGCTTGTTTGTCCGTCTCCGAAAGGTAGATGCTACCCCGGTAGACAATCTGCTCGGGCTCAGGTTGCCATCCAGCCGCTTGGCACCAAGACTGGTACTTGTCGGTGATTTTCGCCATTTCGTCCACCGGCAGGAATGAAACACCCAGGCCCAAGTGGTTGTCCGCCGCATACTTAACCGTGTCGTCGCTCCTAGTGGCCACAATTACCGGCGGTAACGGTTGTTGGACCGGCCGAGGCCAGACGGCGACGGTGCGGTATTGATAGTAGCGGCCCTCCCAAGAAAAAGGCTGGGGTTCGGTCAAGGCCTTTATAATCAGGTCCATACCTTCCAGCAGCCGCCCTCGTCCCTCTGCCGGGTTTACCCCGTAGGTCTGGTCCTCATTGGGGGTTCCACGAAGGAATCCGATGATTAGCCGTCCGTTGGTGATGTTGTCCAACAGACCGAGTTCTTCCGCCACACGTACCGGGTTGTTCAAGGGCAGCAGGTGGCCGAGTATGGCGATTTTGGCCTTCTTGCACCTTTCGGCTACCGCCGCCGCCATCACCACGGGTGTTCCTGTGGCGATGCGCCCGGAGTAGTGGTGTTCGGAGAAGCTAATCCAGTCAAAGCCTATCTCTTCCGCCAATTCGCATTCGGCCATGCCTTCCTGGTAGCTCCGAACAGATGTTTCGGGATCGTGATAGGCGGGAGGAATCGGCCAAGCGATGGGGAAATTCCGCCGCTCCGAGTAACCCATAGCGCCAAGATAGGATGCTTTCATTATTTACGCTCTGGCCATTCGCTGTGTGTCATGCCCGTTGTATGCGCCCACTTGAGGTGATTAGGGAATAGTAGCTTGGTTGTCCGCATCCGGCAATCAGGCCCAGCCGCATCCTTCACACTATTCGCAACTGGATTACCGCTGCGTTCTCCTCTTTAATCGGCAGTGTTTCAAAAGTCGGTTATGGAGTGTCATTCTGAATGAAGCGGAGAATCTTTTTGCTTCACCCAGAATGACGGTTTTTAGGCAAGGCCGGTCTAATACTAGCCCCGGTTATCAAGACCGGTTCGCGCTGGTCGTCGTGGTATGATTGGGCCGCGAATTCTACTCGTGATTATTACCGCGAGATATTTATATGAGGTGCACTCATGCCGTTTGGGGCGAATGATTGGCTTGCTTTAACCCAAGAACCCACCTTGGAGCCGGAACTCCCCATCTGCGATGCCCATCATCATTTTTGGGATCTTCGCCTCCAGAGCATTCCCTACCAGAGGTACCTCATTCACGAGTTGAATGGAGACATCTATAGCGGCCATAACGTCCGCTCCACCGTGTTTTTGGAAGCAAGGTCAATGTATACTCCCGACGGTCCGACGGAGATGCGTCCAGTGGGTGAAGTTGAATTCGTTCAAGGCCTGGCGGCGGCCAGCGCCAGCGGTGTGTATGGCCCAACCAAGGCGGCGGCGGCCATTATCGGTGCCGCTGACCTAAAGTTGGGGGCCGATGTGGGCCGGGTATTGGATGCATTACAAGCAGCCAGCCCCAACCGGTTTAAGGGAATCCGTCACAACGTAACTTGGAGCCCCGACCCCGAGTTGGACAACCGCGAGTCCGAAGGTATACTAGCCAACGCTCAATTTCGGCAAGGGGCCAAGGTCTTGGAACAAAGGGGAATGTGCCTGGACATCATGATGTCATTTCCTCAGATGCCGGAGCTGGCGGATTTTGCCAAAGAAGTTCCGGACCTGCCAATAATTCTTAACCACATCGGCGGACTGAGCCGGGTGGGCATCTATGCGGACAAGGGCGAAGAGGTCGTGACGGAGTGGCGAAATGGTATTGCCAAGTTGGCGGAGTGTCCCAACATCACGGTTAAACTAGGCGGCTTGGGCATGCCCCGCATGGGATTCGATTGGCACACCAGGACGAACCCCATCGGCTCGAAGGAATTGGCCGAATCGATGTCGCCTTGGATGAACTACTGCATCGAGCAGTTCGGGCCCAATCGGTCTATGTTCGAAAGCAACTTCCCGCCGGACAAGGTGTCCTTCTCCTACAACGTGATGTACAACGCATTTAAGCTGCTGTCTAAAGGATATTCGGATTCCGAACGTGCCGACATGTTCCATGGTGTAGCGGTGCGGGTTTACCGGATAAACGATTAGAATCCGTCCGGCAACATCGTTAGGCAGTCATTCCGCCGTCTAGGAAGATGGTCTGGCCGGTCATGTAGTCTGAGGCTTCAGAAGCGAGATACACGGCTAGAAGCCCCACTTCCCGAGGCTCACACAGACGGCCCAAGGGTATGGCGCCTACGAACCTTCGAGTCATGGGCTCATCTTGCATGTAGATATCGGTCATCTGGGTGGCCAGATACCCCGGTGCGATGGCGTTCACGTTGACGTGGTAAGGAGCCCATTCCAAGGCCAAAGATTGGGTGAACATCATGCCCCCAGCTTTGGTGACGCAGTACAAAACGTGGTAGGGGTAGCCCTTGGCGCCGGTCATGGAAGATATATTTATGACCTTCCCTTTCCGCTGCTCAATCATGTGGGGCCCCACGGCGCGGGTCGCCAGGAAGGTACAGAGCAGATTGGCATCCATCATGCTGTTCCATTCATCCTCGGTGGTGATGGTGTTGAAGTCCTGCAGGTCCTTCGCCCAAGGTGGACTCGCCGCCGGTAGGGGCACCAATGGTTTCCTCACCAGCGCGCCACCGGCGCTGTTCACCAGAATGTCTATTCGACCCCAGTGGGATAGGGCGGCTTCGACGACCTGATTCACTTCCTCGGCATTGGTGGCATCGGCACGTAAACCCAGCCCCTTGACGCCCAAGCGCTGGACCTCTTCAGCCGTTTGGAGAACTTCAGACTCGGTCCGGGCCACCGCCAAGACATCGGCTCCGGCTTCCGCCAAGGTGAGGGCAATGCCTTTCCCGATCCCGCGACCGCCGCCCATCACGATGGCGGCTTTCCCAGTCAAGTCGAATTCTTTCAACATGCGCCCAAATCCCTATCGCTAAGCCTTAAAACAAAGCCTTAAAACAGCCAGCCAAAGGCTAGAGCTCAAAAACCTTCATGGCTTTTTGTATCGGTGTTTCCAAGTTCTCTCGCTGATAAGAGGTGTAAGTGCTCGCGCCATCTAAGAGCCCGCGGGCGGCGACGGAGATATGGATGGTGGGTGTCCCTTCCTCCAGCCAATTGAGTCTGAGGTCGCGGTAGAGCCGTTCCATGGGGTATTCCCGGGTGTAGCCGATACCACCCATCACCAGTAGGCCTTGATCCGTGACCCGGCGTCCGGCCTCGATAGCCAGTAATTTACAAAGATTTGCCTTCAGGAAGAAGTCTTCGCCGTTCTCTATGGCCCGGACGGTATCGTCAATTACGCATTGCAATGCGTAAACGTCCATGGCCATCTCCGCCAAGTACCTCTGAACGGCTTGGCGCTCGCCGATGGGCCTACCGAAGGTGACACGCTTTTTGGCGAAATCCACCGCCATGTCCAAGCAACGCTCCATGGTGCCAAGGGCACAGGCGGCGATGCGAACTCTGCTGACGTTAAGGGTGTAGAGAGTGGAATCCAGACCCTTCCCTTCCTCTCCAAGAACGTTGGTGACTGGCACCACACAATCGTTGAAGTTCAAGCGTCCGTGGGTGGCCCCGACACAGCCCATGGCTGGCTTCATTTCCCCGATGGAGAAACCGGGACTCCCTCGCTCCACCAAGAGGTTGCTGATTTGAAACTCACCGGATGGACTCTCTGTCCAGCAGACCACGTTGAAGAGATCGGCGAAGTCGGCGTTGGTGATGAGGTGCTTGGTGCCGTTTAGAATGAAATTATCCCCGTCCCTTCTGGCCCTGGATTTGATGTCCTTGCCTGTCCCTGCCTCGGGCTCCGTGAGGGCGAAAGCGACCGACATCTCACCTCTGGCGATTCTGGGGTAATAGTCCGCCTTCTGATCATCCGTTCCGTGCTGGAGGATTTCCGAACCCAGATTATGGACATGGAGGATGGTCCTGAGTCCGCCATGAACCTTGGACCATTCCTTCTCGAACTGAATGAACTGGGCTTCGGACAGACCCAGTCCTCCATATTCGGGGGGCACCATCTGACCCAGGAAACCCATATCAAGGAACCTTGGCCAGAGGGACTCCCTAGGCACCTGGCCCGTCTCCTCAATCTCATCTTCCAGAGGGGCCAATTCATCCCAGATAAAGCGGAAAGTTTTTTCCTTGTAGGCGGCGAAATCGCCATCCGTCATTGCCATAATTCTGCGCCCTACCAGATGACTTTGGCTTGCTCCAGGCTCTCGACTTCGGTTTTTGGGAGCCCCAGAATGCCATGGAAAACATCCATATTGTGTTCACCGAGATCGGGGGTCCACCGGTCTATGCGAGATGGGGTTTTGGAGAAGCGCCAAGGTGGAACCACAGCGCGCATCTTGCCCTTTTCCGGATGGGTAATTGTAGGGAAGGATTCCCGGTACTCCAGATGGGGGTCGGCCATAAGCTGGCTCGGTGAGAGCGACGGAAACGCAGGCACTTTGCGAGACTGTAGCTTGTCGGTTACTTCTTTGGGCGTATTCTTGACCGTCCATTCTTGAATAAGGCCGTCCAGTTCGTCGTGGTGTTTCCAGCGGCGGAAGGCATCGCCGAATCTATCACCTTCGGCCCATTCAGGACTGTCCATGGCCTCAACAAAGCCTTGCCATTCAACCTGTGTTCCTACAGAGATGCTGACCCATTGGTCGCCGCCCAGGCATCTGTAAACGCCTTGGGGCGCTGCCGTGTCGTCCCTGTTTCCCTGCCGTTGGGTCTCACGCCCGTTCATGGCGTAATCCATGAGCGCTTGACCGATGAATGATGAGCCTAGGTCTCTGACGGACACGTCCACGTGCTGGCCAAGTTCGGTGCGCCGTTTGGCGCAGAGGGCAGCCACGGCGGTGAAGGCCAGCAACATACCGCCGGTATGGTCCATGCCGTGGCGAAGCTCCACCGGCGGCCCGTCGGGATAGCCGGTTAGGTGCCCCAGACCACCGATAGCAGCGAATAATGGGGCGTAGCCAGCGTAGTTGTACTCCGGCCCACTCTGGCCGTTGGAGGAGAGGGATACTAGGATGATGTCCGGTTTCGCTTTGCGCAGTGCTTCGTATCCGAAGCCCAACCGATCGAACACACCGGGACGGAAACTTTGTAGCACCAAGTCTGAAACCTTGGCGAGTTCCAAGGCCAACTCTATCGCCCTGGGCTCTTTCAGGTTCAAGGTGGCCGACATCTTATTGGCATTGACCTGCTCAAAACTGGGGGCGGGTTTGCCGTACATAGGGTGAGGACGGCGGGTGATGTCCAACCGAGCCGAACTCTCAACCTTTATGACCTGTGCGCCCATCTCCGCCATCATCAATCCAGCAAATGGACCTGCAGCATGGGTGGAGAAATCGGCAACCCTAATACCGGAGAGCGGTCCCGGAGCGTCAACCATTAAATCACCCCCGAGCGGGCCAATGAAACAATCTCTTCGCCCGTGTATCCCAGGTCTCGAAAAATCGCAGAATTGTGCTCTCCCAAGAGCGGAGCTCGGTCCAACACCGGCGGGGTTTCCGACATGCGGAAGGGTGGCCCGGCATAGTCGTATGTCCCTGCCTCGGGATGTTCTACCGAGGTGAAAAATCCACGCTCCCTTTGATGAGGGCTCTCGAACACCTCTCCGGGCGTGTAAAACGGGGCGAATGGCACCCCGGCGGCCTGGCCATTGTGATAGAGCCAGTCCTTGGTCTTGTCCTTGGTCCACTCCCGCAGATTGCGGTTAATGTCGGCCCCATAGGTTGCCGGGTCTTGGAATCTTTCGGGAGCCGCCCAATCGGGCTCGCCCAAAAACACTCCCAAGTTCTCCCACTGCCTGGGCTCCAGAGTCAGCAATTCCACATATCCGTCAATGGCCGGCATCACTCCGCCTACCCGAAAAAACCGGGTGAACCGGTTCTCTTCGATTCCTTCGGATTCCAACCGCTGTAGCGGCATATAGCCGATGGTCAACTCCGCCTCCTGCGTTGAACAGTCGATGAACTGGCCCGGAGACCCGCCCATTTTTGCGTAGATGGCCCCGCAGATGCCAACAGCGGCCGAGAGGCCGCCCTGATATGAGCCCATCATGCTTCCAGCGGCTAAGGGCGCCCGGTCGGGGAAAACATCCAAAGCCAGGCCGTTGGGGAGCAGGTTCCCTTCCCCTCCAGCGTGGAAAATGTTTACATCGTTGGCTGCGTATTCGGAGTACGGGCCGGTGCTGCCGTAGGGAGTGATGGCGGCGGCGATCAAGTTTGGCCTATCTTCAGCCAGCCGGTCTTGCGCAATTCCCAACTCGGTGGCCCGGAAAGGGGAAAGGTCATGAATCAAGACATCCACTTTATCCGTCAGTTGCCAGAGGATCTCCCGGCCTTGGTGGTCGTCCAAGTTCAGCGTGACGGACTTCTTATCAGTGTTCAGATAAAGGAACAGACCGCTACGTTCTATATGAGGAACGTCATCGGGGAAGGGCCCGCGCCGCCGGGAAGGATCGCCGGTCTTGGGCGGCTCAATCTTGATTACCTCGGCACCCAAAGAGGCCAACAGTTTGCCGCAGAATGGCGCCGAAACCATGCTGGATATCTCCAGCACCTTTAGTCCACCCATGGCAGTCGGGCCACCCATAGGAGTTGGGGAGTTTTCGTTGGATGTGCTCATAACTCCAGTCTGGTCACTCCGGCAAGATTGGCGGAATGCCCTCGCTACGAGGAGTTGTGCGCAATTGCAGGCTGCTCCCGTCGGTGAACCAGGGCACGCGAGGGTCGCGGGAGGGGAGCATCACCGTTGCTTGCCCTGGGGCGGTGACTTCGCCACGCTGGTTCTCCGCCCAGATTTCCAAATCAACCAGGGGCGACCCCTCGTGGATGTGCTTGCCCACCACTTTCCCCTTTAGATATTGGGTGTCGCCATAAACGTTGAAGCGGCGGCACTCGACCCGCAGACGCTTCAAGAAGGCGTCGTCGCCCATCCAGTTGGTGACTAAAGTCCCCATCCAAGACACCCGCTGAGGTCCGTAGTCATAGGCGCCGGGAACTCCCACAGCCTCGGCGACCGAGTCTCTCAGGTGGCCTATGCCGGTATATTCCAGGCCGCCCCCCGACTCCGGGTTGCGGAAGAAGTGGTCGGGATGTCTCAAGGCCTCACGGAGGAGCACGCCGTGGGCACTGGAACGCCCGGTGCCCACCAGAAAGGCGGTCATATCCTGTAGCGACAACGGTCCTCGAAGTACCGTGTCTATCTCGTCACCGATGTTGGTGTCTTCCCAATACCGGGTGTTGCCGCCGCGAGCCTTTTCGCCTAGCACCTGTTGGTCGATGGCTTCCAATTCTTCGGGAGTGTATTCATGCCTCTTTGGAATGTCGGCATATTTTCGCTGTTCCCTGGAGGCGCGGCGTTGGTGACGAGTGCACCAACCGACGACTCGGGCCAATATTTCATCGCGCTGGTTGGTGTAGATGGTCTCCACGAATTGGATAACTAAGGTAGCCGAATAGCGGCTCTTCCTCTCCTGAACATCCAGCACCCTTTCGATGCAGTTGATATCGTCGCCTGGACGCAGAAGCCGGAAGAACTCCCAGTCGTTGCCAGCAAAGAAACCGTGGACGCCGGGGAGGCCCCAGCGGGTGCGACCGGACCAATGCCTCATATACAGTGCGCAAGGGTGGCCGATGATGGACCCATATTTGGAATAGGAGGCGTATTCTTGGTCGCGGAAAATCGGGTTGCTGTCGCCGATGCCATTGACGAAATTAAGCATCGAACCCACAGATGCGTCCCGAATGAAATTTTCGGTGCGCAGCCGTGCGCCAATCATTGCCTTGGCCTTGGCTATGGCTTCTGGAGTGATGCCCTCCACTTCGGGGAGGGTCTCCGTTATCCTTTGTTGTTCATCTTTTGTTGCCATGATTTACCTCGGTAATTTAAGCGCTAGTTTCGGCTCTCATTGAGCGCGTTAGATCTCGTAAAACTGAGGCAGTGCTGCCTCATGCGATCAGACGCCTGACAGCTACATTACCAGAGAACCTGTTCCTCTTCCAGTTGGGCAATCTCCCTTTCTGCCACGCCCAAAAGGCCGCCAAATATCTGCCCGTTGTGCTCGCCCATCAAAGGCGCGTGGCGGCGGATTGACGGAGGTGTTCGCTCCAGGTTCCACATAATGTTATAGATAGGCTCCGCACCCAGGGACGGGTGCTCTATGTCGGAGTACAAGCCGCGGGCTCGGAAGTGGGGGTTAAAAAGCCGGTCCTCGGCGCCCATCACGGGGATTGCGGCCACGCCGTGGGACTGGAGCAACTCGGTAATATCCTCGGGAGGTCGTTGTCTGGTCCATTCCGCCAGTTTGTCGTCCAACTCCCGGCGGTTTTCCAGGCGGGAGTACCGGCTGGCGAATTTTTCTTCATCACACCACGGCGGGTTGTCCATCCCTTCAGTCAGACCCCGCCATTCCTCGTCGGTTCGGACGGCTATGGACACCCAGGCATCTTCTCCCTGGCACGGGTAATTTCCGTAGGGCGCCATCACCGGGTCGTGATTGCCCTTGGTTCCCATGACCCGGCCGGTCATCTCGTACTCCATCAATCCTGCGCCCATGGTTGCCACCGTCGCCCGGAGCATGGAGAGGTCGATGTATTGGCCTTGGCCAGTCTGTTTGCATTGGCGCAGGGCTGATACAACGGCGAATACCGAATGCAGAGCGCCGGAGATATCGGCGTAGGCATGCTTCAAGCCCAGCGGTCTCTCTCCGTCATAACCCAGAGTGCTGTCCAGACCAGCCAGAGCCCCGATGGACGGCGCATAAGCTCTCAGGTCTCTCAGCGGCCCGCTCTGGCCATTGGAAGAGATTGACGCCATGACAATCCCCGGTTTTATCGCCGAAAGCACTTCGTAGCCCAACCCTATGCGGTCCATGACGCCTGGGGAGAAATTCTCGATGACCACATCGCAGTGGGCCACCAACTTTTTTGCTAACTCAACGGCCTCGGGCTTGGTGGTATTCAGGGTGATGCTCAGTTTTCCGCGATTGACGTTGTGAAACAAAGGATGTTGCTCAGGGTCGGGTTCGTCGCCGACGATGGGGCGGCCAAGTCGCATATAGTCCATCCGCTGATGGGTCTCCACCTTCAGCACTTCGGCGCCCATATCAGCCAGAATCATGCCGGGTAGCGCACCCGCCAGCACCCAGCCAAAATCCAGAACACGGTAGCCGCTGAGGGGGCCTTCCGGCGTGTTTTGGTCTTGCTCATTCTCTTGCGCACTCACTCGATCATTCATAGGCTAGATGATTCCTGTCTGGTAAAGCTTGACCAGTTCTTCTTTGCTATAGCCCAACCTTTCGCAGTAGATGTCCGCGTTGTGCTGCCCCAAGAAGGGCGCCGGGCGAGGCGGCGATACGGCTTGACCAGGTAGTTTGTAGGGTGGCCCGGCGAATGAGATAGGCCCGGTGTCCGACCGATCGACTGCCACGAATTGGTCGGCCAGGCTCTCGTCATTTCGCACTTCGTCGAAGTTGCGAACCGGAGCCAAGGGCACGCGGTGCTCTAGGGCCAAGTCCAAGAGCTCGGCCTTTGTGTGCTTGAGCAGCCACTCTTCAACGTAGCCGTCTACTTCGTCGGCGTACTCATTGTTCATCGTCGTTCGGTTTCGGAATCGAGGCTCCTTGGCCCATTCGGGGTCACCCATGATTTCCAGAAACTTTTTCCATTGCCGCCCTTCGGGGGAGCCGACGAATATGTAGCCGTCCTTGCACCGAAGGATGCAATTGGGGTAGGGGAAGTCAAGGGCGTGGTGGCCGGTCCGCCGGGTCATGCGCCACTGGTAGACAGCCATCAGGGCTTCGGGGCCGTTGTAGATGCCGGCCATGGCCTCAACCTCGGCGATGTCGATGTGCTGTCCGCTGCCAGCCAAAAGGGCGATGACGATGGAAGAGGCTGCGGCCATCGCAGCGAAGTAACCGACCTGAGAGGTTCCGAAGGTCAAAGGCTCTCGGTCCGGGCTGCCCAAACCTTCGCAGATTCCGCCGGCTGCCGCCAAGTTAATGTCGTAGGCTTTGTAATTGCGGTAGGGGCCCGTCAATCCAAATGGGGTTATTGAAGCCATGACCAGTTGCTCGTTGTGCTTGCTCAGGTGCTCATAGTCAACGCTCAACCGGTCCATCTCCTTAGGGTGGAGGTTGTGGACGAACACTTGGGACTGGGCCAACAAATCGCCTAGAATCTCCCGGCCCGTCGG
>Ga0066383_10000521_pt1 | contig 13936 bp, 12 predicted proteins | sample Knorr_S23_td_Bot_FD_70950 | JGI IMG/M metagenome (GOLD analysis project Ga0066383, IMG submission 70950) | Marine microbial communities from Southern Atlantic Ocean transect - Knorr_S23_td_Bottom_ad_3770_LV_A | ecosystem: Environmental > Aquatic > Marine > Oceanic | place: Southern Atlantic...
TATCCGTATTCTGTGCCGGGCGGAAAATATGCGCCGGCAGGTGCCGCTGCCGCGACGGCGATTACGCGATCTGGCAACTGCGCGACAAACGGTTCCTGCTCGTAAAGGACGTCCACGAAATCCTGGGTGTAGAACGTCGGGATTCCACTGGTGTGGTCGAGCATGTTGCGGACGGTGATTTGCCTGGCGTACTCGATTTCCGGGTACCAGTTTGCTATCGAAGCATCCAGTGCCAGCGCGCCCTTATGGGCAAGTTGAATCACCAGGGCAGCCACGAGCGTGTGAGCCAGGTCCCCGGCAAACATCGGGCTTTCGACAGTCAGCACGTCATCGGGAAATCGGTCGGGATCAATCGACAGCTTAGCAAACCCGCTCGCCAGGTCGATTTGCCCGGTCGCCGAAGAAAAGACCGACATCGACGCCCCGGTGATCCGTTCGTTCTCGCGCCACGAATCGAGGGCCACCTGCAACTCGGCCTGTATCGTCGCGATCTGCGCATCCGAAACGGCTTTTTCGGATACGCTCCCAGTGTCGGCGCGATCGCTGGAGCCGGCGTCACCGTCACTGCCAGAGTTAGAACAGCAGGTGAACACTGACACAGCCAGCATGAACACGAAAACAGATACCGCAGACTTCGCCAGCGTGGTCAGTTTCGCGCGTTTCCGGGCTGAATGGTTCATGCTGCCGAAACCATACAGCCCCGATTGGCGATTGTCGCGTAAACGGGCCAGGAAGCGATCGTGATCTCCGATCCGGTGGGGCGCCAGCCAGTGCTAGTCCGAACGAATATTGATCGTGCCGAGCTTGTACTGATCTTCTTTCGTCCCGAATATCACAACGTAAGCGATCGCCGCGAGCAGCCCACCGACGATCGGTCCTGCCCAGTACAGCCAATGGACGTCCCATGCGCCGTGGATCAGTGCCGGACCGAAACTGCGGGCTGGGTTCATCGACGCGCCCGTGACTTGAACGGCAATCAGGTGATCGACGAATATCACCATGCCGATTGCCAGCGGGGCCCAGGCCGCACTGCCCCGTTTGTCGACGGTTGTAGCGAAGACCGTGAACACCAGGAAGAATGTGAGAATTACTTCGAGCACAAAGCCGTCAACGGTGGCGACGCCCACGCCCAAACTCTGCACGCCAAGTCCGTCCAGGCCCCAGACGTACTGGTCGAGGGTAAATATCGCCAGAACTGCACCGGCAAGCTGCCCGACAATGTACGAAAAGCCGCGGATCAATCCGGTATTGCCCGCCACGATCATGGCGATGGTTATAGCGGGGTTCAGGTGTGCCCCGGTAATGCGGCCAATTACCACGATTCCAAGGAAAATTCCGAGTCCGTGCCCGAGGGCGATGACGATCAGGCCTGCGCCGTCTATCGGGGTTACCAGTGCCAGTGCGGCACCCACGGCACCCACACCTACGAAAACGAACGTGAACGTAGCGATAAGTTCTGCAACCAGCCCTCTCAGGTTGTTAGCAGAAATTAGCTCACCCATCGCATCAAATCCTCCTGGTTTTCATGACCCTGTCCGACCGGTGACGATCGAAGGCCGAAGCTGTTAATTGTCGCATGATTCCGGCGACGAAGCAGTACAAAACAAGGTATTAACAGCAATATGTGCAATAAAGCAGGAATACGATTAATGTGCAGCGTGCATTGGACGCCGCACTGTGACTGAATATCCTGTTCAATCACTACACCCGGTGGGCGTTTGGCACCAACGTCAGGCGAGCAAGCGGGCGGCTTCGATGGCACTGTAAGTGATGATCAAGTCGGCCCCGGCCCGCTTGATTGCAGTGAGGACTTCCATCGTTGCCCGCTCGCGCTCCAGCCAACCCGCGCTACCCGCGGCAGCGAGCATCGAATATTCGCCGCTGACGTTGTAGGCAACGATCGGCGCGTCGAACCGAATTGACGCTTCTTTGATCACGTCGAGGTAGGCGAGGGCCGGTTTGACCATGATCAGGTCGGCGCCGTCATCGATGTCCGCTTCGATCTCCCGCATGGCCTCGCGACTTTGCGTCGGGGCCATCTGGTAGCCCTTCCGGTCGCCAAATTGCGGTGTCGAACCTGCTGCGATGCGGAACGGGCCGTAGAACGCCGATGCGTACTTTGCCGAGTAGCCCATGATCGGGGTATCTGTGAACCCGTTTTCGTTCAGACCGGCTCGTATCGCGGCGACCTGTCCGTCCATCATGGCCGATGGTGCCACCATGTCGGCTCCGGCCCGGGCGTGTGAGACTGCCGTCTCGGCGAGTAGCGGTACTGTTGCGTCGTTGTCAACACCGCTCTCGTTAACGATTCCGCAGTGACCGTGATCGGTGTATTCGCACAGGCAAACGTCGGTGATTACGTAGGTATCGGGTGACGCTTTTTTGATTGCAGCCACCGCCTGTTGAACCGCCTCATCGGGAGATCTGGACTTCGACCCGGCAGCGTCCTTCTCATCGGGAATGCCGAAGAGCAGGACGGATTTGACCCCCGCCTCGTACGCTTTTTGCGCCTCTTCGACAGCCACATCGACCGACATCTGGTCGATACCCGGCATTGGCTCGATTGGAGTTCGGACACCGGTGCCGTTGACGACGAACATCGGGTAGATGAACTCTGAGGCCGAAAGGCGAGTCTCCGCGAGCATGTCCCGCAGCGTGGAGTTGCTGCGGAGCCGCCTGAGTCGGGAAAACGAATCGTTGGTCATCTACTTATTATGTACCGCTGACGAGCGATGTTATGGCGGCGACCAGGCCGTCGATCGATTGCTCAGCGGCCTGGATGTCGATATTAACTCCGAGCTCGACAGCCGTTTCGGCGGTGACAGGTCCGATTATCACCGTCTTACTGGTGTTGATGAGATCGGGACTCCCGCCGAGCAGACCGACCAGATTGTTTACCGTTGAAGAACTCGTGAAAGTAGTGAAATCAATGCCTTCCTCATAGGCATCACGGGCCAGATCGCCGGTATCAGGGGGTATCCGGGTCGAATAGGCAATTACTTCGTCGACCTGCGAACCCAGCTCTCGCAGCCCAATCGTGAGGGCCTCCCCGCCGATATCCGACCGGGGGAACAACACACGGCCGGGGACGATGCCATCTCGTTTGAGCAGATCGAGCATTGCGCTGGCGACGTACTGGTCGGGCATGGCGTCTGCGGTTATACCCTCAGCCGAGAGGGCGCGTGCAGTGGAAGGCCCGACGACCCCAAATTGGAGGTGTGCAAACGCCCTGGCGTCGATGCCGGTGGCCCGCATGCGGTCGGTAAGGCCGCGGACCGCGTTCGAGCTGGTCAGCATCACCCAGTCGTAGTTTGAAATGTTACGCAACGCCTCATCGAGCGCCGATGGATCAGAAGCAGGGACGATTTCTATCGCCGGATACTCGAACACTTCGGCCCCGAGATCTTCCAGCTTTTTAACCAGTCGACTCGCCTGCGATCGCGCCCTGGTTACGAGCACTTTCTTGCCAAATAACGGTCGATTGTCGAACCAGGCAAGTGCGTCACGCATTCCTACCACCTCACCGATTACCAGGGCGACCGGTGCGCCGATTCCGGCTTCAACACCCTTGCCAACGATTTCGCTGATCGGTCCGGTAACGGTCCGTTGTTTCGCGGTTGTTCCCCACTGGACAAGTGCAGCCGGTCGGTCGTCCGGGACGCCACGGGACACAAGGGCGTCGACGATGTCGTTCATCCCGTTCCAGCCCATCACGAATACGATTGTTCCCGAAAGTCCTGCGAGCGCGTCCCAGTTGATGCTCGAATCGGGTTTGTTCGGATCTTCGCTGCCTGTTACGACCGTGAGCGAAGTACTCATTCCCCTCTGGGTCACAGGAATACCGGCGTAGGCGGGCGCTGCGATCACGGATGAAATGCCGGGAACGACTTCCCACTCGATGCCTGCGGCTGCCAGTTCCAGCGCTTCTTCCCCGCCCCGCCCGAAGACAAACGGGTCCCCGCCCTTGAGTCGGCATACCGACTTCCCGCTCAGGCCCAGTTCTATGAGCAGGTCGTTGATTTCGGACTGGGTCATGCGGTGGTCATCGCGACCCTTCCCGGCATCGTACATTTCGGCGTCGGGCCGGGCTTCGGCCAGTAAACGCGGCGAGGCGAGGCGGTCGTATACGATCGCATCGGCAGTCCTGAGGGCTTCGAGCCCCTTCACCGTAATCAGGCCGGGATCGCCGGGTCCGGCACCAACCAGGTAAACCTTGCCCTGTCCGTTACCTCGATTCTCCTGGCTTTCGGGCATGGCTAGTCCACCTGTCCTGACACCAACTGTCTTGCGCCCTGACGTACAAACGATTCGCCAAGCCTTGCGCCCAGCTCAGCGGCGTCGGTGGCATCGCCGCTGGAGCGCTCACGGATCATTCGCTGCCCGTCTGGTGAAGAAGCGAATGCCGATAGCTCCATCTGATCTGCGGTTATTTGAGCGTGCGCCGAGACTGAGGACGAACAGCCCCCGCCAACCGCGTTGAGAAAGGAGCGCTCGGCCGTGATAGCAAGCCGGGTGTCTCGATCATTCAGCTTCTCAGCAAGTTCGATCACGTGCGTGTCGGCTGCTCGAGCTTCAAGCGCAAGTGCACCCTGACCCACGGCCGCCACAAACTCCATGCTGGGGAGGTGTTGTGTGATCCGGTCCTGGAGGCCAAGCCGGTTCAGGCCCGCGGTTGCCAAGATTATGGCATCTGGACCATTGGCGTCATCTAGTTTTGCGAGTCTGGTGGGTACGTTGCCCCGTTGTGGCTCGACTACGAGATCAGGATGCATGCCCATCACGAGGGCCTTCCGGCGTGCACTGCCCGTTGCCACACGCGAGCCCGCAGCTAGCGATTCGAGCGTCGCTCCGTTGCGGCTTACGAGGGCGTCGCTGGGGTCTTCGCGAGGTGGAACCGCTGCCAGGGCGAACTCCGATGGCAGCGACGAAGGCATGTCCTTAAGACTGTGCACGGCGAGGTCGATCCGTTCGTCGACGAGCGCCGATTCGAGTTCCTTTACGAACACCCCTATTCCCAGTGAGGCGATGTCTTGCCTGCTGTCCCAGTCGCCGCGGGTCTTGATGACAACCAGTTCAAAAACGACACCGGGATTCGCATCCTTCAGCGCGTCGATCACCTGCTGCGTTTGAGTCAGCGCAAGTTCACTTCCGCGGGTCCCTATTTTTATTTCGGTACGAATAGCGGGGCCTTCTGTTTGGTCAGCAGGGTCGGTTATTGCGATTGTTGGTCCCCACCTTGTCTGGCGGGGTGTCACGGAAATGTGCCCGGCCGAGCATGGCCGTCCGGGGGGCGCTAACCCTTGTTCGCTGTATCGTGGTTTTCGAGTGCTTCGATAAGCATAGCGCGGGCTGTGTCGGTTTCACCGCTCTCGAAAATCTCGAGCATCTGGTCGGTAATCGACTCGGCCCACTGGTTCGGCGTGACCTTTAATGCTCGCGACCGCTGTTCAACCCGTACATCGGCAAGCAAGGGTCCCATGTCGGCCCACCGCAGGCACTGGCAGCTGGCGTGATCGCTCATGCGTTCCCTCAGCCGTCGGGCAAGGGCCGGGCTGGTACCGGCGGTTGAGACCGCGACGGTCACATCGTTCCGTTGGATCAATGAGGGTGCGATCCAGGTGCACAGGGAGGTGACGTCCATAACGTTGAGCAGGATGTTTTGTTCGGTGGCTTCCCTGGATATTGCCTCGTTGGTTTCTTGAGATGAGGTATCGGCAACGATCACGACCCAGGCACCAGCGAGATCGCCGGGCTGGTATTTCCGGTCGATCCATTCGATTTTGCCGCTGCCTCCCAGTTCTCTGAGCTCATCCGATATTTCCGCTTCCGGACTGAACAGCTTTACGTCTGCACCGCATTCGAGCAGGTATTTCACCTTGCGCTGACCTTCGTGCGCGTCGCCTCCGAATACGATTCCGAGACGAGATTTCACATCGAGATAAATACCGTAATAACGCGGCAAGGGACTCTCCGATTCAGGGTTGGGTGGTCGGGTTTGGTTGAGAGGATTCAGTCAGCCGATCGGCTGGAGTTCTCCAATAACGAACTCGTCTTCCACGAAGTAACGGACCCGGGTTTTCTTGTATTCACGCCGGCTGTACACGAGTTTGCGTTCATCAAGGCCAGTTGCCGAGGCTATTTCCCGTCCGAACTGTTCACACTCTGCTTCAGAAACTCCGTGGACCATCGTGAAGTGAGAGTAAGGCCAGTCGTCGTAAGTTGGTCGCTGGTAGCAGTGGGTCACAGCGGGGTGTTGCGCCATGATGTCGCCAACTTCCTGTTCGCGCCCTTCCGGCACTTTCCACACGATCATGGCGTTCGATGAGAAGCCGGCCCGACGGTGATGGAGCACTGCGCTGTAACGGCGCATGATCTTCTTTTTGACCAGTTCATCTGCCATTTCAAAAAGTCGTTCAACCGGCATCCCAAGTTGTTTCGCCATGCTGTCGAAAGGCCGTGAGATCAACTCAAGGTCGTCTTGCATCACGCGGATGTAGTCGATTACTTCCTGGGTTACAGCTGAGGCATCGGCCTTTGTCTGGTCGGGAACAAACGCTTCTTTGGCGGCGGATTTCCCGTTTACCATGTCAAAATTGACTCCGATTTTGAAGAACCGGATTGTCGGTAGGAGACGGGTAGACTCCGCCCCGGTCAGCACTCCCAGTTGATCAACTTCGTCTTTGAGTGAACGGTCGGGGGGCACCGCGATGGTGAACCAGAGGTTGAAAAAACCGTCGCGTTCATAGTTGTGACTGATGCCCGGATGTTGATTGAGGAGCCTGGCAGCGTTATCGAGTCGGCCTTCAGGAAACCGCATGGCGACAAGCATCGACTGGTAGCCGAGCGTGCGGGTGTCGAATATCGCGCCGATCTGGCGAACGACGTTCTTGGATCGCAGCACGGCGAGGCGGTCGATCACGTCCTGTTCAGTCGTGCCGATCTGATCGGCGATGTCCCTGAACGGCTCGGCCACTAGCGGGAATGCCGCCTGAACCCGGTTCATGATCTCGCGGTCAATGGAATCAAATTCGTCGAAGGTCATGTTCTCTTCGTGTCTGTTTGCCGGAACCAGCCCCGCCGCAGACGATTATCACCGGGCGCACGGGAGAAATATTGGACTCGCAAAGCACGAATTGTATCGTAGTGGAAATGACTTCTGCGATGGCAGGACCCTTAAAAAGCCGTCAGGATTTTTTCGGGATTCCCTCAGAAGGATTCCGATTGCCTGTGTGTGGAACCTGCCAGTTTCAGCAGATCAACGAAAGGGCGCTGTTCCGGAAAGGGGCGTCATTTGCAGCCGGGCGCTGATGTTAGTTGGGAAGGTGCGAGCCCATCGCCGCGCCCGGCGCAGTTGCGGGTGTGCCGTCAGGCGCCTTCCACATCATCCGTGAAATCGAACCGATCTGGCCGAGGCCCGGGACTATACACGCAAAGTCGATCCGGTGGGCACCCCGCGTAAGCTGCTCACCGTCAACACTAATGGCGATAGATCGGCTCATCTGCAGACCGGATGTGTTTTCCCTGTTCACCTGGTCGAATCTGATCGTATCGCCATCGATTTCGAAAGTCGTCTTGTCCATGGGGACTTCCTCGAATTCGTCTACCCATAGTGGGACGAGTCCGTGCGCATGACCGGAACCGAGCGTGTTTTTCAGCGTGAAGCTCCAGCCGGTCGGCGCGTTGTGAACGCTGCCTTTGACATACAGGCGTCTCAATATGAAAGCTGGCAGGCCCGGCAATGATGTTCTCCCGCTATATCAAACCTCGAATTTGCGGGTGATTTTCGCACATCCCAGTTTAGATAATAGCCGCTCGATGCTGAAAGATAGGGCACTTTCGGGCAGAAAAACAGCCTGTAGACCGGATTCGATTCAGTTAAGCGGATCTGGACTTACGGGATCGACGGATTCAGATTGCCGGTTCCAATGTCGGCGGCTACGTACTCGGCGGCCAGGTTGCCACTGCGCACCGCCGATTCCATCGTCGAGGGCCACCCGGTGTCGGTCCAGTCACCGGCAAGGTACAGCCCGGGCAGGGGTGTTCTCTGCGAGAGGCGAGCCTCCTGGGTTCCGGGAACTGCGCGGAAAGTGGCCTCAAGCATTTTTACGACGGTGAATTTGGTTATCGTAGCTGTTTGTGTGTCCGGGAATATCCGCGCCATTTCCGTCGTAAATATCTGGCGAAGCTCCTGCTTGGAACGGTCTTTCCACTCCCATGCTCCACTCAAGGAGATGACGATATGTTGACCGCCGCCATCGTCTCTCGACTTCAGGTCGGTGTCGTTGAAAACCCACTGCAGCGGGCTATCGAGGACGGCCATATATTTCTGCCTTAGCACGGGCCTGTCGTACCAGATATGCACCGCGACGATCGGTGCTGTCTTGATGGTTTCAGCAGGTGTAAAAAAATCGTCTGGCCCACTGGATTCACTCGTTCCGCCGGGTAACAGCGGTGTCAGCGAAGTTGCCGGGACGGCCGAGACCACGGCTTCAGCCTCGATGAGTTCACCGCTGGCTGCGAGGACACCGGAAATCCTGGCGTCATCTATCTTGAGTGACGCCACATCGACTCCGGTCCGTATCTCGCCGCCGTGCCGCTCGATAAAATTGCGTGCGTTCTCTGCAGCCAGTGTCGAGAGTCCGACAAGTGGGACGCCCATTGCAGGGTTCCCCACTGGTCCCAACAGGGCGATCTTAAAAAGCATGATGCCGGTGTAGGCGCTGACGACAGAAATATCGTCGTTCAGCGAAGGCAGAATAATGAGGTTCCAGAAATTTCGTATGGTTTCATCGTTCTGCCCGTGGTCCCGCAGCCAGTCTTCGAAGAGAATATTGTCGTGCGGCGAACCGGGCCCCAGGCGAGTTAGCCTGATGCTCAAGAGCCCCCATAGGATCCACAGCTTGCCCCTGATTCCAACGTGCCGGTATCCGAGTAGGGCGGACAGGTTTGCCAGCAGTCCGGGAAGTTTTCTTGCCCGCAGCCAGCTCAGTCGCCCATTTTTCAGAACGGGAAGTGCCAGGCGTTCTTCGAGCCGGACCTGATCCCATGCGCCGATGTCTTTGATGTACTGCTGGAACTGATCGCACGCCCCAACAAAGACATGCTGGCCGTTGTCGATTTCGATGCCCGTCTCGCTATCGATAAACGAGTAGGCCCGTCCACCGAGAAACGGGCGCTTTTCAACCACGATCGGCTTGATTCCCAGTTGAACCAGTCGGACTCCGGCGGCCAGCCCGGCGATACCGCCGCCAATGACGACTACCTGTCTTGTTGCCATCGTTTACAGGAACCTGAAACCACGACGACGCAGCCAGATTATCGCCAGCAGTCGGAGTTTCTGGAATTTCGAGAGTCCGACGCGGTTGTTCAGAACGTCGTAGTCGTTCTTTTCGATCTGGCCAAGAAGCGTTTCATAGACGCTGGTCATTGTTTCGGGGCAGGAGCGGGATTGGCCGTCGAGCAGCGGGAAGAGACGCACTCCCGAGGCCAGGTAGTTTCTGGCGCGGCCAACCTGGAACTTCATAAAACGCTTGAATTCGGGGGTGGCCCGTTTGTTGCGGAGGTCGTCGACCGATACGCTGTATTCGGCCATTTCTCTGGCAGGTAGATAAACCCGACCGATTTCCAGGTCTTCGGTGATATCTCGAAGGATGTTAATAAGCTGTAGCGCAATGCCAAGATCGGTTGCGAATTCGACCGCCCGGTCATCTTCATATCCGAACACTTCTATGAGTGCGAGACCGGTCGCGCTTGCGACGAGCTTGCAGTACTTGACCAGGTCGTCAAATGTGTCGTAGGTCGCCCCGTCAAGATCCATGCGGCAGCCATCGACCACATCAAGCAAGTGCTGCCGGTCGATCGGGTAGCGGTGCAGGGTGTCGCCGAGTGCGATCCACATGTCGCCCTCGGCCCGGCCATCGTAGGCATCGGCCAGCTTTATCCGCAACGAATCGAGTTCTTCACCGGCGTCGTCGCCATATTCGCCATCGTCCACGATGTCGTCTGCCAGCCGACAAAACGAGTATCCAGCGTAGACGGAATTTCTTTTATCTGTGGGAAGGGTGATGAACGCGTAGTAAAAATTGGACGAGGCGGCTTTTGTCGCTTCGGCCACTACTTTGTAAGCGTGTTCGATCCGCTCCGGTGTGGCACTCGGTGCCGCAACAACGGCGGATTGTGGGGCTGTATTGATGAATTTAGTTCCTGGCACGTTAACCGCTGCGTCTGGCCGAAGCCTTAAAGGCACCTAGAGGTACAAGGCCGAGTTTGAGTTTTGACCGCAACCATGTAGCCACGAGAATCCAAGCTCTGTCGAGTTTTGTCAGTATTGGCCGGGTGTTCAAAACATCGTAGTCCTCGCGTTCAATTGCCTGCAAAATGGCAAGACCCCCGCGCGTGAACAATGCCAGGTCGGACTTCAGCGAACGGTCGAGGTGTTCGCTCAGCTGGTATCCGTCGATGAACAACTGCCTAGCGCGGTCGACCTCGAAAGCCATCAGTGCCCTGAATCGATCATCGGTAATACCCCTGGCAATCTGTTCCTCTGAAACGCCGAACCGATCGAGGTCTTCAAGTGGGATGTAGATACGGCCAATTTGGAAGTCACGCTTTACATCCTGCCAGAAATTTGTGAGTTGCAGGGCCGTACAGATTTGATCCGACAACAACTGTAGTTCGGGTTCTCTGATGCCGCCCAGATAAAGGACCAGACGACCGACTGGATTAGCTGAGAACGAGCAGTAGTTCAGCAAGTCGTCGTAGGTTTCGTGGCGAACGATACTCTGATCGCGTCTGTTGGCTTCGATCAGAAGTTTCAGCGGGTCGATCGGGATACCAAAAGTTCGAACCGTTTCAGCAAGCGCTATGAAGTACGGGTGTGCCGGGGTATCGCTGCCGGGGGAATTCGAGCCTGCGGTGCTGGAACGACCAACTTCTGTATAGCAGGCTTCGAGCTGCTGTTCCCACAGGTCGAGGAGCTCAAGTCTGTTTCCCGCGGCTTCGTCGCCAAGGTCGTCGACCCCGCGCGAAAAGGCATATATCGCATAGAAGTGTCGGCGCAGGTGTTTTGGCAGCAGACGCGAACCAACACTGAAATTTTCGTAGTGGGTTCGAGCCAGATGCTCACACGAGGCGAAAGCGGCATCGAGGTAATCTGGCGAGTCAGGCCCAACTTCCAATCTGGGGGTCGGAAGCTCGGCAGCCGATGTAGCTGACTGACTCATGGGCGCAGACGGGGTTTCTGATGGGCGTCCGACGTGCCCGGCTACGAGCTACAGCCCCATTACCTGGACCGCGACCTGACGGGGCTTCGGCTCATCAAGTTCAACGAGCAATATTCGCTGGAACTCGCCGAGCAACGGATTGCCGTCGATCACTGGCACAATTTCCGATGTGCCGAGGACCATGTGCTGGCAGTGAGCATGACCGTTGGGGCATTCGTTGGGGCGCATGCTGACGGTACGAACTTCGAAATCGTTGTGGCCGTAGTAGATATCTTTAGGAGCGACACGTTCGAGAAAGTGTTCCATATCCTGAAGGAGGAGCGGCTCGTTCTCGTTGATGACGACCGAGAAGGTGGTGTGGGTGCTGTAGATCGACACCTGGCCCTGCTTCACCCCGGACTCAGCAACCAGCTGAATAACCGTGTCGGTGAAGTCGATCAACTCAGGAGCGTCGGTTGAAATAACTTCTACGATCTTGCTGAAAACCCTGTAATTGATACCGGTCGTTAGCCCACCGGGAGTGACACCGTTTAACCCGCTTATTCTGCCAGCTTCAACAGATGACAACCCGCGTGCATTTTCCGAATACAAACTTATTTCCCCCTGAAAAACCAGGACATGCCATATCTCGGCACCGTAAGTTCGCGCCACTTCTCAGTGAATGTAACTTACAGTAACCCCACCGAGAATACGCGTTTCACCGCGGTAGAGTTTCAACTTATGTTCCAGCCAATCTCACGGCAATGGATATATTACTTCAATACGCGCTGCCGGGCGTCTGTCGCCTGAACACCGATACTGCCTGAGCCTGCTACCCGGACGGCAGTGTGCGTGGCCGGGTAGCTCCAACAAATAAGTATAGCGATTTTGCGACGCGTTTCGACCTGGAGTCGGCCGAAAATCTGGTTAGGGCCGCTGTTACGTCAGGCCGAGTGCCGGGGGACAGTGCGATTCCGTATTCCATATTACGCTCTCGTCACTGTGCCGATCATGCCGTTTCGAGAACCCGAATTTCGTTTGTGAGGGTTGAATGAGCTTCCATGAACGCGGCCATAAAAGTCGTCAGCGACGCGCTTGCGCGCCTCGAAGCCCGTCCCAGTCGAATGAGGGACAACAGGTTCTGTGGAGACGTGGGAAGGTGCCTGATATATGCAGGAGTACCGCGCGGGCGTGGTCCCGAACCGACGCGGTCGGTTATGGTCGGCAGGTCGAAGTCCCGGTTGTCGAGAATGCTGAGGACCGACACCCATGGAACTCCCGCCTTGCCCGCCGCGTCGGCCACGGCGTGGGTCTCGGTGTCGACCGCGGTGGCGTTGATCGAGTCGCCCAGCCAGCGTTTCATTCCAGCCGTCCTGGGAGCGGTCGAAACTGTGACAATAGTCCCGTGATGATAGTCGAGGCCAGTTACCTCGACCGCAGTGCGGGCCGCCAAGTGGAGAGTCCGGTCGGGCCCAAGTGACTCGGGTGCGCCGTTAATCGACCATTCCACCGGCGTCCCGGGGAGGTTCACGACGCGGGCTGCAATTACGATATCGCCGGCCTGCTCATGGTCCCTAGTTGCACCACAGAAACCAAATGAAATGATCGCCTCCGGGGAAAACTCCTCGATGGCCCACACAGTCGCACGGGCTGCCCGATCGGTACCCGACCCGCTAAGCACGATTGCCGGAAAGGGATTGGTCGTGTTATTGGCCGGGGTGTCGGGGAGAACTGGCCGATGCGCAATAAAATCTTCAGGCGCTTCGACCACGCTGTAATGGCCGGAACTGATGATTCCAACGGCTTCGTGATGTAGGGATCCAAGTGCAACGATCATGTGTCTTCAGGAAGTGCTTCGGGCTCCGTCCGGGAAATGCTCTGTCCACGGGGCATCACGATTCCCGCACCAGTAGGAATTCACCCAGCTCGATGAACTCTGCCGATGCGCCGCCGGAGAGGTCGAGCGACTCTATCATCCTCCTGCCCGTGAGCCACCTCTCTTCAGCCATCGACTGGCAGTATTCCTGCGTGCCGAGCTTTTCCATCACCTCTAGCACGACGTGCACATCTTCCTCGTCGAGGTCGCCTTCAGTCTGAAAAATCTCATTGAGCCTTTTTGCACTGGTACCTTCCGACGTGCTCAGCGCGTGGACAGCCGGGAGCGCCTTCTTTTTCCGCTTGATGTCCGCGCCGACGGGTTTACCCGTTGCCTCGCCGCCCCACACTCCCAGTACGTCGTCACGAATCTGGAATATGCGCCCCAACTCGTAGCCGATCTCCTTGAGGGCATTGGCTTTCTTCCGGTCCGGTCCACTTGCTGGAGCTACGAGACCGCCGAGATAAATAGAAGCCTCGATAAGCGCGCCGGTTTTCCGCTCGATCATGTCGAGGTACTGATCTACGGTGATGGAAACCTCGGTTTCGAAGAAGATGTCGAGATACTGGCCTTCCATCATTTTCAGGTAGTGGTCGGTGAGTACGGCCTCGGCCTCGAGGGCCACGGGCTCATGAACGCCGGCGGCGCGCAGCTTCCAGGCGGCGGCATCGGCTATTTTCAGCATTGCGTTGCCCGAAACGATAGCCGCGGATTCACCCCACACGGCCCACACTGTGGGCCTGTGGTGACGTACACGGTCCATGTCTTCGAGGTCGTCGTGGATCAGCGAGAAGTTGTGCACATACTCCAGGGCAACGGCAATTGGCGTTGCGCGGTCAAGGTCTCCGCCAACGGCGTC
>Ga0066383_10000541_pt1 | contig 13681 bp, 8 predicted proteins | sample Knorr_S23_td_Bot_FD_70950 | JGI IMG/M metagenome (GOLD analysis project Ga0066383, IMG submission 70950) | Marine microbial communities from Southern Atlantic Ocean transect - Knorr_S23_td_Bottom_ad_3770_LV_A | ecosystem: Environmental > Aquatic > Marine > Oceanic | place: Southern Atlantic...
AAAATCCCGCTGGGTTTCGGAAATATCGGCGGAGGTTTCGGGCACATCACCTGTCTGCAACGGCTGGAAATCGATTTCCGCTTTCTGGCCAAGCGTATCTTCCAGAACCGAAATAAACCGCATTAACGGCTCTGCGTTGTTGTTGCCGAGGTTGTAGACGCGGTTTGGCGCACTGCCTTCTTGGGCCACCGGCGGCTTGTCTAGACAGGCCAGAACACCGGCGACGATGTCGTCGATATAGGTAAAATCGCGGCGCATATTGCCGTTGTTGAACACCGGAATCGGCTCGCCGGCTAGGATTTTTCTGATGAAGATAAACGCCGCCATGTCGGGCCGGCCCCAGGGGCCGTAGACGGTGAAAAACCGTAACCCCGTCAGCGGCATGGCATAAATATGGGAATAGGAATGGGCGAACAATTCCATGGACCGTTTGGTCGCCGCGTACACCGACAGCGGCGTATCGACGGCATCCTTGATGGAAAACGGCAACTTGGTATTGCCGCCGTATACGGAACTGGACGACGCGTAGACGAAATGATCCAGCCTCTCCAACTTCCGGCAGGTTTCCAGCAGCACCAATTGGCCTTCCACATTGGCGCGGCTATACGCATAAGGATCGATCAGGGAATAGCGCACCCCCGCTTGCGACGCCAGATGGACGACCCGGGTGATGCCACCATTTTCGGCGATTAAGGCTTCGACGGCGTCGCGATCGGCAATGTCCAGTTGCTGGAACTGAAAACCGTTGTCTTGCCCCAGCACGTCCAGCCGCGCCTGTTTCAAGGATACGTCGTAGTATTCATTGAGATTATCAACGCCGAGGACTTTTTCGCCGCGCCCCAACAGGGCAAGCGACATGTGAAAACCGATAAATCCAGCGGCACCGGTTACTAAAACAGTCATGAAAAATTCATCCGGGAATTCGTTCCAGGACCCGTATACCCGCTCGGAGACAAAAAATCATCCATTGTGACTCAATCCGAGCAATAAAAATCAGCGATGAAGGCCAAGCAGAGGTTTTACCAACGTTTGTAAGCGGCCCGACCGCGTATTACGCTTGCACCCTATAATAATAAACCAAACCGAACATGGATGGCCCCGGGGAGAACCCGATGACAGTTGCCACTGGCAAACTGAACCAGGTCGCGCTGGACGATAAATACAGGCTGGATGAGGGCCGGATTTTCTTGACCGGCACCCAGGCCCTGGTGCGCCTGAGCCTGATGCAACGGCGCCGGGACATGGCGGCGGGGTTGAACACCGCTGGCTACGTGACCGGCTACCGCGGTTCGCCCTTGGGCGGTATCGACCGGGAATTCGGTGCAGCAAAATCCTTTCTCATGGATCACCATGTCAAATTCCATCCCGCCGTCAACGAAGACCTGGCGGCAACGGCGCTTTGGGGCAGCCAGCAGCTGGGCTTGTTCGAAGGGGCGCAGTATGACGGTGTCTTCGGTATTTGGTATGGCAAGGGACCGGGCGTCGATCGTTCCGGCGACGTTTTCCGCCATGCCAATTTCGCCGGCACATCGCCATCAGGCGGCGTCCTGGCACTTGCCGGCGATGACCCGGCGTGTAAGTCCTCGACGGTGCCCAGCCAAAGCGAACACGCGTTGATGGACGCGCAAATTCCGGTCCTCAACCCGGCCAATGTCCAGGATATTTTGGATTTCGGGCTATATGGCTGGGCGATGTCGCGGTATACGGGCTGTTGGGTGGCGATGAAGTGCATCACCGACAACATTGATACCACGGCCTCGGTTTTGGCCGATCCCGACCGGGTCAAAATTCGGATTCCCGAAGATTTCGACATGCCGGAAGGCGGGCTTCATATCCGCTGGCCCGACCCGCCGCTAGTGCAGGAACACCGCCTGCAACGTCACAAGATATACGCCGCCCTAGCCTTCGCCAGGGCCAATGGGCTGAACCGGGTCACTTTGGACTCGCCAAAACCGCGCTTCGGTATTATCGCCACCGGCAAATCCTATCTGGATGTGTTGCAGGCGCTGGATGATCTCGGCATCGGCGCCGAGCACGCCGATGAAATCGGGCTCCGGCTGCTCAAGGTCGGCATGCCCTGGCCGCTGGAAAAGGACGGCATCCGCCATTTCGCCGAAGGCCTGGAAGAAATCCTGGTGGTCGAGGAAAAACGCGCGGTCATGGAAAACCAGATCAAAGAACAGCTGTACAATTGGCGCGCCGACGTCCGGCCCCGGGTAGTCGGAAAGTTCGATGAGTCCGGCGAGTGGATTTTACCATCGGCGGGAGAACTCACCCCTGCCCGCATCGCCCGGGCTATCGCCGGGCGGATCGACGGCTTCCCCATCAGCGACCCGGTGCGGCGCCATATCGACGAGAGGCTCAAATTCCTGGAAGACAAGGAACGCTCCTTGGAAACCACAACCGTCGGCATGGAACGAATTCCGTACTTCTGTTCAGGTTGTCCCCACAATATTTCGACCATCGTACCGGCCGGCTCGCGCGCGTTGGCCGGAATCGGGTGTCACTACATGGCTATATGGATGGATCGCGACACCGCCACCTTCACCCAAATGGGCGGTGAAGGCGCCACCTGGCTGGGCCAGGCGCCGTTTACCTCGACCGAGCACATCTTCGTCAATATTGGCGACGGCACCTACTTCCATTCAGGAATCCTGGCAATCCGCGCCGCCGTCGCCGCCAAGGTCAACATTACCTATAAAATTCTCTACAACGACGCCGTCGCCATGACAGGCGGCCAGCCCATGGACGGGCCGCTTGATGTGCCCATTATCAGCCAGCAGGTGCGCGCCGAAGGTGTAGAGCGGATCGCCGTGGTCTCCGACGAACCCAGGAAATACCCCGTCGGCGCCAATTTCGCCGCCGATGTTTCCTTCCACCATCGCGATGATCTGGACACGCTTCAACGCGACCTTCGCAACATTAAAGGGGTGTCGGTCCTTATCTACGATCAAACCTGCGCCGCCGAGAAACGCCGACGGCGCAAGCGCGGCCTGTACCCCGACCCGGCCGTGCGGCCGTTCATCAACCAAGCCGTCTGCGAGGGGTGCGGCGATTGCGGGACGGCCTCCAATTGCGTCGCCATCACTCCGAAGGAAACAGAACTCGGCCGCAAGCGAGCGATTGACCAATCGGCATGCAACAAGGACTTCTCATGCCTGAATGGTTTCTGCCCGGCTTTCGTCACCGTAAATGGCGGTAGTCCCAAAAGGCCCTCTGCCGTCAACGATCAACCTTTTGAGGCGCTGCCCGAACCGGCGATAGCCTCCAGCGCCGATCCCTATGGCGTTATCGTCACCGGAATCGGCGGCACCGGGGTCATTACCGTCGGCGCGGTTCTGTCCATGGCCTCCCATCTTCAAGGCAAAGGCGTTTCCGTCCTCGACATCGCCGGATTGGCGCAAAAGAACGGTGCCGTTTATTCCCACATCCGCATCGCCGACGACCCGGAAAACCTGCACGCGGTCCGCATCGCCGCCGGGGGCGCACGGTTGTTGATCGGCTGCGACATGGTGACGTCCGCCAGCGCCGAAACCATGAGCAAACTGAAACCCGGATATACCTCTGCCGTCGTCAACGGGCATCAGACCATGACCTCGGACTTCATCCATGATGCCGATCTGGAATTTCCGGAAAAAGGATTTCAGGATGCCCTGATGGAGGCCACCAGCCCCCGCGACCTGGAATTCATCGACGCCACCGGGTTGGCGCTTAAGTTGTTAGGCAACTCCATCGCCGCCAATATGCTGATGGTCGGATACGCCTACCAAAAGGGCTTGTTGCCACTGTCCGCCGACGCCATCGAACAGGCCCTGGAGCTCAACGGGGTCGCCGTCGAGTTCAACAAGCAGGCTTTTTTATGGGGGCGCCGGGCCGCCCATGACCTGGACGCGGTCTGGCGGATTGCCGAGCCGGATACGGATATGGACAATGGCACGGATACGGGAGAAAGTAGTTTCGTCGACCGGCGCATCGCCGACCTGACCAGTTATCAAAACGCCGAATACGGCAAACGATACGCCGCCCTGGTTGAACGGGTCCATGCCGCCGAGGCCATGAAGACAAAGGGGGAAACCGGCCTCGCCGATGCCGTCGCCAAGGCCTATTTCAAGTTACTGGCCTACAAGGACGAATACGAAGTCGCCAGGCTATACACCAACGGCGACTTCCACCGCCAACTGAACCGGCAATTCGAAGGCCCGATTAAACTCACCTTCCATCTGGCGCCACCGCTGGGCGCCCCCCGAGACCCCAAAACTGGCGAGCTGAAAAAACGGGAATTCGGCGCCTGGGTGATGCACGCCTTCCGCCTGTTGAGCAAACTAAAGGGGCTGCGCAGTACCGCGTTCGATGTTTTCGGGTATTCCAATGAGCGCAAAATTGAACGCCGTATGATCACCGACTATGAGATGGTCCTTGAAGAACTGCTGGAAGGCTTAACCCCCGAAAACCACGCCCTGGCGACGGAAATTGCCGGACTGCCGCTCGGAATCCGCGGCTTCGGCCACGTCAAGGAACGCAACCGCCTAGCGGTCAATGACCGGGAAGCGCATTTGTTAGCAGCATTTAAAAGGGGTGACAGCGGGTTCAACGCCGACGCCGCCGAATAATTACATGATGTAGAATAACAACAAAGGCAGTGTCATGAAGGACAACACCGAGGAAATAACCACGGTGCCTGCCACATCTTCGGGCTGGTTGCCATATTGCAGCGCGAACAGGTAATTGAACACCGCAACCGGCATCGTGCATTGAAGGATCAAAACCCCCTTGACGACACCCTCCATGCCGAAAATTTCCGCCGTCGCCCAGCCAACCGCAAAACCGCTGACCAACCGCAGGATCGAAAGAATGGCGCTCCTGGACAGGCTTTGAACCCCCAGCCCGGCCAGGGAAACACCAAGCAATATCAACATCAGGGGGATGGTCAGTTCGCCCAGGATCCTGGTCGTGTTGGATATCCATACCGGCGGTTGGGTGCCGGTATACAAAAACACCACGGCAGCGGCGATGGCATAGATGACGGGTATCCGCAAAAGAGCACGCCAATTTGCCGCCCCCGCCGCCACCGCGATGCCGAACGAAAACATAATGACCACGTTGACGGCATAATAGGTTACGGCCAGGGCCAAGCCCTGTTCCCCAAACGCCAGCAAGGACAACGGCAAACCCATGTTGCCGACGTTGGCGAAGGTCAACGCCGGCAGGAAGGCCCGCTGGCTCAACCCGGCGATTTTTAAAATCGGAACATAAAGGACGACAAAGGCCACCATCGTCACCACGGCGGCCAAGGCCATTATGTTGAAGCTATCGGGATCCAGGTTGGCCGAGGTCAGGGTATAGAAAGCCAAACAGGGCGTGCCGATATAAACGGCAATGGTCGAGATCAGATCAATGTCGAAGGGCCGGCCCTGGCGCTTCCAGATAAAGCCGATCGCGGCGCATACGAAGACGGGAGCGATGACGTTAATTAGTTCGGTGAGCATGAAGCCGCCGGGTTAATCAATCCAGGCAATGCGCAAAATATTGGTGGCGCCGGGGGTCCCGAACGGAACGCCGGCGGTAATCACCAACGGGTCGCCGACATCGGCGAAACCTTCGGTTTTGGCGACGCGAATGGCCTTGATCACCATGTCGCGGAAGGTCTTCAGATCCTCCGTCTGTACCGAATGCACACCCCACGCCATGGTCATCTTACGAGCCGTATCGGCCCTAGGTGTCAGGCTGAGAAGTGGGACACTGGGTCTTTCGCGTGCGCACCTCAGTGTTGTCGACCCGGTCGAGGAAAACGTCACGATGACGGCGGCGGAAATGGTGTGGGCGACTTGGCGGGCGGCGGCGGTAATGGCGTCGGCCGCCGTTGATTCGGGATCATAGCGAAAACCATCCATCATCTTGCGGTAATGCCGATCCCGTTCCACCTTTTGAATAATTCTATCCATCATGGTCACCGCTTCGACGGGGTAATCACCGACCGCCGTTTCCGCCGACAGCATCACCGCGTCCGCACCATCGTAAATGGCGGTCGCCACATCGGAGGCTTCGGCCCGCGTCGGCGTTGGAGAGTGGATCATGGATTCAAGCATCTGGGTAGCCACAACCACCGGCTTGCCGGCGGATCGGCAAGAGAAAACGATACGTTTTTGAAGCGCCGGGACTTCCTCTGGCGGCACCTCGACGCCCAAATCGCCCCTTGCCACCATAATGCCGTCGGACAGATTGATGATCTCTTCCAAATGTTCCATGGCCGCGGGTTTTTCCAACTTGGCCATCACCCCGGCACGCCCGGCGATGAGCTTGCGGGCTTCGGCAATATCCTCGGGACGTTGGACAAAAGACAGGGCGACCCAGTCAACGCCCAGGTCCAAGCCAAAACGCAAATCTTCACGATCCTTATCCGTCAACGGAGACAACGCCAAAACGGCGCTTGGGACATTGACGCCTTTGTGGTTGGACAGTTCGCCACCGGTTATAACTTCGGTTTTGGCGAAATCGTCACCGCAATTAAGAACCTTCAGGCGGATTTTGCCATCGTCGAGCAACAGTTCTGTCCCCTCCTCCAAGGACTTGAAAATTTCCGGATGCGGTAGCGGCGCCCGGCTTTTACCACCCAATTCCGGGCTAAGGTCGAGATCAAATTTTTGTCCCGTTTCCAGCTTGATCTCGCCGTCTTTGAATTCGCCGAGGCGAAGTTTCGGCCCCTGCAGATCGAGGAGAATACCGACAGGACGGTTGAACCTTTCTTCCAATCCACGGATGGTATCAAAACGGCGTTTATGGTCTTCGTGGCTTCCATGGCTGAAATTCAGGCGAAATACATCCGCGCCGACCTCGAACAACGAGGCAATACCTTCCTCCGTCGAGGTGCTGGGCCCCAAGGTGGCCAGGATTTTGGCGTTGCGATTTCGTCTCATGGCCCATCAACAATACGCCCCGGCCGTAATTTTGCCAGCGTTTATAAGGGGATTTGGGGCAATCGGGTCAGAACCACCCTAGCCCGAAACAAAACCACAGGTTAGAGTGATGACAAATATTGTTTTTAAGATTTTCTTTGAGGCGGTCCGCAGGAAGACTTTTCGGGAATGATCAAAAACTTCTTATCCAAGGCGCTGCTTTCCGTTGTGATGGATAAAAGCGCCCGGGAGAATTTACAAACCAAGCAAAAAATCAAAAAGGTTTATAAAGACATAGCCACAGGCGCCCCCCCGCGATGCAAGAACCCGCACAGGCAGGGGATGCTGACGTTTCGGATTTGCCGCTCCCCGATCCCTTAGATTCTTTGTCACCTGAGGATACCCGCCAATTGGTTCTGGATTCACTAAAAGCCGCCGAAGAGGACCTGGGGGCAAAGCCCGAATTGACAACCGAACGCCAAGCCTTGATCCAACAAGCCCTGGCCGTACACCAGAACAAAGTTCATATCCTCGACGATATTAGCGAGGAACAACGCCAGAAATTGACCTTCCTGGCGCTCCAATCCTTAAAAACGGACCCGGGATCCGTGGTCACCCCTCGCGCGAATTCCAAGAAAAAGGGAAATAAATAGGCGGTAACGGGTTTCCGTTGAATTAAATCGAATTTATGATGGCCTGCGGCGGACACAGGTTCGGATTTTTTCGACCGTAAGGTTTCGCCGTCAATAGGCCGACCAGGGATTTTTTTACATGGAACAATCCGCCGAATCAGATTTCCTGAAAAAGGAACCGCTTGGCCTATTCAAATATTTGAAACGGGTGCGTCAGGAAATTGCCGCCATCAACCGGCCAGCGGATGAAAATATGCATTTCGACAGCATGTCCGACCAACTGGATGCCATCGTCAAAGCCACCGAAGAAGCCACCGACACGATCATGGGGTGCATGGAGAAAAACGACGATATCATTGTGGAATTGAAAAAATCCATTACTGACCCCGATCAGGTCAATCAATTTGACCAAATCAGCGCCCACAGCGCCGACGTTTTCGAAGCCTGCTCGTTCCAGGACATCACCGGCCAACGGATCACCAAGGTTGTTAATTCGGTGACCTATGTTGAGGATCGGGTTAATGCCCTGATCAATGTCCGGGGCAAGGAAGAAATTGAGCGGATCGAGGTCCAGCCGGAAATAGAAATGACCGAAGAAGAAAAACTGTTACGGGGACCGGCGCTGGATGGCGAAGGCATCACACAGGATGAAATCGATAAACTTTTTGATTAAAAACGAGAGGGTTGAATGGTCCGAACAGCATTATTCCTTATTTCGATTTTGTTGGGAGGATTGGCGATGAATGCCGAGGCCGAAGCCGCCGACCCGGAAAACACCTTGTTGTTGGAACTCAAAGATGGGACCGTTGTCATCGAAATGCGCCCAGACCTGGCGCCGAAACATGTCGCCAGAATAAAGGAATTGGTGCGCGAGGGTTTTTACGACGGCATCGTTTTTCACCGCGTCATCGAAGGCTTCATGGCCCAGGGTGGTGATCCCACGGGAACCGGTACCGGCGGTTCGGGGCAGAACATCGACGCGGAGTTTTCCGACGAACCGCATGTCAGGGGCACCCTTTCCATGGCCAGGGCCGCAAGCCCGAATAGCGCCGACAGCCAGTTTTTCATTGTCTTCGCCCGGTCCAGGTATCTGGACGGAAAATACACCGTCTGGGGCAAGGTTACCGAGGGCATGAAATTCGTCAGCAACATCAAGCGCGGCGATGAGAACGATAACGGCGCCGTTGATGATCCGGACAAAATTATCTCCATGCGGGTTGCCGCCGACGTTAAGTAACCACCCCTGACAAAGGCGCGTTCTATGCCGCCGGGGCCTCGACCGGAAGCAGCACCGAACTTTTGATGTGCAAATCGCGTTGCGGAAACGGGAAGTCGATGCCGTGCTCGCCAAATCGTTCCCAAACCCCTAAAAGGATCGCGCTTTTGACGTTGATCAGGCCATTGCGCGGGTCATTGATCCAGACCCTGAGTTCCATATCGATGGCGCTATCGCCAAAACCGATGATATGGCAGACCGGCGCCGGTTCACTCAATATTCGTTCGACCGCCGATGCCGCTTCGACGGCGATCTCGCCCGCCTTGATGACGTCGGCGTCGTAAGATATCCCGATGGGCAACCGCAACCGCACCAGCCGGTTGGAAAAGGACCAGTTTTCAACCCGTTGCGAGATCAATTCCTCATTGGGGATCAGGTGTTCGATGCCATCGCGGGTGATGACGGACACGTATCGCGCACTCAAGGCATTGATCCAGCCATAGGTTTCGCCAATGGCAATCACGTCGCCCGGCTTGACGGAGCGATCCATCAACAAAATCACACCGCTGATCAGATTGGAGAAAACTTTCTGCAGGCCAAAGCCGATGCCTAAACCGATGGCGCCGGAGAAAACGGCGAATGCGGTGAGGTCGATACCAACGGAATCGAGGGCGACGACAATGGCAATGGTGAACAGAATGACCCGGAACAATTTTCCGAATAACACGCCTGCCGCTGGCGTCACTCCCGGCATGGCGCTCAGGCGCCTTTCCAATAAACGCGACAGGTTGCCGGCCAGCCACAGCAATACGCCCAGCGCAATCATCGCCTTGATGACGCCGAGAATGGAAATCCTAACCTCGCCAAAATGCAGGGCCATGGTGCCGAGCACGGCGGTAGTTGGGTCCAGAAGCCCGGTGATATTCAGCGCCGCAATGGTCCAGGCGGCGATGGCGATGGCCCGCGACCAGACGGCGTTACGAATGAGGGTCGACGCCAAGCGGATAATCACCCAGGCGGTCAGCAGGCTAACGACGATTTCAATCAGATGACTGGACCGGCCGGCGTTTTCAGCGGCAAAAACAGAGAACCACTGCAGCGTCAGCCAAATAACCGGTAGGCTGAGCTGCGCCAGGGCCTGGGCGACAGGCCGCCCGTATCGTTGGTACCAGGGAAAATCCCGGTCTTTCTCCAGGACCTGCCGAAACCGCTCCGCCGCGATCCAGGCGATGACAAAGGCGATCGCAATAACGACAAACTGGATAACGGCGCTGAGGACAAAGATATGGGCTTGGGCCCAAGCCGCGAATTCCGCCAGTTTGGCTTCGATAAAGATGGGATTTAAATATTGGTCCAATGCCCCCCCTACACCGGCCTCGGTAATGGAGCCGACAGGCTCTAACAATAGGATAGCCGGGAAAAGACGACCATAGACGCCCTAAAACCCGCATGGGCCTTGGGCTTTGGCAAAGGGTGTTTTCGCAAAAAGAGAGCAGACTCGCCGACTCGGAAGGCCTAGGACGGTGGTTTCTCAGCCGACCTCAGCAATGGCGGCCTCGATGGCGTCCAGCGCCGCTTGACCCTTGGTGCCATCGGGGCCGCCGGCCTGGGCCATATCGGGACGCCCGCCGCCGCCCTTGCCGCCAACCGCCGCCGAGCCGATGCGGACCAGATCAACGGCACTGGCACGTTCGGTCAAATCATCGGTAACGCCGACAACCACGGACGCCTTTCCATCGTTCACCGAAACCAAGGCGATGACGCCGGAGCCCATTTGGGCCTTCAATTCATCGGCCAGGCTTTTGAGTTCCTTGGCCGGCATCGCGTCGAGCAGCCGCGGTTGGTAGGAAATGCCGCCGACATCCTTGATTTCGGCATCCCCGCCGTCGCCACTGGCGATCTTATCGCGAATTTTTTTAATGTCGCTCTCCAGGGTTCGAACTTCCTCAATCAGCACCCCTACCCGTTCGGGCACGTCTTGGGCCTGCACCTTCAACAACGCCGCCGTATCGGCGAGGGCGTGTTCCGGATTGGCGGTCTTGTCCGGTTTTGCACCGGGTTTGGAGGGAGCCTTCGCCACCTGATCGCCACCAGCCCCGGTTGCGCTTTGACGGCGGATATCAATCAGCTGCCGCTCAAGGTCCCGGCGCTGGCCCAATAACTCTTCGACTTTTTGTACCAGTTGTTCCGGTTCGACCCCCACCAACGCCGTCGTCGCCGTAAGGGTTTGTCGGGCTTGATCTTGGTATTCCTTGGCGCCGTCGCCGGTCAACGCCTCGAGGCGCCTAACCCCGGCTGCGACGGCGCTCTCGGACAGGATTCTAAAGACTCCGATGTCGCCGGTGTTGCGGACATGGGTGCCACCGCACAGTTCCGTGGAAAAAGCCGCGTCGGCCGTATCAACCGCCTCTTCTCCTCCCATAGAGACGACGCGCACTTCATCCCCGTACTTTTCTCCGAACAACGCCATGGCGCCTGCTTCGACGGCGGCATCGGGTTCCATCAAGCGGGTGACGACCTCTTTTTTAAGGCCGATCTGGCGGTTAACCTCGGCCTCGACGGCGGTTATTTCATCGGCCTCCAGGGGTTTCGGATGGCTGATGTCGAAACGCAGCCGGTCCGGCGCCACCAGGGAACCTTTCTGAGTCACATGGTCGCCCAGGCGGCGGCGCAACGCTTCGTGCAGCAAATGGGTGGCCGAATGGTTGGCCCGCACCCGGCGGCGGCGGTCGCCGTCCACTTCCAGGCGGACCTCATCGCCGGCCTTCAATTCTCCTTCATCAAGCCGCCCGACATGAACATATAGGTCATTGACGTGTTTCTGGGTATCGGTGACGGTAAAGACAACCCCATCAGACGCCGCGATGGTCCCGGTGTCGCCGACCTGGCCACCGGCTTCGCCGTAAAAAGGCGTCTGGTTGACGATGACGCAGGCCTCGTCACCGGCCTTGGCGATATCGGTGCGGTTGCCGCCGACCACCAGGGCCAGGACCTGAGCCTCGGCCTGTTCGGCCTCGTAGCCCAGAAATTCGGTGGCCCCCAGGTCTTCACGGATTTTAAACCAGATTTCTTCGGTGGCGGCGTCGCCGGACCCGGACCAGGCTTTCCTGGCTTCGGCGCGCTGGCGGTCCATGGCGACGTCGAAACCATCATTATCGACCGTCATACCCATGCCGCGAAGCGCGTCCTCGGTCAAATCCAGGGGGAAACCGTAGGTATCATACAGTTTAAAGGCGGTTTCGCCGTCGAGGACACCGCCTTCGTCTATGCCCTCAGTCGCCGTATCAAGCAGTCCCAGCCCCCGATCCAGGGTCTTTTTGAATCGAGTCTCCTCCAACTTCAGGGTTTCCGTGATGAGCGTCCCGGCGCGAACGAGGTCCGGATAGGCGGCGCCCATCTGGTCCATGAGCGCCGGTACCAACTGCCACATCAGCGGGTCTTGGCAGCCCATCAGGTGGGCATGCCGCATGGCCCGTCGCATGATCCGGCGCAGCACATAGCCGCGCCCTTCATTGGACGGCATGACGCCATCGGCAATCAAGAAACTGGTGGCCCGCAAATGATCGGCGATGACCCGATGTGATACGTTGTGTTCGCCGTCGGGCTCGGTGGCTGAGGCCTCGGCAGATGCCTGAATGAGGGCGGTAAACATATCGATTTCATAATTGTCGTGAGTGCCCTGCATTACCGCGGCGATGCGTTCCAGCCCCATACCGGTATCGATGGACGGTTTCGGCAAATCCTGGCGTTCCTCCGTGGTCACCTGTTCGAACTGCATGAACACCAAATTCCAAATCTCGATGAAGCGGTCGCCGTCCTCATCGGGGCTGCCGGGAGGGCCTCCGGGTATGTGATCGCCATGATCGTAGAAGATTTCCGAACACGGCCCGCACGGCCCGGTGTCGCCCATGGACCAGAAATTATCCGACGTGGGAATGCGAAGAATTCTACTTTCGGGAAGCCCGGCGATTTTCTTCCACAAATCGAAGGCCTGATCGTCCTCGGCGTACACGGTGACCAGCAGCTTATCCGCAGCGAGGCCGAAATCCTTGGTCACCAGGTTCCAGGCCAATTCAATGCCCAGGTCCTTGAAATAATCGCCGAAGGAAAAATTGCCGAGCATTTCAAAAAAAGTGTGATGGCGCGCCGTGTAGCCGACGTTTTCCAGGTCGTTATGCTTGCCGCCGGCGCGCACGCACTTCTGCGAGGTCACGGCGCGATCATAGGGCCGGGTTTCAATGCCGGTGAAAACGTTCTTAAACTGGACCATGCCGGCGTTGACGAACATCAAGGTCGGATCGTTCAAGGGCACCAGCGGCGCCGAGGCCACTTCCTCATGGCCGTGGCCGATGAAGTAGTCCAAAAACGCCCGGCGAATATCGTTGACCGTTTGCATGGGGAATAATTTAGGCAAGGACGGCCAAAATTGAAACGCCCAACACCATCGGCGGTGCATTTATTCCATTCACCAGCATACAAAAAAAAACGGCCCTTTCCGGGGGAGGGAAAGGGCCGCAGGATCGAACGATCGTTCCAGGGAGGAGATCGTAAATTTATTCCCCGGCGGCTTTTTCGGCTTTTGCCGGCTTCGCGGGCGCGGCGGTTTCGGCGTCATCGCCCATTTTTTCGCCCGTCGCATCGCCGTCATCATTGTCTGTTGTATCGGGGGCTTTGTCATCGCCGGGCGAGCCAATCAACATTTCGTCGCCGATCAGGCCGGCGTTTTGGCGGATCAGGGCCTCGATCTGGGCGGCGGCCTCGGGGTTATCCCGCAGGTAGGTCTTGGCATTTTCGCGGCCCTGGCCGATGCGTTCGGAATTATAGGAGAACCAGGAGCCGGATTTCTCGACGATCCCGCCGGTAACACCGAGATCGAGAATTTCACCCAATTTGGAGATCCCCTCGCCGTAAATAATGTCGAATTCGACCATCTTGAACGG
>Ga0066383_10000543_pt1 | contig 13679 bp, 10 predicted proteins | sample Knorr_S23_td_Bot_FD_70950 | JGI IMG/M metagenome (GOLD analysis project Ga0066383, IMG submission 70950) | Marine microbial communities from Southern Atlantic Ocean transect - Knorr_S23_td_Bottom_ad_3770_LV_A | ecosystem: Environmental > Aquatic > Marine > Oceanic | place: Southern Atlantic...
GCACGAACTTCTTTGATGACGTTGATCTTCTTTTCACCGAAAGAAGCCAGGATGACATCCACTTCATCACTTTCTGCTTCCGCAACGGCACCATCACCAGCACCGGCGGCGGCAACTGCCACGGGGGCAGCAGCGGATACACCCCATTTTTCTTCGAGCAGATTTGAAAGCTCGGCGGCTTCCATTACCGTAAGGCTCGACAGGTCATCAACGATTTTTTCTAGATTAGCCATTTTCTCATTTCTCCTTGGGCTTGAACTAACTTTGATACTGTAACTTCGATTTTCGGTTCACGCGGCCTCGCCAGATGCGCTGTGGGCACTGATGACACGGGCAATTTGCCCGGCTGGCGCTTGCAGCACGCCGGCGATGCGTGTCGCTGGCGTGCTGATTATGCCAACGAGTTTTGCTCTCAATTCGTCCAACGATGGTAGGCTCGCGAGTGATTGAATTTTCGCGACGTCGAGTTGCTCATCACCCAAGGCACCGCCCAGAACGATAAGTTTGTCGTTGGTCTTGGAAAAATTAACAGCCGCCTTTGCCGCCGCCACCGGATCTTCGGAATAGGCTATTCCAGTCGGGCCGGTGAACAAATTTTCCAGGGGCTGATATTTCGTCCCTTCAAGAGCGCGACGCGTGAGCCGATTTTTCGACACTTTAAAGCTGGCGCCGGCTTCGCGCATTTGATTTCGAAGATCGCCCATCTCAGCAACCGTTAACCCGGAATAATGAGTAACGACGACGATGGACGAATCCTCAAACGTCTTATGCAACGAAGCGACCACTTCTTCTTTCTCAGTTCGGTCCACTTTATCGTCTCCAGTTTCGTGACGGCGGGCCCAAAAGAAAACAAGGGCCGTACCGTCGTTGCACTTTGGTCCCCAAGAGACCCGAAACGGGCCAACCCTTGAGGATCAACTTGCCCGTCCCATGCAACAGTCCAAGCCATTCACGAACGCAAAAAGGCGTTCAAAAACGGATCTCATACTGTCTCGGTAGGCGGGAACGTCCCCTTAAACCACCTCATAGCCAGCGGCACCTACGGTCTTGGACAGGTTGGAAGCAATTACCTTCAGCTTCCACCACCGCATTGACCTAAAAACATGATCTTTGCGGCAATTCCTTAAAACCCTTTCCCGGCATCAACGCCGGGATCAATCAATCAGGCCATCAACTCGTCAATTGGCCGATATCCAACTTAATGCCAGGCCCCATGGTCGAACTCAGGCTGGCCTTTTTTAGATAACTACCTTTAACGCCGGTCGGCTTTGCCTTCAGGATGGCGCCAATGAATGCGGAAACATTTTCGGACAATTGTTCAGTAGAAAAGCTCGCCTTGCCGACTCCGGCATGAATGATCCCTTCTTTTTCGACGCGAAACTCGATCTGGCCCGCCTTAGCCGCGCCAATGGCGGCCTTAACATCCATCGTGACGGTGCCGAGTTTGGGATTAGGCATCAACCCTTTGGGGCCCAAAACTTTACCCAATTTACCAACCACCGCCATCATATCCGGGGTGGCGATACAGCGATCAAATCCGGTTTCACCCTTTTGTATTTTTTCCGCTAAATCATCGCCACCGACGAAATCAGCGCCGGCGTCCTCGGCTTCCTTAGCCTTGTCGCCCTTGGCAAACACGGCGACCTTCAAGGCCTTACCGGTTCCATGGGGCAGGGTCACGGTCCCCCGGACCATCTGGTCCGCATGCTTTGGGTCAACGCCCAAATTTAGGGCGACCTCAACGGTTTCATCAAACTTTGTAGTCGCCGAATCCTTGATGAGTTTAACCGCATCCGTAACCAGGTAAAAAATATTCTTATCAATGGTATCGTAGGCTTTGTTCAAGCGCTTTCCATATTTTGCCATGGCTTTACTCCTGAACCTCGATGCCCATCGAACGAGCGGAGCCGGCAATCATTCGGCAGGCCGCATCGATATCGGTGGTATTAAGATCGACCATTTTCTTTTCGGCGATCTCTCGGACTTGGTTCATGGTCACCCTGCCGACCAACTCACGGCCCGCTTCGCCCGATGCCTTATCCAGTTTGGCAGCTTTTTTAAGAAAATAACTGGCCGGCGGGGTTTTGGTGATATAGCTGAACGTGGCGTCCCGATAAGCCGTAATAACACATGGGATCGGCATGCCTGGTTCAATATTCTGGGTCTCAGCGTTAAACGCCTTGCAGAATTCCATAATATTCAAACCAGCCTGACCAAGCGCCGGACCAATTGGCGGCGACGGATTAGCCTGCCCCGCCGGCACCTGTAATTTTATGTACCCTTTAACTTTTTTCGCCATTTTATTTCCTCAGGTATTTGTGGTTCCGAGATGCGTGGTACGGCCATGGCTGGCCTCCCACACGATTAAACGTCTTCAAAGTTTGGCGACCTGCGCGTATTCAAGTTCCACCGGTGTCGCCCTGCCAAAAATGGAGACCGCGACCTTGAGACGGGCGCGCTCCTCATCAACTTCCTCGACCATGCCGTTAAACGAATTGAATGGTCCATCACAAACCCGCACTTGTTCACCAACTTCAAAAGTGACCGATGGTTTTGGCCTTTCGATCCCCTCTTGAACCTGGTGCATGATGTGTTGGGCTTCGGTATCTGAAATCGGGATTGGACGTCCTTTGCCGCCGAGGAAGTCCGTAACCTTGGGTGTGTTTTTGACCAAGTGCCAGGATTCATCAGTCAGTTCCATTCTCACCAACACGTATCCGGGAAAGAACTTCCTCTCGGATTGAACCTTGGCACCACGCCGCATTTCAACGACTTCCTCAACCGGAACCAGGACCTGCTCGATCTCCTCGTCCATACCGCTTTGTTTCGCTTGTTCCTCGATGGATTGAGCGACTTTTTTCTCAAACCCCGAATAAACGTGAATCACATACCAACGCATCGCCATTGGGTTCAGCCTCCGAGCCCGAAAACAAACTTGACCCCGAATTGCAAAATTTGATCGACAATAAAGAAAAAGATAGACGCCAGTATTACAAATACGAACACCATCGCCGTAGATATTCCGGTTTCTTTGCGTGTCGGCCAAGTGACCTTCGAAGCCTCTTGGCGCACTTCTTGAATAAACCGGGCCGGGGATGTCTTATTCATTCAGTCAATCCACAATTCTTCACATCGACAATTCAAAAGCTGGCAGGGGCAGAAGGGTTCGAACCCTCGACCTGCGGTTTTGGAGACCGCCGCTCTACCAACTGAGCTATACCCCTATTCGGTACTTTGAGGCCTTGTCTAATTCATCCAACACAAACTGTTAGCCGTTCATTCGACCGGCCAATCGCTGTGATAATCGACTTCTACTCTATAACCTTGGCAACGACGCCGGCACCGACGGTGCGGCCGCCTTCGCGAATAGCGAAGCGCAAGCCATCTTCCATGGCGATCGGCGCAATCATTTCAACATCCATCGTGACGTTGTCGCCCGGCATTACCATTTCCGTCCCTTCCGGCAGCACCACCGTCCCCGTCACGTCCGTCGTGCGGAAGTAAAACTGCGGCCGGTAGTTGCCGAAAAACGGCGTGTGGCGTCCACCTTCATCCTTGGTCAGGATATACGCCTCGCACGTGAACTTGGTGTGCGGCGTGATCGATCCCGGCTTCGCCAGGACTTGTCCGCGTTCAACCTCTTCGCGCTTGGTGCCGCGCAGCAGGACACCGACATTGTCGCCGGCTTCGCCTTCATCCAATAGCTTGCGGAACATCTCAACGCCCGTACACGTCGTCTTCTCGGTGTCCTTGATGCCGACAATCTCGATCTCTTCGCCGACCTTGACCACACCGCGCTCAATCCGGCCGGTCACAACCGTGCCGCGGCCCGAAATCGAGAACACATCCTCAATCGGCATCAGGAACGGCTTATCCTTCGGACGGTCAGGCTGCGGAATATAATTGTCAACGGCTTCCATCAGCTTCAGGATCGAGTTTTTCCCCGTCTCCTCGTCGCCGTCCTCAAGCGCCGCCAAGGCCGAGCCCTGGATGATCGGAATATCGTCGCCCGGGAAATCGTATTTCGACAGAAGCTCACGGAGCTCCATCTCGACCAGTTCCAGAATTTCCGGGTCGTCGACTTGGTCAACCTTGTTCAAATACACAACCAGCGACGGCACGCCAACCTGGCGGGCCAGAAGAATGTGTTCCCGCGTCTGCGGCATCGGGCCGTCGGCCGCCGATACAACCAAAATCGCGCCGTCCATCTGCGCCGCGCCGGTGATCATATTCTTCACATAATCCGCATGGCCCGGACAATCCACGTGCGCGTAGTGACGACCTTCCGTTATGTACTCAACGTGCGCGGTGGCAATCGTGATCCCACGCTCGCGTTCCTCCGGCGCCTTGTCGATCTCGTCAAAGGGCGTGAACTCGGCCCCGCCGGACTCCGCCAAAACCTTCGTGATCGCCGCCGTCAACGTCGTCTTGCCATGGTCAACGTGACCAATCGTGCCGATGTTGCAGTGCGGCTTCGTGCGTTCAAATTTTTCCTTGGCCATCGTTATATTCTCCGTGACGTGCGGGTTTCCTAACCAGGTCCCTTACCCGGCGAGCCGGGTTTGGATTTCTTCGGAAACCTGTGAGGGAACGACCGCATAGTGGTCGAAATGCATTGTAAACTGGGCCCGTCCCTGACTCATGGAACGGAGCGTATTAACGTAACCAAACATGTTGGAAAGTGGCACCTGGGCGTTAACAACACGTGCATTGCCGCGCTGATCCATGCCACCGACACTTCCACGCCGGCTGTTTAAGTCGCCTATAATGTCGCCAAGATATTCATCAGGGGTAACCACCTCGACCCGCATCATCGGCTCCAATACTTTAGGGCCTGCCTTTGCCGCCAATTCGCGAAAGGCGGCGCGCGCCGCAATTTCAAAAGCCATGACGCTGGAATCAACATCGTGGGATGCACCGTCATAAAGGGTCAGCTTTAAGTCGGTTACAGGGAAACCGGTTTTAATGCCGGATTCCATGGCACTTTTGAGGCCCTTTTCAACGCCAGGGATGAAATCCTTGGGAATGTTGCCGCCAACCACTTTATTTTCAAATTCAAACCCGGAACCGGAGGGAAGCGGTTCAACCCTCAACTTAACCCGAGCAAATTGGCCATGGCCACCGGTTTGTTTCTTGTGGGTGTAATCGACGTCGGCATTTTTCGAAATGGTTTCACGGTAGGCGACCTGGGGTTGGCCAATGTTGGCATCGACCTGGAACTCGCGAAGCATGCGATCAACGATAATTTCCAGGTGGAGTTCACCCATCCCCTTGATGATCGTCTGACCGGATTCAATATCCGAGGTAACACGGAAAGAAGGGTCTTCGGCAGCCAGGCGATTTAAGGCCACGCCCATCTTTTCTTGGTCGCTCTGAGTCTTGGGCTCAACGGAAATTTCAATCACCGGATCGGGGAATTCCATGCATTCCAGGATCACTTGATTATTGGCATCACTAAGGGTGTCGCCCGTGGTTGTATCCTTAAGGCCGGCCAGGGCCAAAATATCCCCGGCGCGGGCTTCCTTGACGTCTTCGCGACTGTTGGAATGCATTAACAACATTCGTCCAACCCGTTCGCGCTTCCCCTTGACCGTGTTCATGATGCTAGTACCGGCCTCAAGCACGCCCGAATAAATCCGAATGAAGGTCAGGGAGCCGACGAATGAATCGTTCATGATCTTAAAGGCCAAGGCGGAGAAGAACTCATCGTCTGAACTTTTACGTTCGATTTCCTCTTCGCTGTCGACTTTAATGCCCTTGATTGCGGGAACATCGGTCGGGGACGGCAAATAACTAATCACCGCGTCCAACAACGGTTGGACACCCTTATTCTTAAACGCCGAGCCAAGCAGCACCGGAACGAAATCACCGGCGATAGTGCCGGAACGAATACATTTATTGAGGGTTTCCTCATCGGGCTCTTGACCTTCGAGATAGGCTTCAAGCGCCGCATCATCCTGCTCGAGAGCCGTTTCCACCAGTTGTTTGCGGTATTCAGCGGCCTGGTCGGCCAAATCATCGGGGATGTCCGATTTTTCAAATTCGGCACCAAGAGTTTCATCTTTCCAAATGATCGCTTTCATGGAAATCAAATCGATCAGGCCAACGAATCCGGCTTCGGCACCAATGGGAAGCTGCGTTACAAGGGGGCTGGCGCCCAAACGATCAACAATCATATCGACACAGCGGAAAAAATCAGCACCGGTACGGTCCATCTTGTTGACGAAGCAAATTCGCGGAACATCGTACTTGTCGGCTTGACGCCAAACCGTTTCAGATTGGGGTTCGACACCCGCTACCGAATCAAATACGGCAACAGCACTGTCCAGAACACGAAGGCTGCGTTCCACTTCGATGGTGAAATCCACGTGACCGGGCGTATCAATGATATTGATCCGGTGATCATTCCAGAAGCATGTTGTCGCCGCCGAGGAGATGGTAATGCCGCGTTCTTGTTCTTGTTCCATCCAGTCCATTGTGGCGTTGCCATCGTGAACCTCGCCAATTTTGTAGGACTTGCCGGTGTAATAGAGAATCCGTTCGGTGGTCGTCGTCTTGCCGGCATCAATGTGAGCCATGATGCCGATGTTCCGGTATTTATTGAGGGGAGTTTCGCGTGCCATTTTCTTGAATCCCAGGAAGCTCTTACCAGCGATAATGGGAGAAGGCTTTGTTCGCCTCCGCCATCTTATGAGTGTCTTCCCGTTTTTTCACCGCGGCACCGCGGTTATTGGCCGCGTCCAAAAGCTCTCCGGACAAACGCTCCGTCATTGTCACTTCCGAGCGCTTGCGTGCCAGTTCCACGATCCACCGTATCGCCAACGCTTGTCGGCGAAGGAAGCGAACCTCAATCGGGATCTGATAGGTAGCACCGCCGACACGCCTTGAGCGTACCTCAACCGAGGGCTTCACGTTCTCAATGGCTTCATGAAAGGTTTTAAGAGGTTCTTGACCGGATTTGCTTTCGATCAAATCAAAGGCGCCGTAAATGATCCGTTCCGCAACGGATTTCTTGCCATCCAACATCAAAGAGTTGGTGAATTTCGCAACGATAAGATCTTTGTATTTAGGGTCTGGCAGGATTTCCCTTTTTTCGGCGGCGCGGCGACGTGACATCAGTATGATTCCTTATTTCGGCCGTTTGGCGCCGTATTTGGATCGCCTTTGACGGCGTTCGGATACACCCTGAGTATCAAGGACACCGCGGATAACGTGGTAACGCACGCCAGGAAGGTCCTTCACGCGACCACCACGGATCATAACAACCGAATGCTCCTGGAGATTATGACCCTCACCAGGAATATAAGAAGTGACCTCAAAGCCATTCGTCAGACGGACACGGGCAACTTTACGAAGGGCCGAGTTGGGCTTTTTCGGTGTCGTGGTATAGACGCGCGTACAAACGCCACGCTTTTGTGGGCACTGCTCCAAAGCAGGTACTTTATTGCGCACCACCGGCGGCTTGCGCGGCTTGCGAATTAATTGATTGATCGTCGGCATACCATTTTCCCGCTTTTTTCGGTGGTCGACCCACCGCTTACCCAGTCATAAATCGGCAAAAAACCGAATTCTTTACACAAACAACGGCACCAGGGGCCTTGCTCCCTGCTGCCAAACCCTTGAAATAAATAACCAAACAAGGGCAAAACGAAAAACCTCCCGGCCGTAACCCATTTACCCGGAGGCTTTAAAAAAAATTTTCTCAAATCGCATTGGCCTCTGCGTCTAGACCGAACAGCCTACCACCAGCGCCTGCGAAGTGGCCGGAATATAGATACGGGCCCCAACGCCGTCAAGCACTAAAAACGCTTATTTTTAAAGGGTTTCCGGCGGCCCGGAACACCCCGGGCCGCCTGGAGAATATACTGCCTTTGTCGGCCCTATTCCGCGCCTCCGGCGGGCGCCTCCTCGACTGGCGCTTCGACGGGCTCAGCCTCAATTTCTTCAGCTTCTTCAATCTGTTGAGCGGATAATACTTCATCCCGGGAAGCGGCAATTTCACGGAAATTGTTCATGATACTGCCGGTACCGGCCGGAATGGGACGCCCGACAATGACGTTTTCCTTAAGTCCGACAAGGTTATCAATTTTCCCTGAAACGGCGGCTTCGGTAAGGACCCGAGTCGTTTCCTGGAACGAGGCCGCTGAAATAAACGAACGGGTTTGCAGACTCGCCTTGGTGATTCCCTGAAGAACCGGAAGGAATTTGGCTTGTTTTCCACCATCCTTCTTAGTTTGAGCGTTGACTTCATCGAACTCGGCTCGGTCAATCAACTCTCCAACCAGGAACGTGGTGTCACCGCCGTCAGTGATTTCAACTTTTTGCAGCATTTGACGAACGATCACTTCAATATGCTTGTCGTTGATCTTAACGCCCTGCAGACGGTAAACGTCCTGGATTTCGTTGATCAGGTATTTAGCCAAGGGTTCAATGCCCAGCACTCGAAGAATATCATGGGGTACCGGGCTACCATCCATTAGGCTGTCGCCAATTTCAACGTAGTCTCCTTCCTGAACTGAGATGTGCCGACCTTTTGGCACCAAGTATTCAGTCGGGTCACCATTTCCATCAAGGGGAACGACAATAATCCGGCGTTTGTTCTTGTAGTCCTTGCCGAATTCAACACGCCCATCCGATTCCGCAATGATCGCAAAATCCTTAGGTTTTCGGGCCTCAAACAATTCCGCAACACGCGGCAGGCCACCGGTAATGTCTCTGGTTTTAGCGGATTCACGGGGAATACGCGCCAACACATCGCCGGCATGGACGGCTTGCCCTGCTTCCACCGACAGGATCGCATCCACGGAAAGGAAGTACCGGGCTTCTTGGTCGTTATCGAGGGTAATGACATTGTTCTTCTTGTCACGGAGTGTGATCCGCGGTTTAAGGTCACTGCCCTTAGGTAGCTGCTTCCAATCGATCACCACTTTCGAGGCGATACCGGTCACTTCATCCATTTTTTCCATCACCGACAAGCCATCGACCAAGTCAACGAAAGTAGCGACACCTTCCTTTTCGGTAATCATGGGAAGTGTGTAGGGATCCCATTCAGCGATCTTGTCGCCCCGTTTGACCTTGGCCTTATCCTTGACCAAAAGGTAAGAGCCATATGGTAAACGGTGGCGGGCGCGATCCCGTCCTTTGTCATCGACGAGGGAGAGCTCCGCGTTACGGGACATGATCACCTGAATGCCTTGGCTGTTTTTGACCGTTGTGCAGTTTTTTAGAACAACTTTGGCGTCGATATTTGCCTCGATTCTTGATTGCTCCGCACCGCGTTGAACGGCCCCGCCGATGTGGAACGTCCGCATGGTCAACTGTGTGCCGGGTTCGCCGATCGATTGAGCAGCGATAACGCCAACCGCCTCACCGATGTTTACCGACGTGCCACGGGCAAGATCCCGCCCATAACATTTACCGCAAACGCCTTCCTTCAGTTCACACGTCAGAACACTGCGAACCATGACCGTTTCAACGTCAGCCTCTTCGACCATCAGGCTCGATTCTTCATCCATCATCACGCCAGCTTTAACCAGTGTCTTGTTGGATGTTGGATCCTTAATATCCACGGACGCACAACGGCCCAAGATTTGTTCAGAAAGAGGCGATACGGATTCACCACCTTCGACAATGGCCGAAACACTGATCCCCTGCTTGGTTTTGCAATCTTCTGTAACAACGATGCAATCCTGGGCGACATCTACCAAACGCCTGGTGAGGTACCCTGAATTAGCGGTTTTGAGAGCCGTATCGGCCAAACCCTTTCGGGCTCCATGGGTGGAATTGAAATATTCCAACACCGAGAGACCTTCCTTAAAGTTTGAAATGATCGGGGTTTCGATGATTTCACCGGAGGGCTTCGCCATCAGGCCCCGCATACCAGCCAATTGCTTCATTTGGGCGGCGGAGCCACGGGCCCCTGAATGGGCCATCATGTAGACCGAATTTATTGGTTTTCCAGGCTCTTCCGATGAAATAGCCTTCATCATTTCGTCGGCGACCCTGTCGGTGCAATGAGACCATGCATCAACGACTTTATTATACTTCTCGCCTTGGGTAATGAGGCCCTCCAAATACTGTCGTTCATTTTCGGCAACTATTTTTTCGGTCTCTTGAACCAATTTTTCTTTGGTTTTAGGAATGACCAGATCATCCTTACCGAACGAAATACCGGCCTGACAGGCATATTTAAACCCGATCCCCATCATATGGTCGGCAAAAATCACTGTCTCCTTTTGACCGCAATGGCGATAAACCTCATCGAGGACGGTGGAAACATCTTTTTTGGTCAACAACTGGTTGATAATGGAAAAGGGAATGTTCGGGTTTCTGGGCAGGATTTCACTCAACAACATGCGGCCAGGCGTCGTATCAACCCGCACGATGATTTCATTTCCTTTTTCATCAACATCCCGGTAACGGGATTTAATCTTTGCGTGCAAGGAGACTGCGCCAGCATCCAGTGCCTGCTGTATTTCCCCCACATCGGTAAAGGCCATACCTTCGCCGGGTTCACCATCGCGTTCAAGGGTCAGGTAATATAGTCCCAGCACTATATCCTGGCTGGGCACGATGATCGGTTTTCCGTTGGCCGGGCTGAGGATATTATTTGTAGACATCATCAAAACCCGCGATTCCAACTGTGCTTCCATTGACAGCGGAACGTGCACGGCCATTTGGTCACCATCGAAATCGGCGTTGAACGCCGCACAGACCAGCGGGTGAAGCTGGATCGCCTTACCTTCAATCAACAGCGGCTCGAAAGCCTGAATGCCTAGGCGGTGAAGCGTCGGCGCCCGGTTCAATAGCACCGGGTGTTCGCGAATGACTTCTTCAAGGATATCCCAAACTTCGGGACGCTCATTTTCAAGCATCCGCTTGGCCGCCTTGATGGTGGTAGCCATACCGTACAATTCCAACTTTGAATAAATAAAGGGCTTGAACAGCTCCAGCGCCATTTTCTTGGGTAAACCACATTGGTGCAGCATCAATTCCGGACCAACCACGATAACTGAACGCCCGGAATAATCGACGCGCTTACCTAGGAGGTTTTGGCGGAAACGGCCCTGTTTGCCCTTGAGCATATCGCTCAGGGATTTTAACGGACGTTTATTGGCGCCGGTGATCGCCCGGCCACGCCGGCCATTATCAAACAAGGCATCGACTGATTCCTGGAGCATCCGTTTTTCATTGCGAATAATGATTTCCGGCGCCCTGAGTTCGATCAGCCGTTTCAAGCGGTTGTTTCGATTTATTACGCGACGGTATAGGTCGTTTAGATCAGATGTTGCAAAGCGACCGCCATCCAACGGAACTAACGGACGCAGTTCGGGAGGAATAACGGGAATCTCCTTAAGGATCATCCATTCGGGCCGAGTCTTGGAATTGATAAAGGACTCAACCAGCTTTAACCGTTTCACATATTTTTTACGTTTGGCCTCGGAATTAGTTTCCTTAAGATCAATGCGAAGATTTGCGAGTTCTTCTTCCAGATCTATAGCCGCTAGCATTTCACGAAGTGCTTCGGCCCCAATGCCAACGGAAAAAGCGTCCTCTCCGTATTCATCAACTGCCGTTTGGTATTCTTCCTCGCTGAGCGCCTGATGCAGTTCTAGCGGCGTTAAACCCGGTTCGATGACCACATACGTTTCGAAATAGAGCACCCTCTCGAGGCTTTTCAGCGTCATATCAAGCAGCATCCCGATCCTTGAAGGCAGGGATTTCATAAACCAGATGTGGGCAACCGGTGATGCCAGTTCGATGTGGCCCATGCGTTCCCGACGGACCTTTTGCAAGGTGACTTCGACTCCGCATTTTTCACAGGTGATGCCCTTGTATTTCATACGCTTATATTTTCCACACAAGCATTCGTAATCTTTGGTGGGGCCAAATATTCGTGCGCAAAACAGGCCATCCCGTTCCGGTTTGAAGGTCCGGTAATTGATGGTTTCGGGTTTTTTTATTTCACCGAACGACCATGACCGGATGCGTTCCGGGGAAGCGATCGAAATCCGTATATGGTCAAACTGTTGGGTGTTTCCGACTTGGCCGAAAATTTTTGTCAGTTCATTCATCTTAGTTATCTCCTAGCGCCGGTCGCGGCTAACCGAGTTCAACGTTGAGGCCAAGGGAATGCAATTCCTTAACCAGAACATTAAACGATTCAGGGATACCGGCCTCGAAGGTATCATCGCCACGAACGATGGCTTCGTAGACCTTGGTACGACCGGATACATCATCCGATTTGACCGTTAACATTTCTTGCAAGGTATAGGCAGCGCCATAAGCTTCCAGCGCCCAAACCTCCATTTCGCCGAACCGTTGTCCGCCGAACTGGGCCTTGCCGCCCAAGGGCTGCTGGGTAACCAGGCTGTAGGGCCCAATTGAACGGGCGTGAATCTTGTCATCAACAAGATGGTGCAATTTCAGCATATAGATGTATCCAACCGTTACCTGACGATCAAAGGTTTCGCCGGTGCGGCCATCAATCAAGGTCACCTGACCGGATTTGCTAAGTCCTGCCTTTTCAAGCATTTCGACGATGTCGTTTTCATGGGCGCCGTCAAATACTGGGGTGGCAATGGGAACGCCCCCTCGGAGGTTGTCTGCGAGTTCCAGGACCTCTTCATCATTCAGGTCGCTAACGTTGTCATTGTATGTTTGCGGCCCATAAACATCCTTTAACTTGGCCCGAATATTTTTGGTGTCGCCATCGGTTTTCGCGGTATCAAGCATTTCACCGATCTGGCGACCAAGCCCCGCACAAGCCCAACCCAAATGGGTTTCCAAAATCTGGCCGACGTTCATACGGGATGGAACGCCGAGCGGATTAAGCAGCAAATCCACCGCCGTGCCATCTTCCAGATATGGCATATCTTCTGCCGGCACGATCTTAGAAATGACGCCCTTGTTGCCATGACGGCCGGCCATTTTATCACCGGGCTGCAATTTGCGTTTCACCGCAACGAAGACTTTAACCATCTTCATCACGCCAGGGCTGAGATCGTCGCCACGCTGTAACTTATCGACCTTGTTTTCGAAACGCCCTTGAAGAATGGCGATGTCGGCTTCGAACTTGCCTTTTAGAGACTCAATATCCTTCATCACTTTGTCATTTGCGACAATGATTTGGGAGCATTGACCCGGCGTATAGGAATCCAAGACTTCATCCGTCAGTTTTATTCCTGCCTTAAGTCCTTTAGGCCCTCCAGCTGATTTCTTATCCAAAAGTAGAGCTTTCAAACGCGCCTGGAAGCTACGCTCCAGTATGGCGCGTTCGTCGTCGCGATCCTTGGCCAAATGATCGATATCGGCCCGTTCAATGGCTAAGGCGCGTTCGTCCTTGTCTACGCCACGTCGCGAAAACACCCGCACCTCAACAACAGTACCAGAAACACCCGGCGGCAATTTCAACGAGGTGTCGCGTACATCGGAAGCTTTTTCGCCAAAGATTGCGCGAAGCAGCTTCTCTTCTGGAGTCATCGGGCTTTCGCCTTTCGGCGTCACCTTGCCGACGAGAATATTGCTCGGTTTGACCTCTGCCCCGATATAAACAATACCGGCTTCATCCAGGTTCTTTAGCGCTTCTTCACCGACATTGGGAATATCCCGGGTGATTTCTTCCTGGCCCAGTTTCGTGTCTCGGGCCATGACCTCGAATTCTTCGATATGAATGGAGG
>Ga0066383_10000549_pt1 | contig 13629 bp, 23 predicted proteins | sample Knorr_S23_td_Bot_FD_70950 | JGI IMG/M metagenome (GOLD analysis project Ga0066383, IMG submission 70950) | Marine microbial communities from Southern Atlantic Ocean transect - Knorr_S23_td_Bottom_ad_3770_LV_A | ecosystem: Environmental > Aquatic > Marine > Oceanic | place: Southern Atlantic...
GCATTTCCCAATCGCAGAGGATCAGGTCAAATTTGTCTTCTTCCAGCTTGGAGTAGGCCTCGTTGCCGTCTCCGGCGACTTCGATATTTTGGAATCCAGCCTGCTTCAGTTGAGAAACGCATATCGTTCTCTGGAACTGAGAATCTTCGACCAATCAAATCTTTTTATTAAAATCCATGACAGGAAACTCTCCCCAAATTTGCCCGCAAGGTGTAATATTATCTCATTATAGTTCAGGCATGGGATATTTCAACGAAAATTGTAGAGGCGGTGGGCTACTCGCCAAAAGGGATTGAAAAACCGACTACTTGCCCAGGAGGAGTGATAAACCAACTGTGAACTACATGATATGTTTCGCTGATTATTTTAGAATATGCATTTCTATGCTACACAAAGATAATTCAGCCGTCATAGCGGTCCATCAATTGGTTTCGGGTTAATTCCACCATCGCATCGATTTCTCTCTGGCGCTTCATTTCCAGATATTTTTTTCTACGTGGGTGGACCGCTACCATTTTTGCGGGTGAAGGGTTTCTGGTTTGAATATAGATGTTTGGTTTGTTCAGTCCTCTCATGGTGCCCTCCTGACGACAAGTTTGTCGGGGAACAGCGGCGGGTTTCTGACATAGGAATTTAGGCAGTCTACAAGCAAAATAGCCGTCTTCAACTCGCTCTGCTTCCTTGCCAGCGGATCAAAGAAGGTGCTCGGAATCCGCTCACTTTTAGCAGTAAAGAATTTGTCGGGATTAGGGGAAGCTTTTAAAAGTTTCAAATTAGCAGTATTCATGGCCCTGAAATCTCCTGTCTTATATTTATTAGATGCAGGGGGATGCAAAAAGTTGGCGCAATTTAGATATATTTTTGAAACTTCCTCAGTCTATGAAACCAGGGAGCTGATTTTAAACTTAATCATTAAACGAGCCATGAGTAGCGCCCCAAGCAGGTTGCCTTCTTCAAGCCGTTCGAGGCAACGGGCTTTTGCTATGATGGACCTAACACGGTTTAAACGGTTTAAATTGGTGGAATGATTGGACGACTTCATGGTTTTCATGTGACCTCCCCATTAAGTTAATAAACCAAGGGTGGGTTTCTCTATAAGTTAAGAGCAAAGTTTGTACCAAAATATTCCGTCTTGGAGGCATTTTCGGTAATAGCCGATAATGCAATATGTTTCGGGCTTTGCTCTATTTTAGCGGTAGGTTCGGGATGACAAAATTCCCGGATTTTTTACCGTGCTGCCAAAATTATTTTCATTTTGGGACTCGGTTGGGACGGCTTTAAGCCGTGCCGTGATGCGATATGTGCGAATTTACGGATGAGCGTCTAAAACAGAAAAAAATATCTGCCGATATTTCATAATATCGAAGAATAGATTAGTATATGAGTGACAACCACTGGGGAGAACCTGCTTTCGGCAAGTGCCGAAGGTCCCGCCCCGGTATATCCTGATTTCTATTTGAGAACCTGTCGCAATGGCTCGTAAAAGTCGTGAAACAGAAAGGCCGGCAAGGCGTAAAAGAAGAAACGCAGAAACCCCCGCTCCACGGACGCCTCCTAAAAAGAAAAGGTCGCCGGTAGTCACCTTTGTGGCAGTGGTGGTGGTGGTGGTCATCATCTGGGCGACTTTGATCAAAGATGATGGCAAGGTTCCCATCGGAAAAATAGCACCTGATATTGTAGCAGAACTCGATAAGCTCTATATGTTTTGCGGGGTATATTGGATGGAGAAGGGGGGGCACCTTCTTTGTGGTCAGGATCTTGCCGATAAATTGCGCGACTCAAAGAATGCGGATATAAAAGTAACCGTAATCGATGCTGTGGCCAAAGATTTTTCCGCGATCGCCAAACATATTGCAGCCCCAATGGTTTTTCGTGTCGATGACGATGGGGAAGTTTTTATTAAAGCTAAAGAATGTGAAATCAATATTCGTTCACTCGATATCCATGAGTTAGACCTCGAAGAGCTCGAATCCCAATGCAAACCCAAGTGATCCTACCTTCCTAGCAGGGTTTTTGCTGAGTTGTATAATTTTTTTCAAAAGAAACCTCCCTACCGGCATTGCTCGGCAGTAGCAGTATTTTTTGTCCCGCCACAAAGTTATAAAAAAGAATAACCATTAACAATAAAGGTAAAATTTTTAATTGCCTCTTAATGAAGGTTGTGTTGCTTTCTTTGAGAAGAAGTATTTTTTCATTTTCAAACCACATAGAAAACCGTCTCTTAACCCTATGATTTTAAAATATTTAAGCCGATAGGCGCTGATGATATTCATTTTGCTCTTTGTTTTGTGTCACCCAAAATATTATGTGACAGGTTTCCCATTTTCCTAACTGTGGAAAATGAGGCAAAACTTTAAGGGAGCTTGGATCGAATCATGCAGGTCGGTATTGAAGAGGTTGGGTTTTCATTATTATGGGCTCTGGGGTTTATTTTATGCTGTTTTTCAGGGTGTTATTGGAAGGATAAGGCCAGGTTCATATTGGTGGCTGGATTGTTGGTTGCCATGCCTTTATATGGATGCGCAGCGGGCCAGGTTATGGTCGCCTCTTATGAAGATGAGAATGCAAATTGCGCCCTACTGGAAAAAGAATTGGGGGTGGCGCAGGCGAGAATGAAAAAACTGGAAGCCACCGATTCCACAGAAAGGGATATTCGAAACTTTCCATTGGGAGTGGGCGGGTTCATCATCCCGCCCCTTGGAATTATAAACGTGGTTTTGCTTTTGACAGATTCTTATGCGGCGGATTACACGGAGGAAAAGACTTTGAAAAATCGTTATAACAATATGGTGATAATCAGTCAGGGACAGGGATGTGGATCGAAATACGCGTTGATTCCTATAGAGGAGGAAAAACAAAGAACCTAATACCTGATAAAGTTGGGCCTGCCAGGCGTTTTACGGAATGGGACAGGATTTTCCCCAAACCTTTCTGGTTTCAGGCGAAGAAGAAGTCGGCGATGATAGCGGGAAAAAATTGCGGCAGTAAATGATAAAATGTCCCCAGCACGGCCAACTGCACGAAACCCAGAGCCCAAATCAATTTCAGAGTGGTAAGAGAGACATATTGTTCATGCCGGGCCCATTTTTTAGTGATCGTAAAAAAGCTCCCGACATAAATGCAGGTAAATATCAGGGCTAAACCGATAGCTCCGATCCCCCCCCATTTGAACATGGCCCAGAGAATGAATTTCATGGCAAACAAGGCGGTGCAGGAAACAACAGTGAAAAGCAGAAAACAAATCGAAAAATTTTTCATTCTTAGAAGGGGAACCGGTAAGAGCTAATTTTTAAAACATTCAGGAGCATTGTTACAATATGGCGCCATGGCGTTTAAGCAGGTCGGCAATATCCATATTTCCGTTGGCAATAGCAATATGAAGTGGGCTCCGACCGTCTGCTCCCTTCACATTCACGTTAGCTCCGTGAAAAATGAAAAGCTTGATGATCTTCTGTTTGTCCCACCTTGCGGCTTCATGAAGCGGAGTTTGGCCATCGTTATCTGGGTGGTGAATTGGGGCTCCATTGAGAATTAGAAACTTTGTAATACTCATTTGGCCTTTTTCTGCTGCCCAATGCAAGACCGAGCGGCCCAACCTGTCTTTGGCGCCGATGTCTGCTCCCTTCTTGAGTAATAGTTTGACAAGCTGCGTATTTCCCTGGGCGATAGAGGAGTGTAATGGAGTGTTGCCCCAATCTGAACGATTATTTACGTTTGCCCCTCTTTCGATTAGCGCCCGGCCAACTTTGGTATTGCCCTGATCGGTGGCCAGATGGAGAGGGGTGTAGCCATAACTATCTTTTACTTCCAGTTCGGCACCCTGATTAAGGAGCACAGGCACCAGTTTATCCAGATCTTCCAGTGCTGATACATGCAGAGGAGTCAGGCCTTCATGATCGGGAAGATTGACATCCGCCCCCCGTTTCAGCAATAGACGGACAAAACTGAACCGGTTGTGGAATACAGCTTTGTAAAGTGGTGTGATGCCTCGGTTGTCCTGCATATTGATGTCGAGCCCGATGAGCAATCGTTTGGCCCATTCCAAGTCTCCTTCCTCAATGGCGTTGAGCAATTGTTTGTGGGTCGGGGGCGGAACGGGAACGTCCCTCCGGCCTGCAGAAATTTTCGAGGTCAGATTCAGCGGTTTGGTTAGAGGTGGGGGCATGGAAGCCGGTAAACCGATAGCGGCAGAGCCGAGATCCTCAAAGAGTGCAGGCAGGGGATCTGCGACGAAGGGATTTTTATTGACCCCGGCAAAAGCCAGACCCGTTCCTAACATTACAAGGCATAAAAAATTGGCAAAGCAGATTTTCCATTCATGACCCATAAGATAATTGTGCCACCCATTACGAAAATAGGCAAACCACAAACACGCCCGGCGATCCGCCGGTGGCTTGTTGCTATAAGCCAAGTTTTTTCTTTAACGCAATATTCATCGATCTTAATTTTTTATTTTCAGTTTCGAGTCCCTCAGATCTTTTTTTGCAGGAGGAATAAAGTTCACGGGCTCCTTTCCACATTCTGGCCGAGACTATGTAATTGGTTTTCAATTTATCGGCTGTATTTTTTAATAGCAGTTCGATGAACCGGTCCAGCAGTTCGTGATCCTGTTCGGTAATACCCCAGTCAATTTCCACCACTTCAGCGTCTTTGTCTTCAGGCACATCCACCGTGGCGGTCCGCCCCTGAACATCCACGACCGTTTGCTCGCCAAAACAGGTGACAGGTTTGATATGCGTGAGGATCTTGCCACCGGAGCAAACGCGGGCCTCGCCTTTTAATAACCAGAAAACGGTGTTCTCAATATCTCCCTGATGAATGATGATTTCTTCGGATTCAAAAGTCTTGTAGCGGATATAGGCGTTATTGTCTGGGTCAGCCAACTGGGAGAGTCCTTTTAATATTTCTTCATCTTCCGAAAACACTTCCATAAAAAACGGAACTTGCTGCAAAACAGAAATGGCAACGGGGAATTTTGCCGTCTACTTTTTATTAGACTTCTTTAGTACTGCCATCAAAATTTTGTTATTCACCCAGTCTCTCCCTATTCGTCTGAGTTCATTTTAAAACATTTTATAAAACTTTTACCCTTTTGTTTCTTTTGTGCTGGTGATGGGTTGCCGGTGTGCCAGCATGTGAAAAATGATCCAGGCAGACCCGGCGGCAAAAAGATGTTTGAGGCTGTGCCCACTGATGAAGCCCAATGCTTGAAAAACAGCCGCATCAAAATGTTCCAAGGCTTTTGCTGATGCATAACACAACATGACTCCCCAATAAGCTTTTCCATATGTATAACGCGCGGGAAAAAATAAGAGCAGGAACGGAATGGCGAAAATGGGAGCAAACTGAATCCAGAAGTACAACCTTAAATCCCCCGCTCCGTGAAGTTCCGTCCAATACCACGCGATGACACTGAATAGACCCAGGCCTGCCATTGGAAAAACCAGAAGGTATCCGGCGCGGGCAGAGATCCGGTCGCTGATGAGTTGGCAAAAAATCCCCATAAAGGCCCAGGTCATAGGAAGCCGATCCCAAACCAGCCGTGCGTTATCCGGGTTGAGATGAAACCAGGCGGAGCCGAATCCGGCCAGGAATACACCGGTAAAAAAAGTTGTCGGCGCCGCTTTTTCCCAGGAAAACTCGAAGGCTTTTCCCCCGTCATCGGGAAGGCGAAACAATAATTGCAAACCCACAAATCCAACAATAACGAAAGGAAGATTGGAGAAAACATCGCCAAAATTAGGGACGCCAAGCCAACTACGGTGATCGGCGAAACGCAACCATTCTGGATTTTGAGGGACCCTGTCCAGCGATACTGCAAATGCAATGGAAAGAATCAGGGCGATAGAAAGAATGATTTTTTGCACGGATTATTCTTTCATCAGTTATTTTTTTATTTTCGGGAAAAGGGCATAAAAGATGAAACTGCCTAAGCTCAATTTAAATATCAGGCTTCCCCAGAATTGCAAGGGCTGGGTTCCTGCGAATATTTTCACTTCTCCCTCTTGAGTACTAAACGATCCCATCTCCCCTGTATAAAGCATTTTAAAACTAGAAAAAATCAATAGCACAGCAAACGCGAAAAACACATAATTGATTGCGTTTTTTCGGAGATTGGGAAAGTGAAGATAGTTCACCATAAAGCCTACAAGGATAAGAATAATAATGCCTACAGTGATGAAGGTGGTTAAATCCGTTTTTTAGGAATTAAGAATATTTTTGTCACATGACCGGTCAGGGTTCAAGACAGGCCGGGAAGAAGAGCTTTTAATGCTTCGGCGATGATCCCTATTGCCAGGCTGCCCAGGAGCAGACCCATAACCTGAGTGATAAATTTGATTCCCGCTTTCCCCAGGATTTTTAAAATCCTGTTCGCGAGTTTTAAAGAGATCCATATTAAAATGCCTATCAGAACAAATTCTACAATAGATATAAGTTTAGCCGACCATAGGGTGAATTCGCTGGATTGAATGATCACGGAACTTATGGCGGCGGGCCCAATGTAAAGAGGAAAAGTCATGGGCATAAAAGCAATATCTGCTTTAACGTCCCCTTCCTCGGAAAATAAATTAGAGATTTTGTTATTTGTAAGCATGGTGAAGGCGATATAGACCAGGAAAATTCCTCCTATCAGTTTGAAAGCCGGAATTTGAATACCGAAAAAAACCACAATATTTTTTCCGAATAAAAAAGATATGGTTAATAAAGCCACCGAATAGCAACAGGTTTTGAAAATTATTGTGTTGTGCTCTTCGTCGGTTTTATTGGCGGTCAGGGAAATGTAAATAGGAAGGTTGCCGATGGGGTCAATGATGGCCAGTAAAATCACAAAAGTTTTTATCAGCTCTGTAATGTCGGTCATTTTTTACATATCTCCTGAAACATATCCCCTTTTTTCCCGATAAGGCCGCTAAGGTTTTCCCGAAAAAAATTTTACTTTTTATTAATGATAAGCTTGATTGCGTGCATTGACAAAATTATATTTCGGTCTAAATTATATTTGTTAATGAATTTGTCCCCGCAGTTTCCCTTGCAGAAAATATTTTTTATGCCCTCATTTGTTTATAGTTGTGAAAAATGCTCCACCGAGCTGAGGTTCTTAGTGTCCACTGCTTTTGAGGGCCAATTATGTGTTCATTGCCCCAAATGTAATGAAGTAAGAAAGTTTAAACTGGAACGAGAAGGGAATGTGGGTAAGGACTGGTGTTCAAGTGTGTTGATTAAAAACAAAAGACGGAGGGATGAGGATAGCCTCTACAAATCAACCGTGCGAGAGCAGGTTCTTGCCAGTTGAGAAAAACCCTCAGTCAGCATTGGTAGTGGGGTCATAACTGCCCAGACCAAACAGGTTCATGTAATACGAAAATGTATTTTTAACCGTGATAATACCAACCACCTTGCCCTGATCGGTGACAGTTATATGTCGGGTATTTTTGTCAGTCATGTGTTCTGAAGCTTCAAGAATATGGTTATTGATATCCAGGGTATAAAGAGGTTGGCTCATGATCTCGGATACGGGAGTGGATAACGGGAGCCCGCCTCCAACCACCTTTCATGTAAAATCTCTTTCCGTAACGATTCCCACATGGTCGCCATTTTCAGTTGTGAGAATGGCACTGGCATTTTCTGTGTCCATTAAATGCGCGGCCTCTTGGACGCTCGCTTTCACATCGATGCTGATGACGGGGGGTGGTCATGAAATCCCCCAACTTTTCTTTTGGGTGTTCAGATTGCGGTAGTTCTGTCATGACATTCTCCTGTAGAAAAACTTTTTTTAGGTAAAAATTTTGAAAATATAGATTCAGGATATAAAGGCCGATCAAATTGATTATTTGTAAAATTATTTAAAGGAGCCATAAAAAATTAAAAACTTTGCAATTTGGACGGGTCCCTTTTCATCGCCAATCTTTTATATTCCATTTTATCCTTTTTTGAGGTGAGTGCGCCAATTTTTATATATCCATGCCCATGTCAGGAAAATTCCCGCCCAACCCAGGCCAAACATTATTTTTGAGAGAGTTTGGTCAACGGCCCATAAATCAAAGCGGTTGAATAGATTGCGCCAGTCGTGCGCCTCCAGGTCCAATCCCCCGATCAGAGGAAGTTTTAAGAAGCGGGCATCTGCCATATAAATACTCACATCAATAAAATTGCCAAAGAACCAAAGCAGGGCGAAGGCTGCTCCCGTTTGATCTCTTTGATAAAAAAAAGATAAGAAGACGACAAACGGAATCAGGCATTGATTCAGACTTCCTCCAAGAATTGCCAGGGTATCGTTGCCGAAAAAGCCGAAGAGGAAATGCCCTGCTTCATGGAACGTGAGGTTTACATTATGTACCATGCCGTAAAATGTAAATAAAGACCAGCTTTCAACCAGCGTTGTTTTAGGAAAAAAGGTACCGTGCAGTAAAAACAGAAGCGAAAGAAAAATGAACGCGGGGGTCGAAACCGATTTCCAAGGCTGGGTTAAAAAAAGGAAAAAGAACCCGTATTTTTTCAGCAGGATTTTTTTCTTCGATTTCAATATTGTTTTCATTACTTTGGGCAGCGATTATATCCTGTTCCAATCGATCCAAATAGGCTTGGTATTTGGCAAAGATCACCCCACAGCGAACGCAATTTTTAGAGTCGGGTTGATCAAACTGGCATTTAGGGCAAATCATTGTATGCTTGTAGAAAAGGTAAAAGGCAGAACTCCACTATTAATACCAAGGATTACCCCCTTTCACCGGCTGGGTTAAAAAAAGAACTGGCTTTTTATAAGCACCTGTTTTACAATGGGCAATACTTTAAGCGATTTAGCCGTCTAGAGAATGACAGGTGTATTGCCAAAAATGGTAATGTTTTTGATTGAGTAGCCTCCCGAATCATCGGTTGTCTGATTTTTCTCCCCCGTTTTCTCATTTAAGCTCAAATCCTCTTTTATCAATTATAGTTCAAGTTCTCAAACATAGGTTTTGAGCGTGATCTAATGTGCTGGCTGATGGCTCATACTGAGTCCGCCAGCCACCAAAAGGAAAAAATATGTTAATGCAATCTTCAACCGTGGGCTTTGATGCCCTCAACCTTATTGATCCTATTTGCCGCGCTGTTCGTGGTGAGAAGTACGCCACTCCCACGCCGATTCAGCAGAAGGCCATTCCGCATCTTTTGCAGGGCCAGGATCTTTTAGGGTGTGCACAAACCGGGACAGGAAAAACAGCGGCCTTTGCCTTGCCTATATTGCATCTCTTGTCAGAGAGGCGTCAAGCTTCCGGGTCCAGGAGCCCACGTGCGTTGGTGCTTACACCCACCCGGGAACTGGCTTTGCAAATCAGTGACAGTTTTCGCGTTTATGGTCGGCACCTGAATTTAAAACAGGCACTGGTGTTTGGCGGGGTGAGCCCGAAATCGCAAATCAGCGCCTTAAAACGGGGGGTAGATATTTTGATAGCCACTCCGGGCAGGCTGATCGACTTGTATCAGCAGAGACATCTCCGTTTGGATAAAATAGAGGTGCTTGTTCTCGATGAGGCAGATCGCATGTTGGATATGGGTTTCCTGCCTGACATCAAGAAAATTTACGCGATGACACCCAAAAACCGCCAGTCCATGTTGTTTTCTGCCACGCTTCCTGATGATATCCTGCGCTTGACCAAGGATTTTCTCAACGACCCGGTTCGGGTTTCTGTGAATCCCCCGGCCAGTACCGTGGACAAAGTAGATCAGCGTGTTTTGTTTGTGGATCGGGAAAACAAAGGAGCTTTACTGGAATCTGTTCTTCAAGACGAGAGCATCGAAAAAGCTCTGGTATTCGCCCGCACCAAGCATGGGGCGAACCGCATTGTCAAGAATCTGAGCCGAGCCCGGATCAAGGCGGATGCGATACATGGTAATAAATCCCAATCGGCGCGTATGGAAGCGTTGGAAAGGTTTCGTGCCGGAAAAGTCCGGGTGCTGGTGGCTACCGATATTGCATCGCGAGGTTTGGATGTTGAGGGAATCACCCATGTCATCAATTATGAGCTTCCTAATGAGGCCGAAAGTTATGTTCACCGCGTGGGAAGAACAGCACGGGCGGGGGCGTTCGGCGTTGCCCTTTCTTTCTGCGATGCCGGGGAAAAGGGTTATCTGCGTCAGATTGAGAAAACCATTAACAGGACTGTGAACGTGGTGGATGACCACCCCTACCATTCGGAGTCTATTGCTTCTAAACGAGCAAGTGGAAATAGTAAAGCCGGAAGAAAATTTTCATCCCGGCGTTATGGCAATCACACCGCGTCCCGGCCTTCCGGGAAACCGGGAAAAAACCAGTTTCGAAAAAAACACTTTTCATCAAAACCCGGAAAAAGAACCCGGTTTAAAAGTCGTTCTCCCAGATCGGCAGTGAATGCCTGAATAATATCCTGTACAAATTTAGGGAGGCTCTAATAATCAAAACTTCCAATTATTAGAGCCTCCCGGTAAAAATTATTTCCTGCCCGCGAAAAGTCTTTCCGCTTGATGAATTTCCCCTTCCAGTCTCCACTAGGTGTGGGGCCAGTTGCTGTGATATCTCACCTTAGTTTTTACCTTTGCCGGGCATGAAGGTTAATGAAAAGGACATCACGCAGGCCTCGGAGGAGTAGGAGCGAGCTGGCCGCTTTTCGGGCAACTCGTTGAATCTTACAGGAAAAAAAATTTTCTGAAGAAGTCCATGAGAACGATTAGAATAAAGGGAGGAAATTTAACAATAATCCTACACCAATATTTTTATGATCGATATAGCTAAACCAAAAATTCTTATGGTTGACGATACTCCTGCCAACATCGATGTGTTGCGACACATCCTTGGTCATGAAGGTTTTGAAATTTCTGTTTCCATGAGAGGCGAAGCTGCGTTAGCCCTGATAAAAAAAACCGGCCGGACTTGATTTTGCTGGATGTGATGATGCCGGGAATTGACGGATTTGAAACCTGTAAAAGATTAAAAATCGACCCGGACACTAGAGATATTCCGGTCATCTTTGTGACCGCCAAAACTGAATTGGAGGATATTGTTCGTGGTTTCGAAATAGGTGGAGTGGACTACATTGTTAAGCCGTTTAAGAGGGAAGAGGTTTTGAGTCGGGTTAAAACGCATCTGAAAATAGAACGGTTGATGCAAGATAAAGAATGCCTGAATAAGAAACTGCAGCATCAAAATGATGAGCTGATCGAGAGTCAAAACCAATATCGGATCATTCTTGAGAAATCTTCCGATGGGGTATTCCATTTGGATGCCGAAGGGAGGTTAATAAGCAGTAATACAAAGTTTCATTCTGCTTTGAAACTTGGTACAGAAGGGATTGTCGTTAGATCCATCATGGATATTGTTATCTCGGAAGATCCATCAGGTATTTTTCCGAAAATAGTGACCCGCAGATTTGGAGACCGGGCCACTTCAAATTTGGCGGTTCAATTTTGTGTTAACAAAAGTTCCTCTATTTTGTAGGATCGAAAAATTCATACTCTGTTGCTGGATTCATACGGCATCTGGAATTTGCCCAACAATAAATTATATGAAAAAGGAAAAGAGAACAAGTATCTAGGGACAATCTGTATTGTGAAAATCCCATCGTGAAAACTAGTTTTGCTAAAGTTTTGTTTTTTCTTTCACTTCCAGCAGGTAATGGATTATGTTTAAATTCATGGTTTGGTTTTCAGCCATTGTCACCATTGGTTTTATAGTGTTGATGGTATTTGATTACGGTTAACCGCCATAATGGGTAAGTGGGTTTATTAAAGCTGAGTGGGCCCATGAAGTTTTCGCGTTCTTCAGTCAAAGCGTTTCTGATTTTTCCAATGCATGTGATGGGGGTCATCCCCGCGTTCCTGGTCTGGTGTTCGCGGCCCGGAGGAGTGCTGGAGAGTTTCCCGTATAGTTTTAGTAATATAAGATCCTTGGCGGGAATGTTATTGGTCACGGTAGGAGCAGGGTTATGCTGGAAAACGGTTTCCCTGTTCACCGAGTATGGTGAAGGAACCCCGGCCCCGTTTGATCCGCCCAGGAAACTCGTGATCCAAGGGCCATATATTCATATGCGCAACCCTATGATGGTTGCAGTCTGCCTGGTTTTGTCGGGAGAGGCCCTGCTTTTTGCTTCAGCTCTCTTAGGGTTATGGTTTCTGCTTTTTTTCGGGTTGTGCCTGGTTCTCATTCCACTTTGGGAAGAACCTGATCTGGAAAACAGATTCGGCGAATCTTACCGGGAATACAAACAGAAAGTCCCCCGCTGGCCGGCGTAGCCACTGGGCGTGGGGCCAGTGCACGTGATATTTCACCTTAGCTTTTACCCGTACCGGGCATGAAATTTATGGTTGAGGATACCACGCATGCTCCGAAGGGGTAATAACTTTCATTGGCGAGCAAGAGGTAAAGGCGGCTTGATGAGCCTTTGTTATCTGCTTCCCTCGCTAGAGGGTGGATTTTTATGAGTGATGGGGAAGAAGAATATAGTTTGATGGACTGGGTTGGAACTGCGATAGGCATCGTGGTTGCCGGATTCATCATTTTTATTTTGATCTGGCCCCTGATTGACCCTACGCCTGATAAGTCTTCTACGCTAAAAGAAAATATTCAAAAAGCCACAGGGAAATAGCGGTTATCAGTCGAAGGGGAGCTGGGTTTTGCGTAAATATTCCTCATCCGTTAATTTCATTCTTCCTTTAATAAAGGCTTTTTTTTCAGCTATTGAAATCGCCTGAGCATCATTTTTTTCTTTTCCCAGGCGTTTGGAAATTTCAATTTCCTTAATAGCGTTTTTCCAATCTTTCAAATTTTCATAAACGCTTATCAAATTCAGGTGCGCCTGCGTGTGGTTTGGGTCGATCACGAGTATCTTCTGATAGTATTCGGCCGCTTCCTGAATCTTCTGGTGGTACCAGTATTTTAGAGCGATTTTAAAAAGAATTTTAGTGTCATCCGGTTGCAGAGACTCGGCCTTTAAGAATTCTGCCACGGCCAGGTCGTTGCGGGTCATTTTAGAATATATATTTCCCAACCCTAATCGAGCCTGCAAATTTTCGGGTTCCATTTCCAGTACTTTATTAAAAGATTCAAGCGCCTCTTTTCTTTGGTCCACTTCATCGAAGACCAACCCCATCCGCATATAAGCGGGAACAAATTGAGCATCCAATTCCAGTGTCTGGCGCAAAATATCAATGGCTTCGTCATAGGCTCCGATTCTTTGTTTTTCAACAGCCATCTGAATCATGGTGTTGGGATCTGCGGGCTCGATTGGCGTCTTAGCGTTATCATCAATTTCTCCACAACCCGCTAACAGGAGGCGGAGAAATATTATTTTGAGGTTTAATAGCATATGCAAAAAATGTGAATCCTTGTTTGTTATATTTTAGCCCATTTTAAAGAAACACCAGTGGTCACCATTATATTTAATAGAGATCCCCTTTAATAATAATTCAAGGTCTAATATAATTGCAGGGCTTTATATTGGGGCGTAGTGCCCAATTAAAAAATAGTGATAGGAACAGACTATGTCGGACGAACTTCCATATATAGAGAATGAAGAGGGGGAATTTGCGGTTCCCTGCCAGATTAAAATCGCTGAAGATTGTGCGCAGTTGGGGGAATTTTGTGAAACCAAAGAAGATGCTCGGGATTGGGTGGAA
>Ga0066383_10000551_pt1 | contig 13581 bp, 10 predicted proteins | sample Knorr_S23_td_Bot_FD_70950 | JGI IMG/M metagenome (GOLD analysis project Ga0066383, IMG submission 70950) | Marine microbial communities from Southern Atlantic Ocean transect - Knorr_S23_td_Bottom_ad_3770_LV_A | ecosystem: Environmental > Aquatic > Marine > Oceanic | place: Southern Atlantic...
CCGTCGGTGAATCGGGCTTTTTCCGAAGCAATGGATATGTCGGCCAGCAAAGCCACCGCCAATCCGGCTCCAACGGCCACACCGTTGATCGCTGATATTACCGGTTTATCCAGGTTTATCATGTTGTGGACGATGTCGCTGGCTTCTTGCATGTTGCTGGCAATCACGTCGGGATTGCCCAGGGCTTTCTCAATCATCTCGAAATCGCCGCCTGCGGAAAAAGCGGTCCCGGCGCCGGTCACCACAGCCACCTTAACTGCGGGGTCGCGGCCTAGATCCGGCCAGATACGGCTGAGTTCGTTGTGCAACTGAAAATTGGTGGCGTTGTAGACCTCCGGTCGATTGAGCGTCAACAATGCGATGCCATCGTTTATTTCGATGAGCAGGTGTTCGTAACTGCTGTAGTCAGCCATTTGGCCTCCTATCCTATTGGCGAGCGGCGGTTTGCTTGTCGGAATCGCCCAGACTCAGAAAATAACTTCCTGATCAGCCAGAGCTTTCACTTTTTCCGGTTCCATACCCAATAATTCCTCGAATACGTAGGAATTATCTTCCCCAATATTGCTGTAATGGCCGCTATCCACGGGCGTCCCCGACATTCTAAACGGCATGTTCCAAGACAGGCTGGTGCCTTCTTCCCACTGGAAAGCCGCAGTTCCTCGCTCTGCCACATAGTAGGGCGTTGGTCTGTAAAACCCTCGGGCTTTGAGATGAGGACTATCGTACAAGTCTTCTCCTTGAGAAACCACGCTGGCGGGTACGCCATTTTGCTGGAGTTTGCTCATAACTACGTCGGCGGTGAATTGTGATGTCCAGACGCTGATGTTCTCATCCAGACTATCTTGATTGCGGGAACGGTCGATAGCCGTGGCGTATTCGGGCATTTGACACCAAGGAGGATCGCCCATAGCTTGGCAAAAGTCGTTCCATTCCTGATCGCTGTAGACGGCAATCGCGCAAAAGCGGTCTTCACCCTGGCATGGGTATACTCCGTGGGGGACTGCGGACCGGTCCCGGTTATCCAATCTCTGAGGATGATTACCATTGGCTTGATAATCCAGAATGGACGGTCCTGCGGTTATCGTGCCCGAACTGAAGATGGACGATTCCAGCGTTATGGGTTTGCCGGTTAGGCGGCGGCGCATCAAGGCGCCGATGATGGCCACAGGCTGAAATACACCGGTGTGATAGTCGGAATAGGATGAGTTGGTGGCCACCGGAGGGGCATCGGGTGAGCCGCTCATCATGGAGACGCCGGACATATGCTGAACTAGGATTCCATAGGATTTATACGTGTAATATGGTCCGTGACCACCAAGCCCGGTTTGCCACATATTAATGATGTCGGGTCTGACCTCCCGAATCTGCGGGAAATCTATGCCCCATCTCTCCAGGATGTTGCGCCGGAAGTTGGTCATGAAAACATCGGCGGTTTTGATTAACTCCATGAAAATATCCCTACCTTCCGGCGTCCGCACATCCAAAGTGATCCGCTTTTTCGCCGACTGGAAATCGGGCTGACCGGCGCCCTTGGACCAAGCCGGGATAAAGGCCATCTCATCCAGTACTTTGTTGGTTTCCACCTTGATAATTTCGGCGCCCATCGACCCCAATATCCGGCCGGTCAGAGGCAAAGCCACGTACGGGCCCAGTTCCACGACCCGGATGCCAGCCAGCGCTTTATTCGTCATTTGCGCCTCTGGTCCCAGGGCCCTTGCGTTTTGCGGATTCATTGACCTGACTGGGGCTCATATGACGCCAGCCGATCTTAGGAAAGCCAAGTCTTCTTTTCGGTAGCCCAGTTCCTCGCAGAAGATTGCCTCGTTGTGTTGCCCCAACAAAGGAGCAGGAACTGCCGACGGAGCGATTTCATCGCTGTTAAAGACGCCCAAGGGGTATTTGAGCACGCCAGCCTGAGGGTGCTCAATTTCCGTCCAAAGGTTGCTTGCTTCCAATTGGGGGTCTTCTGGCAGATCGGCCACGTTGTTGACCGGTATGAAGACTAGGTTGCGCTTCTGGCCCTCATGAAACAAATAATCAGCGGTGAAACGCATGGTGAAATCCATGAACATGGCGCTGATTATATCGATGTGGGGCGCTCTTTCCTGATTCCCACCTTTATACTGTTCATTCAATACTTCTTCGTTGCCGGTGACTTCATAGATCCACTGGGAAAGTCCCTCCCATTCTCTGGGTGTGATTACTCCAGCGGAAATCCAACCGTCCCGGCAAGGATAAGCTCCCAGCGGTATGACCAGAGTCGAATTGGTGCCAACCCTGGTTACGTTTTGCTCCAGTTGCATCCACAGCACCGCCGGATGAGCATCAGAGTAGTAGGTGATAAGGGATTCCTGCTGGGACACGTCGATGTACTGTCCGGTGCCGCCCGCGGCGTCCCGGTGGTAAAGGGCTGCCAGTATTGCCACGGCGGCGTATTGAGCGCCGGGGAAATGGGACTGTTCGTTGCCTTGGCGCATGGGCGGTCCGTCGGGGTCACCGGTAATCTGCATGTACCCGCTGGCCGCCATGGCGATTAGGTCCGAAGACTTATATTCATTCCAAGGACCGTCTTGGCCAAATGCCGTTACGGAGGCCATCACCAGCCCTGGGTTGGCTTCACTCAGTGACTCGTAGTCCAACCCCAATCCTTTCAAGTAGCCGACCGGGAAGCTCTCAACAACGGCGTCTGCGGTGGCGGCCAAGCGCTTGAATATCGCCCGGCCCAACTCAGTCTCAAGATTTAGGGTTACAGACTTTTTGTTGGTGTTGTAATAGAGGAAGTACGCACTCTTTTCAGGATGAGGCTCGTCACCCAAGAAGGGCCCTTTGGAACGACCATAATCGCCCGAGGGCGGCTCAACTTTTATGACGTCAGCCCCATAATCCGCCAACAATTTAGCGCAGAATACGCCGGGGCCACCAGCCAAGTCGAGGATGCGGTACGGCGGTAGGAGACTGCCATCGGCAGGGGGTTGGGGTTCCATGCGGCTCCATCGGTTGTCCCAAAAAAACGAGTCCGTTTAGCTGTTATTTGGGAGAATTTCTACATTGATTAAAGGGCTGTGAATAAAGGGCTGTGAATAATTGGCTTGTGTTTATGGGGTTCTAACGCGCCGATTGTAGTGGCCTAGTGTGCAGGCGTCAAGAATCGGACGTCAATATTGTAATGAAGAGTATCGGTTTATAGGGACTACTTTCCAACGACTTCTTGGTTGAATTATAATGATGGGCGACTTCTACTATCATTTATGGGTAGGTATGTTCGCCAATATCCGTGATAGGTTCCTCTTATCGTTACAGTTCAAGGATTACCGCAATCTATGGATTGCCACCACCTGCTCCGGTGCCGCAGCTCGGGCGTTGATACTCGCTCGAGGCTGGCTGGCCTACGATATAACCGACAATAACTCTCTTTGGGTCGGCATCGTCACATTCGGAGCAATGATTCCCCGGCTGTTCTCCACTCCTATTTTCGGATTTTTGGCTGACAGGTTCGACCGGCAAACCTTGCTCCGCTGGATATTTGGGTTGAACCTAGCCCACAACCTAATCTTGGCCTTCCTGGTCACGCAGGGTTGGATTGGGCCTTGGTCATTGTTGCTCCTTTCACTATTCAACGGCACACTCAGGGCCGGTCAAATGACCATCGCCACTGCTCTCATTCCCAACCTTGTCCCCAAGGAACACCTGCTGAACGCTATTGCCCTAAACCAGGCAACCCAGCAGGGTTCCAGATTGGTGGGTGCGTTGGCCATAGCGCCGTTGTTGGGACTGGTGAACATCGAAGCCGCATTCTGGCTTTGCAGCGGCTTTTATGCCATCGGTCTCATCCAGATTGGACTGATAGTGACCAAATCTACTGGGGTGATTGATGCCACCCAGAGCTTTGCCCGGAACATGGTTGAAGGTTTTGTCTACGTCTACCAGCGGCCGCAGATTCTGGTCATGGTTCTGTTGGTGTTGGCTCACTGCGCATTAACCATGTCCTACGAGTCTATATTGCCAGCGATTTCAGAAGAGAAGCTGGGAGCTGGCTCCGTGGGAATAGCCTATCTGCTGGCTGGTGTAGGCGCTGGCGCTTTGGCCGCATCGATATTCATGGCCGGGGTCCAGAGCACAGCCGCCAGAGGCAAATTGTTCTTGTTCTTCGGCATTTCCAGCGGCTTGGGGCCAATCCTGATGGCTTGGTCATCGGTAGACACCTATTCCATAGCCGCCGCCGTTGTCATGGGGATCAACCAAGCCGGATTCATGACGATCAGCCATACGATTATCCAAACCTTAACCGAAGACAAGGTACGAGGACGTGTGGCCGGGGTCTACTCGGTTCACGTTGGCGGCAGTATGGCGGTAACGAATCTGGTGAACGCAATATTTGCGGATATGTTCAGTGCCTCGGCGGTGATGGCGATGGGAGGTGGATTGTTCATAGTCGTGATAGTACTCAGTGTAGGGAGTAGGCAGCTGCGCCGTATCTATTTCCCAAAGCCATTGTTAGCGCCTATGGGCGCCGACTAAGATTTGTCGCCAACTTCGGCCACCTTTGGTACACTATCGGCGAATAGGGTCGTACTTTGATCAGACAATCCCCTTAGGCGAGGAATAGCAATGGCCGGGAACCAAAATCAAACAGGCGAGCAATCAGTCAATGAAACAGAGCGTTACCTGGAATTAACCCCCAAATCACGGGCTATCTGGGAAGAGGCCAAGAATTACTTGCCAGGGGGAGATAGCCGGAACTCAATCTTTTGGGAGCCTTATCCGTTTTTCGTGGAGTCCAGTTCTGGCTGTCATGTGATTGACGCAGATGGTGTTGACCGGGTGGACTTCATAAACACCATGACCACGATGATTTTGGGTCACGCGCCGAAGGTTGTGATGCAGGCCGTTGAAGAGCAACTTGCCAAAGGTGTGGCATATAATGCGCCCAACGAACATCAGGTGCGACTGGCCAAGATTCTGTGCCAACGTATCCCCAGTTTCGACCTGCTTAGATTCACAAATTCGGGCACCGAAGCAACGCTTAACACTTTGCGGGCAGCCCGGGCTTTCACGGGTAAGAGCCGTTTCGCCAAGGCCGAGGGCGGTTACCACGGCACACACGACTCGGTTACCGTAAGTTTGAGAGTAAATCCGGATCAGGCCGGGGATGCCGACCGGCCCAATGCCTTGCCCAGCAGCGCGGGATTGCCCGATGGTGTAGTCGAGCAAGTCTTGATTATTCCATTCAACGATACTCAGGCGTCTCTGAAGCTGTTGGAGGAAAACAAGGACGAATTGGCGGCAGTGATTGTAGAGCCGGTTTTGGGATCGGTGGGGATGGTGCCCGCCACACCCGATTTCTTGGCTATGCTAAGGGAATTCACCCAGGCCAATGGCATCATATTGATTTTTGATGAGGTCATCAGCTTTCGGGTTGCGCCGGGCGGGTCTCAACAATATTACGGCATCACCCCGGACATGACGGCCCTGGGCAAGATTATTGGGGGCGGATTCGCCGTGGGCGCCTTCGGCGGACGTCGAGACATCATGGAGCAGTACGACCCCACGACACCAAATGGTCCGTCAGTTTCCCATGCTGGAACTTTTAACGCTAACCCGGTAACCATGGTGGCTGGCGCAACGACTTTGGAACAACTGACCCCGGACGTCTACCGCCGTTTGGCGGAACTCACCGAGGAATTGCGCAAGGGTTTACGCGACGCATGCGCCGAACTGGAGGTTCCAGTGCAAGTGACCGGTCTGGGTTCTCTGTTCGGCATTCACTTTACCGACGGAGAGATTCGAGGCTACCGGGATGTGGCGGCGGGAAACAACGCGCTTCGCCATCAGATGTTTCTGGGGTTAATGAACGAAGGCTTTCTCACCGCTTCCAACTTGGTGGGTTCCCTATCCACGGAGATGGCTGAACCGGAAATCGACGCTTTCGTGGATGCGTTCAAAAAAGTATTGGCCCGTCAGCTTTAATTAAATCGGTTATTCACACTTCATAAAAGTGATGATAGCCGTCTGGTTCTGTAGATTGTAGTTATACGGTAAATCAATTTCTCATCACCACTGTACGGGGAAAGAGAAACAAAGGAGCGAGATACATGGCAAGTTCCCAACAAACGAAGGCATCAGAAAATGGCGTGAGCAATGAGGTAGAACATTATGACGTTGTGGTCATCGGCGCCGGAGTTACCGGGTTGTACTCATTGTATTGTCTGCGCCAACTAGGGTTCACGGTGCGTGTGCTCGATGAAGCCAGCGGCGTCGGCGGCACCTGGTATTGGAACCGCTATCCCGGCTGCCGGTTTGACTCCGAGAGTTACAGCTACGGATTTTCCTTCTCAGAGGAGCTCCTTCAGGAATGGGACTGGAAGGAACACTTCTCCGGACAACCCGAGAATGAACGCTACCTTAATTATGTCGCTGACAAGTTCGACTTGAAACGCGACATTCAGTTCAATACTCGGGTCTCAAAAGCGGTCTACGACGAGCCCAAGAACCGCTGGCAGATTAAAACCCTAGACGGTCGACGGTATGAAGCCCAATTCTTTATCACTGCGGTGGGCCTACTGTCCGCGGGTTACATTCCCGATTTCAAGGGCATTCACAGCTTCAAGGGCAAGTGGACTCACACCGGCCGGTGGCCCAAAGAAGGCATGGACCTGGCAGGCAAGCGTGTGGGGGTGATTGGCACAGGAGCCACCGCTGTCCAACTCATTCCGATAATCGCCCAGGAAGTCGAACACTTGACCGTGTTCCAGCGGACGGCGAATTTCTGCGCACCGCTGCGAAACGGGCTGATCGACGATGAGACCCAGCGCGAAATTAAGGCGAACTACCCTGAGATTTTCAAAAGGTGTAATGAGACTTCAGGTTCGTTCATGCACGAATTTGACCCCAGGTCAGCCATGGAAGTGTCTCCCGAAGAGCGGTTGGAGCAGTACGAAAAGCTATGGGCGGAGCCTGGGTTCAAGAAATGGCTGTCCAATTTCCAAGATTGCATGGCCCCTGGCGAGGCTAACGAGGACTACACAGAATTCGTCCAAAACAAGATTCGCGAACGGGTTATCGACCCGGTGGTTGCCGAGATGCTGGTCCCCAAAGACCACACATTCGGCGCCAAACGCGTACCTTGTGAGACCGGGTATTACGAGGCCTATAACCGGGACAACGTCTTGCTCGTTGACGTTCGCAAAGCCCCCATTGAATGTATCACCGAAACTGGCGTAAAGACCGCTGATGCCGAGTACGATTTTGACGTAATCATATACGCCACGGGTTACGACGCTGTCACCGGCGCATTGCTCAATATCGATATCCACGGCAATGGCGGGCAGACTTTGAAGCAGAAGTTTGTGGATGGCCCTCGCACTTATATGGGCATCCAGAGCGTTGGTTTTCCGAACCTGTTCACCATCAACGCAGCCTCCGTGGGTAACTTCGTGAGAGCCGCGGAGCCGCTGGTGGAATGGACGACCGAGTGCATCCGCTATATCCGCGACAATGAGTTTACCCGCATATCGCCGACATTGGAGGCGGAGGATGCATGGGTCAAGCACGTCAACGAAGACGGCGAAAAGACTCTCCGTACGAAGACCGATAATTGGTTCATAGGCGCGAACATTCCGGGGAAGGCGAGAGCTTTGCTCATGGCTCCGGATAGTGCCCCGGCCATGCGTGCAAAACGTGCGGCTGTAGCTGCCAACGGCTATGAAGGATTCGTTCTGGAATAGCGTTTACCAACTAAACATACAGCCTAAACATGCAGCGAATGATATTCTGAAAATCTGCGTCTGCGCTAACGACCGTCAAGGTCGGAGGTGCAGACGTGGAGCAAACCAGAGGGCCCACCTGCCAGCCTAGCTACATGAGAATCGACGGCAGCCAAGCGCCTTGGGGTTCGTTGTAGAGACCAATTGTCATCAAGGTCATGTTCTGGACGATGCGCAGGTCATGGTTCAGACACCAGCGTAGCAAATCGGTGTTTCGTGCTGGCACAATCAGGCCGGGACCCGAGTATTCCTTGGATCCGGCAATCAGCGCCTTAACATCGTCATTACCTTCACCAACAGAATGGCCGAAGAACCCAATGCCGGTTGTGTAGCCGGTGATGCGATCCCCGCTCTCCACCACAAGGCCCATCCCCTGCTGGACTGAATCGCCAACTTCACCACTTCTGTCATGACCGTGAATCCGGAAGCAGAGGCGATTGCATCGATCCAAGTCTGCGGAGGTGATGGCCCTCACCGTACGGCCCGGAACTTGCTCCCGGACCTGCGGCCCTTGGACCACGGAGCAGATACCCCTCACGTCGAAATTCGTGCTCGCATACAATGCCAAAGACCGGCTGTGGTAGGTGGATTGCAGCAGGCGTACTCCGGGATAGCCCCGCTCCTCGGCACGGTCCAGCATGTGCTGCATCAAACGGCGGCCAACTCCGCTGTTTTGCTGAGTTGGGGAAACAGTTACATGTCCCAAGCCCGCTACGGAGCAGCGCTCGTCCAGGAAATTGCTGCCCACCACAATCCCATCATCCTCAGCCACAACACTGTAAAAGCCAGGGTGAGACAGCAGCATCGAAGCTACTCCGATGCCAACCTCGTGGGCAGGAAAGTCCGATGGGAAATTGTGCTGGCTGGAGATGGCGGAAAAAGCATCGAAGATAATCTGTCCGCACGTTTCTGCGTCGGCCGGTGTGCCAGGGCGCAGTTTGATGGTCATGTCACATCCCATTCAGTAAACTTAAACTTAAGCGTCTCCAGCCAGAAAACGGTGCCAGAAACTGGTAAAAGTACATACGCTTTAGGTCCTAATGGCTCCAAGAACCATCACCCGCAGGATAGACCGGCGTAGTTTCGACTCGTTGAGGGTCGCCATCGAACCAGTCCTGAACTGTGGAGCGCCATTTGGTGTAGTGGGGGGCTTCCCGGTGAGCGACCTCCCAAGATTCCTTGTCCTTATATACTTCGTACAGGTAGACCTTGTTGGGGTCGCTGTTGTCCTGTAGGACATCAAATCTGAGGCAGCCCGGTTCGTTATTGTTGGAACCCTCGGCATCGCCAAGGGTAGCTGCCATGAACTCTTCCGCATGACCGGGTTTGATTTTGATGGTTACAAATAGCGCAAACATTTTTCTCCTCTTCTCTCTTTGTTGTAGTCGGGCGGTGAAATAATTGGATATTTAAGTTCGCTTAGTCAGGCCATTTCCTGCCTACGAACCGCATTGCCCTAAGCCAGCGACATTATATCCGCGCCAGGAATTACGCACAAGCCAGCTTTGGGTGGCATCCGAAGGAATGGCGTTGTAGAATTGCTTAGTTCATCTTTTGGAGGCTGTTTATGGCTGGTGTCACCGCTGATATCCCAATCGTATATACACTGACAGTTTGAAACGCGTCCGACGCATTGCGTAGCTCCTGGGGTCGCCAGGGCATTGCTTATGAAGAACGGAAGGTGGACCAGAGCCAGGACGTCCTGGATGAAGCTCTGGACTACGCCGACACTGTGCCAATAATCGTCTACCCGGACGGTCGGGTCGAGATTGGATTTGAAGGGCACACTGGTTGAGAGATTGGATGACGGTCCGTCGGACCGTCACAATTGAATAACCGCAGCCCCGAATAAGGCTCAAACCTAGTCTGATGACAACACGGCGGAAGGAGCAAGGAAATGGCACGAGAAACGAGCGTAGTAACTCCCCAGAAATTCTCGGAAGGATTTAGCTACCCGGACTATATGGATCAGATTAAAGTGAACAAGGACAGGTTCAACGGCTTCTACAACGACTATCCATTGAAGCCCGAAGACGCAGCTTTCTTCAAGGAATTGGTCGAGCGCCCCAATGGCCCAGCAAAGATGTTGGTATTGGGTGAAGATTGGTGCGGTGATGTGGTGAGAGGTATGCCGGTTTTGGCGCGAATCGCCGAGGCTGGCGGCATGGAGATGAGGATTTTCCCTAGGGACCAACACCACAACATAATGAACGAATACCTCAAGAACGGCCAGTGGATGTCAATTCCCGTCGCCGTGTTCTACACCAAAGACCATCAGTACATCTGCCATTGGATCGAGCGTCCCGTCGTCGCCGAAGAAGAGATGGGAAAAATGGAAGAGTCTATCCGGGGGGAGAAACCCGATATCACTGATCAAGAATTCAGCCGCGAACGCCGGACTCGTACCGCCGCAAGGGCTGGGGACTGGATTGCGGCAACGGTGGCTGAGTTGAAAGAACTCTTGGCCAGCAGCATCAGCTGACACAGCGCCTTCGCGAAATAAGCCCCAGTCCAATCTTGGTAGCAGTGCCTGCGCTGTCTAAGATGCGGCCTGGGGCTGCTTGGTGGGCGTGGGCGGTTTTGGCTTCTTGCAAAGCAAAAACAACCCTGCGCCGATGAAATTCAGAATCGCCAAGGTGATGAACGCCCCTTCGTAGGAACCCTGAACGTCCCTCATGTATCCAGCCAGAGGAGAGGAGATCAACAGTAGGATGTTCATCGGAACCGTAGAGATTCCAAGAATCTTGCCGAAAGATGCACGGCCAAAATACTCACCCCTAATCGCCGTGGTCAATGGATTTCGCCCGCCAAAGCCGACTCCAAATATTATGGCGAATAGGTACAGGTCAAACAGGCTAGTGGCGGTAGCCAGGATTATGACGGCGCTTGCTTGTATAGCTGTGAATATGAACAGGGCCACATTCTTGGGTATACGGTCACCCAAGAATCCCCCAAGCATCTGGAATACCATGGCAACGGCGGTATAGACGCTGAATATCCAAGCCGCCTGCTGGACACTGAAACCCAAGTCTTCCACCATCAACAGGCCCAAGTGGGCGAAGATTCCCAGCACCACCATGGAACCGAACCCGTGTCCAAAAGATATGAACCAGAAAGCCGGCGTTTTCAAGGCTTGGGATGTCGTAAATTCTATCTCGACCGTTTCCCTGCCGGTCCGGTTGCTTCCAACTTGGGCAGTCGACCTCCGGGCAACGCCAGGACGGTCGCCATCCGGAAGCAGGCCGTAATCCTGAGGTTTGTTTCTTATAAACTTGGGTAAGATTACTGCCGAGGCTAATACCACCCCGCCTAGAATACCAGCCGTCAACCGCCAACCAAGACGGTCCTGGTCCGGATCCACGGCCCAGGCAATCGCCGGAACCAGCACCAACGCTCCAAGACCCATGCCGGTCATGGTTATGGCCATTGCCGTGCTCCGGCGCCGGGAGAACCAGTTGTTCATCAACGTCATCATGGGCAGCCACCCGCCTTGGCCGTTGCCCAGGACATGATGAAGAAAGCCAGATAGAACATCCACAGGTTTTGCACCTGACTGAAAAGAAAGAAGCCTGCCGCCAGAATCAGCAAACCGGTGAGAACCATGATTCTAGCCCCGAACTTGTCGGTGAGATAACCCGCTACCGGGCCCGAGATGCTGCCTTCCACGCGGGTTAGGCTGAGGGCAAATCCAAGTTGAACGCGGCTCCAGCCGAAATGGGCTTCCATGACAACCGCCCACACGGTCATGGCATGGAAAATCGGCACGGAAGTGATAATCATGATGAAGCCAGCAATTATTGCCAGCCACCATCCGTAATAGACACTCCGTACTTGGGCGATGGAATTAGTCAAACTCAAACTCTGTAACTAAGCGCAAATCTCGAGTCCCAGAATAAATTGAACCGAGGGCTGATTCAAGTTGATGTGATGAACACATAATCAATAAATCGAATAGTATAGCTACAATATTATCACATAATAACTATATTATTTGAATTAAGAATTTCAATTGGCGAATTCATATTCGCACTATCGGAAACACTATGATAACGCTACAATGTCCCCAACCTCGACCAGAACGGGCATTTGAGCTAAACTGAATTCCCGTTTTATGGGAATTCCAAGGACGCGCCGCCCCATACGAAACAATATTCAACCTATAGTGGAGGAGCTATGGATTACGGACTGTTTATGATGCCGTCGCACCCACCGGAACGCGGTATCTTCGAAGCTCACCAGTGGGATTTGGACTGCTTGGTTCAGGCTGACGAGTTGGGCTACAGCGAGGCTTGGATTGGTGAGCACTTTACCTCGCCCTGGGAACCCATTCCTTCTCCGGACATCATGATTGCCCAGGCTCTGATGCGGACTAAAAACATTCGGCTGGGAGCGGGCGCCCACCTATTGCCCTTCCACCATCCCGCCGAGTTGGCCCACCGCGTCGCCTACATGGACCATCTGTCCCAAGGTCGGCTCATGTTTGGCGTGGGCGCCAGCGGCTTGCCCACCGATTGGGCCATGTTCGACGTTGATGGAGCGAACGGTCAACACCGTGAGATGACCGAAGAATCTTTGGAAATCATCTTGAAAATGTGGGAGGACAAAGGACCTTTCGAGTATAAAGGCAAATATTGGAATGTGGAAAAACCGGAGCCGATGTTCGGCACCCTGAAGTTTTTCCTGAAACCGTACCAGCAACCCCACCCGCCCATAGGCATCGCCTCCTTGAGCTATAAATCCCCCAGCTTAATCATGGCTGGTGAGCGGGGATTCATCCCCTTGACGCTGGCCTTCAACCCTGACTATGTGAGGAGCCATTGGGAAGCAGTTGAGGAAGGGGCTAAAAAATCCGGGAAAACACCTTCCCGCAAGGATTGGCGGATATGCCGCGATGTGTACGTGGCAGACACTGACGAAGAGGCGAGGGAAGCAGCCCTAAACGGCATGACCGGCAGGGTGTGGAGAGATTATCTCTTCCCCTTGTTCCAAGAGTTCGACCTTGTGCCCATCTTCAAGCATGACCCCGAAGTGCCCGACGAAGCCGTTGACATAGAATACCTTGCGGACCACATGTGGTTGATGGGTTCCCCCGAAACTGTGTCAAACAAGATACGCACGCTGTACAACGAGGTTGGCGGGTTCGGCAACCTGACTACTCTGGTTTTCGACCAGTCGGAAAATCAGAAGGGCTGGGATAAGTCGATGCGTCTCATGGCAGAAGAAGTAATCCCCAGCTTGTCCGACTTGGTTCCGGCTTAGGGACTAATCTTCGACCCACACAGCAGATACAGGCAAAATAAGACGACCGGGCATCAAGCCCGGTCGTCTTATTTGTTTTGTCCAAGATTGACACCCATAACCGATTAGAATTGGAACCATGGACTCGGCTGGGACTCGGAACGAAATTATGCCTGCTTTTTCCTCAAAGGCGCGCTCATCTTGTGCATGTAGCCCAGAATTTCCCGTTGAGACTGCATGACGCTGGTTTCGTGAAATGGAATGCCGTGTTTGAGGCAGAACTCTTTAATGATTGGCTGAACCTTTTTCAGGTTGTTTCGGGGCATGCTGGGGAAAAGGTGGTGCTCAACTTGGTAGTTCAGACCCCCGTACACGAAGTCGGTGATGGGGTGGGCGCTCACGTCCCGGGAGGTTATCACCTGCTGCCGCAGGAATCCCATGGGGGTATCTTCTTCCAGTACCGGCATGCCTTTGTGGTTTGGGGCAAACACCGACCCCATATAAAATCCCTCCACCGCATGATGCACCGCTATGAATGCCACGGCGTGGAGCGGATCCAAGAAAACGAACAGCAAACCAA
>Ga0066383_10000554_pt1 | contig 13552 bp, 14 predicted proteins | sample Knorr_S23_td_Bot_FD_70950 | JGI IMG/M metagenome (GOLD analysis project Ga0066383, IMG submission 70950) | Marine microbial communities from Southern Atlantic Ocean transect - Knorr_S23_td_Bottom_ad_3770_LV_A | ecosystem: Environmental > Aquatic > Marine > Oceanic | place: Southern Atlantic...
GTGTTGTAGGCATAATCGAAACCTGAATTATTATTACTGATTAACTAAATATGGGCTCTGGACAAGATAAGTCAAGATCGGAGGACGATCTATTTAACCACGAAACGAGTAAAAAAAACATCGGTAATTGTTCCGGTACCAGCTAAAAGCTGGGTGTTGGAGGCGATCAGAATTTCTTTTTTGATTCTTTCCTCGGCCCGGGAGCGTTTAAGGGTAAAATCGCTGGGCCTTTTTCTTCTGAGAATAGTATAAATATTTTTTCTAATCAGAGGGAGTACCTTGTCAATCTCCCTATTCAAGACTCTATTGCTCAATAAAAGATTTGCAGAAATAGATATAAATCGACCTGTTTCTTTGCCATCTTCACGAATAGGGAGGAAAAAAGGTTCCAGTTCGTAAATATTGACCTTTTTAATTATGACCTCTTCTTCTTCCTCTATAATTTCCTCGTCAACGGCCTGTTCCTCTAAAGGAACTACATCGGCCTGTTCCTCTAAAGGAACTACATCGGCCTCTTTTTCACCAAGAAAAAAGTAAGCTCCTACCCCGATGGCTAGGATCAGGACAAGGAATCCTCCACCATATATCATCAGGAGTTTTTTATTGGAGAGAATTTTTTTAAATTTTGCCTTTAGGCCACCAGCCGCCTCATCGCCTCCGCCAGCATCATCCAACAAGCGTTCAAGTTCCGTCGCCTCACCGGTAGTTAAATCCTGTTCCTTGTCTGTAGCTTCCTGATCTTCAGCCATAATTTATATTTTCTGTTTACATTAATCCTAAAGAATTTAACGGTATTTAAGCCCAAGAACTCAACATTTAACTAATTGAATTAACTAGTTTTTTTGAGATATTCAGGAGTTGGGGAAAAAGCTCTTGAACTTTATGCTTGAGGTCTTCCTGTTGCATATTATTATCCAGAATGAAATCCGCATATTTGATTTTTTCTTCAAGGCTCATCTGATTCTTGATTCTGGCCACTGCTTCATCAAAGCTGACGGCATTTCGACTTAAAATTCTTTGGATTTGAGATTCTTCACTGGATCGAACCACAATCACTTTATTTACATGTTTATAGTTTCCGGACTCGATCAATAGAGCCGCATCGATGATAACAATGGCAAAAGGGTCTTTAGTACAAATTTTTAAAAAAACTTCTTGTTCTTTTTTAAATATTTTGGGATGGAGAATTTCTTCTAGAACAGACTTTTTTTTTGAATCTTGAAATACTATTTTAGCGAGTTTTCTCCGATTCAGATTGCCAGTAGAATCCAGGATATTTTTACCAAAATAATTGACAATTTCCTTTAGCGCAGTTTGTCCTGGATGGACCAAATCCCTGCTTAATTGATCAGCATCTATGATGTGGGCACCCAACTCCTTGAAAAAAGATGCTGCCAAACTTTTTCCAGAGCCGATCCCGCCTGTTAGGCCTACGAGTAGAGACACAAGTCACCGGTTTATAATTGTCTTTTTATTAGATCTTCATAAAGCCGCATAAGTTTTAGAGTAACTGGCCCGGGTTTACCCGATCCAACAGGTCGACCATCCAGATGTGATACCGGCATTATTTTTTTAATGGTCCCTGTCAGGAATATCTCATCAGCTTCATAAAGTTCTTCGCCAGGCCATTTCCCTTCTTCAATATGGAATCCATTTTCTTTGGACAGTTGAATCACCATTTCCCGGGTAATTCCTGAGAGAAGGCCACAATCCAGGGAAGGGGTAAGGATATGACCCTCCCGGACAAAGAATAGGTTGCTTGTAGTTCCTTCTGTCAAATGTCCCCATGGATTAACCATGATGGCATCTTGAGCACCAAGCTTATTCGCTTCCATTTTTGCTAAAACATTATTTAAATAGTTTCCTGTTTTAATATTAGGATTCAAAGCTTCACGTGCGTTCCTTTTAATGGAAACCAAGGCAACATGAATTCCTTTTTCATAACAGGGCTCTGAATATTCTTTTATGTCCATTACAATTATAATTATATTGGGACTGTGACAAGTTGAGGGATCAATATTGATTTCGCCGACTCCCCGGGTAACAATTATCCTTATGTAAGACTCATCATTATCCGCCGCACCTAATGTAACTTTCAATTGTTCCAGAAACCACTCATTATCATGCGGAATATTCAATGAAATTGCTTTGGCCGAAGCAAAAAGGCGATCGAGGTGTTTGTCTAAAAAACACGGTTGATTATTGAAGGTGCATACCACTTCATAAACACTATCCCCAAATAAAAAACCATGATCCAAAACGGAAATGCTCAACTGGTCATGGATTTCCCCATTAAAATTTATTTTTGTAGCCATCGATACTTGTTGATTTTATTCAAACTTATCCGAAGCGAATTAATCTTTATCAACGGATTTTAGAATGTCATTTAATTTTCTCAGGTCTTCTGCGGAATACTGGTCCTGGGGTTTGTCGTTATTAGACAGGTTTTTCTTCAAATCATTAAATTTGTCTGATAAATTTTTCAAATCCTTTAAATTATCAAATTTTTCTTTTGCCCCATCCATATCAAAATCTAAAATCTTTTTTCTTATATTCAGGGTGCCCGGGTTATTTACAAAATTTAAAACTTTCGCTAAATGTGGGGCTGCATATGAATCCTGTGTGAACTTTTTCGCCACTTCAGGAAAAAATTGCAGAGGGAACATTACAGCAACCAGAATGGCCACACCTCTTGCCAATCCCACGATGCCACCCATTATTCTGTCAAACATCGACAGGTCTGTTCCGGACCAAAGCATGGCCTTGGCAACCTTACCCATTAGAGAAATGATAATTGCAGTAATTATATAAATTGCCACAAAAGCAATCAATTTTGCTATGGGCTTGCTGGGGATAGTTTCCATCAAAACCTGAGCAAACGTGCTTTGGTATTTTACAGCCATTAAATATCCACCCACATAGGACAAAAGAGAAAATATCTCCCTTACAAAACCTTTCATTAAGGAGAAAATTAGACTAAATCCAAGAACAACCGAAACGAAAATATCAAAAGAGGTCATTTAAAATTTTCCTTAAGTTCTATTTTATTCAATATGATATTTTCAGCATCGCTAATTTGATTAAAAATTAATTTAAAGGAAGAAGTAAAATGGGCGGGGTTTATGGTTATCTTTTTCTGGATCTTGGCAAGACTAAAAAAAGCTCCTTCGCTGATTTCTTCCAGGTTAATTTTAATCACATCATCCGTTACGCAGATGTATACCTGAACATGTTCCCCATAGGTCTCTTGACAAGCTGGGATTTTCATAGAAGTTTTTAAAGCAGCTTTTAAATTCAGTTCTTCCCCAAGTTCGCGATGAGCACATGCATCGTAGGATTCCCCAGCATCAACATGCCCAGCTGATGAAGTGTCCCACAGCCCCGGATTTTCATCCTTGCAGAGAGCTCGTTTTTGTAAGAATAGTTCATTTCTGGAATTAAAAACAAGGATATGGACAGATCGATGCAACAATTTATTTTTATGAATATATTTCCGGCTGGCCTGCCCTATTATCTGGTCATTTTTATCAACAATATTATAAATTTCATTTTCAACATTCATAGTAAATTCAATTCAGTCATTACCTTGATCTGGGCGCAGATAGCTCAGCTGACGGGGAAATTCTCCTTCTTCGCAATAATTATTTTGGGCCAGAATTTTGACGTCAGAAATAGCTTGCCGAGAGCCCTCCATGATAACTTTTTGATAACCCTTGTCAGCAAGAATGCCTCCTGCCTGTAAAAGGCTCATGACTGACTTAGCGTTAAATTTTTCCTCATCAATAATCATGTGCAATTCCCCTTCATGGTAGCGGGCAATTAAGGAAATAAACGTTGATGGCCTGGCATGAAATCCTAAAGGTTTTGGGATAGGAACTTCAGCCCTGACGATTTCTATAAATCCCATCAATATCTTCTTAACCAGCTTGTCGCCTTCTTGAAGGTAATATTTACTGAAATGAAAACCAAAATTAAAAATTTGCTTCAGCAGAACTTCTTTATTTACCACTCTAGAGATTTGTTGTTTACACTCTCCATGACGAATATCATCTTCATGACGCTCATAAAAATGAGCTAGCCAGAGGACCACCTCAAGAAGGTGGAGGGGCATGGAAATATATCCTCTCATATTTTTTAAATCCGCTTGCTCTTGTTCCAACCGAGTATTCTTAACATACGTGTCGTATTCTGACTGAACGCTATGGACCAGTTCTTTAAACATTCTTACCAGCTTTTCATCTAGTTTTGATGGAATAACATGGCGGAACGCCTCTGGATCTTCATTTCTTTCGAACCCCATATCCTTGACCATTTTCGCGACTTTCCGGTATTTTTGGCAAAGTTCTATTACCCTTTCCTGTTCCTCTTTAATTTCATCTTCTAAAATAGTTCTTGGAAGGCGCTTATTCGATTCAATCTCGGAAAACTCGTTCATCGAAAACGGCCCATCGGAAATTTCCAAGCCGTTTAATTGTCCTGTTTTGACGACCTCAGTCCTTAAACCCTGAATAGAAGCGTTTAGGAAATCCAGAGCCTTGTACGCGCTTTCATGGAAAATCTGGGCTTTTTCTTCAGATTCTCCAAGGCTATAGTAAGGGTATCGATCCAGGATATGTTTAATATAAAATGCAGCGATAGAAAGATTACGCATACACGCTACATATTCCGAGAAAAAGGACCATGTTTTGTTTTCTCGGGCTCCGTGTTCATCCAGAACGCTTTCAAGATATTCTGTTTCCTGAATCAGGCTGGAATAAAATTTTCGAGATATTTCATTGCCGTCTTTTAACTTTTCACAAAATAAAGCGCTGACCTTGAAAAACAGGTCAGAAGGTGCCTGAACTATCTGTAAAAACTCACCCTCAGAAATAATCTGAATAAGAGATTTTGCTTCCATCTGTTTTATCGCCTACAGGAAAAGTTTGAGTCTATCAACTGGTAGAAGACCAGTAATAGTATACCCGTATAGTATGTGGGTTAAAAGGCTACAGATTTGGCCAGGATATTGTTTGGCAGGTACTTTTGCCAGATTTCAACATGGGCATCCGGTCCGGATGGAACGATAAAAGGAATAAATTGAAAATCTGGCTTTCTGGGAAGGCGAACCAATTTCATATTCACTTCCAAAGGGGTTCGGTCACCTTTTTTAAGATTACAGGTTTTGCAGGCAACAACTATATTCGTCCAGTTGGTTTTTCCTCCACGGGACTTGGGGTTCACATGATCCACTGTAAGGGGATGGTTGGAAAGCCCGCAATATTGGCAAGTGTAATTATCTCTTCTTAGAATATTTTTCTTGCTAAATGCCAAACCCTTTTTCCGGTTTCGTCGAACCATTTTCAAAACACGTATCACAGTAGGAAGCTCGAAGCTGGTCGAGGGAGTGCGGACTAAATATCCTGCGCTATCCAATTCCTCGGCCCTGCCGCCAAAAACCATGGTTATGGCGTGACGGGCAGTGCAAAATTGGAGTGGCTCATAAGAATAATTCAATACCAGGCTTTTAAACGCATCGAGCATGTTTCCAAACCTCTCAAAGCTGGAATAACTTGATTTGCTTTAATTAGGCCCTATCCAGGGTAATCCGGGTAATTTTACTCCTTCCCTCCTTATACTGTCAATAGCGAGGATTCTAAAAAGGGCTTCACAACACATTCCCAGCACCCAACCTGTTTTCTGGATCAAGGCAATATTTGATTTTATTTAAATCTTTTAAGCCACTTGATCCAACCATTTTGGCAAAATATTTATTTTTCAGTTTTCCTATACCATGTTCTGCGGAAACCGTTCCTCCCCATTCTAAAATCTGGTCTACCATTTGATCGTAGACCTTTTGTGCCATATCCCTTTGGGACTCTTCTGGTAAAAGATTTATATGCAAATGATTATCCCCTAAATGCCCAAACATGACGTAATCCAGGTCGTTAGCTTTCAGGGTTTCCCGGTAAAGCTGCATCATTGGCATATAATATTTATCCGGGACAGCCATATCAGTACCTAGCTTAACCCTTCCAGCACGGCTGTTTTCCTCATTTATAATGGCTGGGACGTCATGCCGGAAATCGTGAAACATCTGCACATCCTTTGGCCCCTGAGCAAACCATGAATCATCAAGTATAATATTTTCTGCACTCAAAAATTTATACCAATTGTCTAATATTGAATCGTAATCTTTCATTTTAAGGACATCTTGTTCAAAAAATAATGCCACCTTGGAGCGATTGGGAATGTTTTTATGTTTGCTCTTCAACCTTTTCAGTGCGTTGTAGTCAAAATATTCCAGGGAACAGGGATCGATCTTTTTTCCATCTAATGATTTAATTTTTGGGATCAATTCCCAACAGAAGGACTCCTCTTTAAAAAATAAAATACCACTCACAAAATCATCCGGACGAGGAATCAAGCGCAGGACAATGTCTGTAAAAATCCCAAGTGTGCCGTCCGATCCAATAAACAGATCCAGCCAGTCCATACCTGGCTGGATAAAATAACCTGCCGCATTTTTACATTCCGGGCTTCGGTATGCAATATTCGGGAAAATAATTTTACTACCGTCTTCAAACGTGAGTGGCTCTGTGATTTTCAATCCACGTTTGAGGAGAGTTTTCCTGCCATCCACCAGAATCAATTCAACTTCTTCAACATAATCACGCGTTACTCCAAATTTAAAACTCCGGGACCCGGAAGCATTGGTTGCCAGGGTGCCTCCCAGCGATGCCAATGTCTCGGTCGGATTGGGTGGATAAAACCATCCTGTAGGAACCAGGAAACTTTGCAGTTCGTTCAATGTTACAGCCGGGCCAATCCTTACTCTTCCCTCTTCTTCTTTTGCAATTTTATTTAACCGCTCTAATGAAACAATAATGCCTCCAGACGGGATACGTGAGGCAGTCAATCCCGTTCCTGCACCGGCAATGGTTATCGGTCGAGTTTCGTTTTTCAGGAAATCAGCCAACTCATCCGAAGTTTCAGGAATGACAACCTCCTCAGCATTTCCCCCTGAAAAATTGGAAGCATCTCTTAAGTAAGGCGCTATGAATTCAGGTTTTGTTTTTCTAATCATTGGATTTTCACTAATCCTAGAGGCGGGAGGACTCCATCAAGCCGTCAGCTTGGGGCGGCAAAAAACCTTGATAGCCGTTATGCCGTTCTATGAGTTCCAGAACCGTATAGGCCTTGCCATTTTTAATTTCGGGCTGGGTAAAAATCTGCCGCAAATCAGTATTCGGGGAACCAATAATGTGTCCGGCAAATTCTATATTCCGGGCTTGCATTTTGTGGATAGCGTGCTCAATATCCTGAACCAAAATGGCGATATGATGGAAACATTGATCCCCATATGTTTGAACCCAACCAGGAATAAGGCTGGGTTCACCACGTTTACCCTCACAAGCTTGATCGACAAATAAACTTGGATAGCCTGGCTTTCTATAAACCTTAGCCCACCAGTTATCGAATTCAAGAACGCCCAGGGTTTGATCCTGGGAAAAACCAAGGCGAAGAAGATCTTTAGCACGTGCGTTGACATCAAGAGTTCGAAGAGTGCAATGATCGACCAGGGGCATTAAGCCAACACCGCAATCAGAAAGATCATTTTCCAGGGTACGGGCAGCCTTATTTTCATATAAAAACCGCTCGATATATTCCTTAAAAAAAGCATCGGTTTGATGATCGTCAGGCATCATTTCAGATTTGGTCACTTGGAGGAGGGCTCTCTTTATTGGTATTCTGCCGGCGTTCCTCTTCCATTCTGGGCTGTTTATGGATGAATTTTGCATATTTGATCATTAAAATCATCATTCCCACAGAAAACCCCACAGCTAAAATTAAAAATATGTTTTCCACGCCACTTCCTCCAAAAATTTGGTTGTGTATATTGTATCATTAAAGCAGTTGAGCAGACCAGCCCTCGGAGTCCCGCTTGACAGGTACCCCAAAGGCTAAGTATGCTATGAAAATCTCCCTAGCCGCCAGGCCCCTCAGCAGGGGGAGACAGATGGCAATAGCTTTTTCAGCCGAAATAACTCTTTGCTAGCCACCCTCTAGCGAGGGGAGCAAATAGCAATTGCTTTTTCAGTCGAGATAACTCTTTGCTAGCCAAGTAAAATCTTTACTCATTGGCCCCACGCCTAGTGAATGGAAGGATTGCGTATTGAATACGACAACAAAAAAGACAATAGAAATAGATGGGGTCACTCTGCATTTGAGTCAACCCGATAACACCCGTTCCCAGTGGATTGGTCAGGAAGAAGTCCTCAAACAAATTCAGGCTTGCTGGATGGTGATATCTGAAAAGGACTTCCCCCTTTCACCAAGAATAACCGGAATGCCCGGAATCGGCAAAACAACCCTGGCTATGGTAGCCGCGAACCTAAGAAATCAGCCTCTGTATATATTCCAGTGTACCAGTGACACTCGTCCGGAGGATCTGTTGATTACGCCGGTTCTCTCAGAAAAGGGAAAGATTTCATACCATGCATCGCCTCTCGTATGCGCCATAATTGAAGGCGGCATTTGCATTCTTGATGAAGGCAATCGCATGAATGAAAAAAGCTGGGCCTCATTGGCTCCTCTCCTCGATCACCGGCGTTACGTGGAATCCATTATTGCGGGAATCAAGATTCATGCCCATAAGGAGTTTCGTGCCTGCGTGACAATGAACAATGACGAATCTACTTTTGAAATTCCCGATTACATCCTGTCGCGTTTACAACCCACCTTGCAGTTGGCAATGCCTAGTTATCAGGATGAATTGGCTATACTCCAATATCATCTTCCCTTTTCAGGGGAAGACCTATTAAAAATGACCGTGGATTTTCTACAAAAATCCCATCAGTTGGACCTGGATTTTTCTCCCCGTGACGGTATTCATATTATTCAATACGCTCTGAAACGAATCAGTCAGGAAAAAGACAATCCACTAGCCAAAGATAAAATGTGGCAAGAGGCCGTCAGCAAGGTTCTTGGTGAAGAAGCTCTTGACCTGGATGCTCTTGCCGCCCGGAATCGAAGGGCTTTAGGTGAAGAACGGCTTCCTATGGGTCTGGGAGATTTCTTTTTTAGTGATGACAGCCCTTTACACCCCGATATTGACAAATAAAACTGGCGAGCCGCCGCCAGCGTGACGCTGGACCCGATTAACAATAGATTAATCTGGCGAGGAATAAGTATAGATCGAATAGATAGAGAACCTCGGAATATTTGAACTCATGAGTCAGCTCCTTAAACTCAGCGAACACATTCAATTTTTACCTGTTATTCATGGTAGCGGCAGTTTTGCGCGGGAAGTGCGCCATCAGCTTTTATCGTTTCCCTGCGATTGCCTTGCTGTCGCGCTTCCCCCTGAATTCAAACAAACAGTTGAAGAAGGGATCAGAATTCTCCCAAGTATTTCCCTGAGCTGTCAAGTTGAACAAAATGGCGAAATGAATTATGTGCCTATCGATCCGAGCCAGCCACTAATAATGGGTCTACGGATTGCTATGCAGGAGGGAATACCCAGCCATTTCATAGACTGGAGCACGGAAAATTATGAAAAAAGAGCTGTCGACTTTCCGGACAGCTTTGCCTTGAGCAAACTATCCTATGAAAAATTTATCAGCACCCTCCTTTTAACCTTAAAACGTCCCGAGGATAAAAACCAACACTTCTGGCGTACGCGATGGATGGCCTATCAACTTCATCAGCTGGAGCTGGAATATGCCCAAATTGTATGCCTGTGTTCTATCCTCGACTGGCCTTGGATCAAGGAAGCTTTTGATGAACGGTTGAAGGTCTTTCCACCCCAAAAAGCCGAAGGTTTGCCTTCATTATATGGAGTGGATAAGCAAACCTTATTCTTTGCACTTTCAGAGTTTCCCTATGTGACCTATTTATATGAAAAAAAAAGGCAGGATTTGCGCCCTGACAACAATACGCCGGTAGACGGGGTAAAAGAAATACTCTTGCGTGCCCGTGAGCTGTTCATTAAAAAACACAAAATTCGCTATCACAACCTAACCTCCCAGACTTTTCAGATACTATTGCAATATATTCGCAACCTGACTTTAATGGAGTCTCGTCTTTTGCCGGATCTCTACACCTTGGTAAATGCTGCCAAGCAATTCGGGGGAGATCCGTTTGCTGTGGCGGTTTTAGAAGCGGCAAGGCAATATCCCTTTGATCTTACCGGAAATTTAGAAGAGACCCTTTCTCTTGGAATCGATCAGGCTTTGCCGGGTGAAGAAGGTGCCAAACCGATTACCATGAAAAACCGTTTGTCGGAAACCCAGTTTGAATGGCGGTCGCTGGATTTGAAACCCGACCCGGACATCAAAACCCATGAAAAATGGCAACACCGTTGGGATCCTTATGGACAGTGTTCCTGGCCGCCGGAGGATGAAAGAATTGAAAACCTGAATACACATGTGCGTGAACAAACTAAATTTTTATTGAGTCACGACCTGGCCCGGACCGAAAAATTCACGTCCTCCGTTAAAGACGGCATAGATATCAGGGATACCCTACGCCACTGGTATACGGGCGATATTTATGTGAAAGAAATTCCTCCATCCCGAGGACAGGTCGAAATTATTGTCTTCCTTTTTGATCCTGAGCCCGAGCCGAATAAATATAAATGGTGTCAAACCTGGTACGCCGAACATAATGAGGAATCCACTTTATGTTTTTTTGCGACGGAATATATGGATTCATTAATCGGACCGGGCATTGGGCAATCTACCTATGGGGGATGCATGATGATTTATCCTCCCCGTCCCATTCCGGATATATGGCAGGACCCTCGTATTCGCTTTTCCGACACCTTGGAAGAAAAGCTTCTGGAAGCGGCTTTTTTTCATTCAAAAGAAAAGAACGTCACCGTTGTTGCCCCGTGTGCACCCCGAATAACTTGGCGGAGACTCGCCAGAAAATACGGCAAAAGAATCATTCATATTCCCCTCAAAAGGTTTTCCAATCAGACCATTGAAAAAATAAGGCGATTTCATGTGCTAAATGGGAAAAATATCCGCTCCTACGCACAACGCTTCATCCAGGATATCTAAGCATTATGCATCCTGATATTTGCATCCGTGAAGCCCACACTGATGATCTTTCCATACTTGTTGAAAACAACCTGGCTCTTGCAAAAGAAACAGAATCGCTGAACCTGGATAAGGATGTCCTGAGAAAAGGAATTGAACAAGCCTTATCGAGGGAGGAATGCCATTATTTCGTTGCCGTGATCTCCGGAAAAGTAGTCGGGCAAACCATGATTACCTACGAATGGAGCGACTGGCGCAACGGAGTTATCTGGTGGATTCAGAGCGTATACGTTTTTCCCGAATACCGTAAACAAGGTGTTTTCAGGACCCTATTCAAACATATAGAGAATCTGGCTCGAGCCGATCCTCAAGTCAAAGCCCTGCGTTTATACGTCATGCAGAATAACAACACAGGGCAGCGCACCTACCACAACTTGGGGATGAATGATTCTGGTTATATTGTTTTTGAAAAAGAGGGTTTCACCTGAATGGGTAAGTATTCAGCTCAATTCAAACGGTTGGAAGAAGGTTTAGCATTTGCCAAGGATAAAAAATCACCATGAAGCGTGGAGTTACGCGAAAAGGCTTCCTGAACAGGATCAGGAAATGCTTGGTCGCATTCGCTGAGATACTTCATCACCGCAATCATCCAGTCCGATTCATGCGGTGAATGAATGATTGCAATATTCAGGTGCTCATAGTCCCTGCAAATTTGATCTGGTGCTCGACTGGCTCCGGGAACAGTCTCCCTTTTTTTAATAGTGAGTGGCCGAAGGGGATCGACATGAATGATTTCCAACCCCTTGTATTTTTCCGGAACATCTTCTTCGATAAACTCTTCGATGGGTATGCCATTTACATTGGTAAGTCCCGGTTGTGCCAAAGAAGCGATGTAAATAGGAACCCTTTTAATTGATGCCTGTTCAGCATAGCCTTCACGAAGCACCGTCTCATTATTGTCTGTCTGGCCGAAAACCACAAAGTCCCAATGTCCGTATGTCAACCGCTTCTGTTTTTGAATAATGACGGTTTGTTCGTAAGCCTCAACGATCTTTTCATAAACTTTCTGATCTTTGGTCCTAACTTTTATTTTTGGCATTTAGTATCCTGGCAATTAAGATAGTCAACTGATAACATTATAACACGCTTGGATTAAACCTGATGTTCACATTAATTATTTTGCCTACCTTAACTTTAGCTTTGCTATACTGCTTAGGGTAAAACCTCGTAAATAAGCGTTCACTATTTCCCACCTGAACCTAAACCCCGAATGGAAAGTAATAAAAAAGTAAGTAAAGCGGCAGGAGCCGTAGGCGGGATGACTCTTTTATCCAGGCTTTTCGGGTTCCTGCGCGATATGGTCATTGCCATGGCATTTGGCTCTTCGGCCTCCGCCGATGCATTTTTTGTCGCCTTCCGAATTCCTAATATGCAACGCCGAATTTTGGGTGAAGGCGCGGTGACAGCGGCTTTCATTCCTGTTTTTACCGAGACTCTGACGCAAAAAGGTCCATCCGCTGCGTGGAGAATGACCGCCAACCTGTTCAATATTCTTTTTATTGCATTATCCCTGGCATCCCTATTTATCCTGACATTTTCACCCGCTGTAATAACGGTTTTTGCCCCTGGGTTTCTAGATGAACCTGGAAAATTTGAACTGACGGTGAAATTAACCCGCTGGATGGCTCCCTACCTTTTTTTCATTGGACTGGCTGCTTTTTGTATGGGGATTTTAAATTCCCTAAAAGTTTTTGCCCTTCCAGCAGCCACCCCCATTTCGCAAAATGTCATGATGATTCTGTCGATTCTCATCGTTGCTCCGCTAATGGAGGAGCCGATTATGGGACTTGCCATAGGCGTTCTGGTAGGCGGAGCCATGCAATTATTGATTCAGCTTCCCGCTGTTATAAAAAAGGGATTTCGCTTTAAAAAAATACTTAATTTCAAACAGGAAGAAGTCACTAAAATCGCCAGACTGATGGGACCGGTTATATTGGGCCTTGCTGTTTATGAAATTAATATCATGGTTGATACCCTCCTCGCTTCCCTCCTTCCGGGTGGGTCCATCTCTTACCTATACTATGGTAATCGACTGGTGCAATTGCCTCTGGGCATATTTGCGGTCGCATTAGGAGTAGCCCTTCTGCCTACACTATCCGGCCAGGCTGCAAGGGGCGACCTTAAAGAGTTGGTCCAGACAGTGGGTTTCAGTATTCGCCTCATTCTTTTTGTCACCATACCGGCCACGGTAGGTTTGATTATTCTCCGCGAACCCATCGTCAATACATTATGGGAGCGGGGGGAGTTCCTAGCTTCTACCACCGAGGGAACAGCCATTGCCCTTCTCTATTACTCTATAGGCCTTTGTGCCTATTCAGGAATTAAAATCATCGCTCCGGCATTTTATTCCCTGCAGGACACCAAAACCCCGGCAAAAATTGGTATTTATTCCATGGTTCTCAATATGGTTTTAAATCTTATTTTAATGGGCCCCTTGAAACATGGAGGTCTTGCACTGGCCACTTCCCTGG
>Ga0066383_10000556_pt1 | contig 13537 bp, 16 predicted proteins | sample Knorr_S23_td_Bot_FD_70950 | JGI IMG/M metagenome (GOLD analysis project Ga0066383, IMG submission 70950) | Marine microbial communities from Southern Atlantic Ocean transect - Knorr_S23_td_Bottom_ad_3770_LV_A | ecosystem: Environmental > Aquatic > Marine > Oceanic | place: Southern Atlantic...
AAAGCAGCTCCAAAACGTAAAGCAGCTCCAAAACGTAAAGCAGCTCCAAAACGTAAAGCAGCTCCAAAACGTAAAGCAGCTCCAAAACGTAAAGCAGCTCCTAAGAAAAAGACAGCTAAACGAAAACGTTAGGTTGTCTATACACCTTTTTTCTAGAACATCATACTAAATTAAACATATTTCTAAATTCGAATTTAGAAATATAAAATTATGCTACTAGTGAATTATTCGCTCATTTTTAATTCAGGTAAAACAAAAACTTTCAAAGGCTGAATTTTTAAAATGATTCTTTTTTCATCATCACGTTTAAACGGATAATGTTTACGGCCCATATATTGTTCAGTTAGTTTATCAGCATGATGATATTCAACATCAGAAATTAATTCAATCACAGTTCCACGAATAGTTGTCATATCAAGAGGATTATCATTAGAAACAACAGAAACTGCTACACGAGGATCACGTAAAATATTTTTGTGTTTAATACGACCTTCTGCAGTATTTACTAGAATAAATCCATCTTCATAATTTGCCCAAACTGGAGATAATTGTGGTGAACCATCTTTCATAATTGTTGCAATAAAAACAAGATTTTTTTCTGAAAATAATTTTATTACTTTATCATTAATCATTTTTCAACACAACCAATTATCTTAGAAATAAATGGTAAAAAAACAATTAAACCCAATTTTATCATATTTTTTACTCATTATAATTTAAATCAAGAATTAAAGATGATCGCTTGAGGAAAAGCCAATACAAATATGATTTATTTTGTATTAGATTTTTCAAGGACATTAGTCATTGCCCTATTCATAATTTCCATTACTAAATATTGTGAATATTCAGCAGATTTTTTACCCTTAGATTTATTAGTTTTAGGACCTAATCCCTTGAGAATCTTTTCAATTTTTGCAGATGTATTGTCGATTATTTTAGAATAAGTAGAATCAAAATTTTCAGGTGTTTGAAAATCCAACAATTTAGTAGATGTGCTATAGAATTTTGTAATTGCACCTCTAGATTCTTCAATTCTCCCAATTTCAATCAATCCAGAGTTCTTCAAAATTTCTAAATGGTGTCTAACCGTAGTTAGTGCTTTTTTGTATCCATATTTTTTCAAAGATGTAGAAATTTGATCAGCAGATAACGTTTGATGGTATAAAATTTCAATAATTTTTGCACGTCCAGGGTCGTCAATTGCACGTGCGTGTCCAATATTCGTAGTAACGATACGATTTACTTTAATCTCTTTTTCTAATAATGTAGACATACATGACTAGATTTTAATCTGATCTTAAAGATCCTTGTATCATATTTTTTTGTCTAATCGCATCAATTTTTGTTTACTTTAATAAAGTTAGTACCAATTTGAAAATATATAATATGCTACAATAAATATTATAGTGTATTCAATAAACTTGTAATAATATTATAATTATAAGATAATTACTAAATATATTATAGTAATACAAGTATTTTTGTATTAGTTTCAAAAATATTAAAAAATAGAATTTTAAAAACATATGATAGTAAATGGCCCATAACAGGTTAATTTTTGAAAGTATTGAAAATATGATTCGAGTTGAAGGTTAACTACAGGTCAACATTCAGTAAAAGCAGGTTAAAAAGGCAATCCAGTTAATTTCTCATATGCAATTACATATCGTTTAGTAATTGTTTCAATTATTTCAGATGAGATTTGAGGAGCCGTTGGTTCTTCCCCAGCATTTCTTTGGTCTTCAAATTGTTTTTGATAACCATTTGCTGTTAGCCAATCACGCAAAATTTGTTTATCATATGATTCTTGAATTTTTCCAACAACAAAAGATTCTTTTGGCCATAATCTATATTCATCAGGACCGATTGAATCACCTAAAACAATTTCATCATCTAAAATTCCAAATTCTAATTTTAAATCAGCTAAAATAAAACCAGCATTATCAGCAATTTTAGCCATTTGAGAATAGATAGCAATGGATGTTTTTTGTAGCCAATTGTATTGTTCTTCAGAAACCAAATTCATCTCAATTGCTTTTGTTTTATCAACAGGTAAATCATGTTCAGATTTTGTAGTAGGATCAAATAGAGGCTCAGTCAATTTTGCTGCAAGAGTAGTATCAGTATTTTCAGGCAATTTAACAGAACCATTTTTCCATCTACTAATCAAACTACCATAAAAATAACCTCTAACAACACATTCCATAGGAATCATTTTCATTTTTTTAACTAAAATTTCAGTTTCAGATTCACGTCTAATGAAATGATTTGAAACATCAAGTTCATCAAACCAAAATTCAGCAAATCTACACAAAACTTCACCTTTTTTTGGAATATCCTGATGAAATTTTACATCGTATGCAGAAACTCGATTGGAGAATTTGAAAAGTAATTTATCATCATCAACATTATACAGATCTTTTACTTTTCCACTAGTTAGAAACTTCAATTAATTATAATGAATTTTAATAGAATTTAACTGATAGGAAAATTAGTATTTTTCATTTTATAATATTCTTAATAATTAGAAAAGGTATATTGTATAAGTGAAACAGTATTCAATTATTCTACTAATTGGCATATCAGTAATTGTGGCTATGGGAATTATTTTTGGAATGGATTTCCTGAAATTCTCCATAGCTGTTCAAGAATATGATATTTTTGTAGATCCAATTTTAGATAAACAAAGTCTATTCATCATGGGTAGAGTAATAATTCAAAATACAGGAAGTCAGCCATTAACAAATATTCATATAAATTTTGGTGCAGGAGATACTCTAGATATCAAAGTTTTAAAAGTTGGTCAAAAAATAATTGTTTCCCCACCTCCTGAAAATCCTATGAGATTTGTAATGATTTCAGCTGATAATGATATCTTTGTGAACAAAGCTTATCGAGAAATGCCAAAAATGGTTGGCATGATGGGTTCTTGAGGTTTTTATTATTATAAATAAAAACTAATTCACATCTACACCATTCCAAAAAGCAACCATTCCTTTTATTTTGGAGGCTGCATCATTTGGTTTGGCATAATACCATGCACAATCTTTATTGATTTTTCCATCTACAGTTATAGAATAATAATTCGCCATTCCTTTCCATCCACAAAATGATGTTAAATCAGTTTTTTGAAAATATTCTTTTTTTATTGATTCAATTGGAAAATAATGATTACCCTCAACAACAACAGTGTCATGACTTTCTGCAATTACAGTATTATTCCAAAGTGCTTTCATAAGGATCAGATGCTATAAACCATATTTAATCAAATCTTTGCTCTTACTTGGTCACGTTTAGTAAAATCAGGTTTAATTCCTAATGAATCATAGTTTCCTGAAGAACAAGTAAAACACATAGAATCTTTTGGAATACCAACAGCGTCAGCCAAATTTTCAGCATCGTTGTATCCCAAAAAGTCAACTCCAATACTTTTTCTAACCATTTCAGTAATTTCGTCAGCAGTCATTTCTTTACCATTAGTGAATGTTGCAAGTTCCTCTTGTGATGGAAAATCAATTCCTGCATAACAAGGATAGTTAATTTGAGGGTATGTAATTAACATGCTAATTTTTTTTGCGCCAGATTTTCGAAGAGCTTTGATTATTGCTTTAGAACTAGTACCTCTAACTAAACTATCATCAATAACTACAACATGTCTATCTCGAATAATTTCACTAATTGGAATAATCCATCTATTAATCTCAACTCTATCACTTTGATGTGGTTCAATGAAACTACGTAATGGACCTTTTTTGCTGTAACGGTCTTTTAATAATCCCTCATCAAAAGATACTCCAAGTGCTTGAGCATATCCTAAGGCTGCAGGTCTTGCAGAATCAGGTACAGGAATAACTAAATCTGCATCTTTGATTGGGAATTTTTTTGCCATATATTCTCCAATTTTTTTTCTTGAAACGTAGATGTTACGTCCTTCCATGTTACTTGATGGATGTGCAAAGTATGTGAATTCAAATGAGCAATGTGCTCTAGATTTATCATCTGAGAATTTTTCAGTCTCGATTCCATTTTTGCTTAATTTGATTAATTCTCCTGGAACTACATCTCTTTGTAAAGTTGCACCAACTGCAGTAACTGCAGCAGATTCAGAAGTTACAATGTAAGTATCATCAGATTCCTTATGACCCAAAACCATTGGACGAAATCCTTTAGGATCACGGGCAGCATAAACAGAATTATCATCAGAGATAAAAGTAAAACAATACGAGCCAACCATCTCATTTTTTAAAATTGAAAGTGCTTTTCCCATGTCTCCATTTTCAGAGATTAATGATACTAGTCTTTCAGCAGCAACTAAAGTATCACTAGCATTTTGAGGAGTAAAAGAGCAACCACCAACTAAATTAGATAATTCTTGGGCATTTGCAATTGTTCCATTATGGGCAATACAAAGATCTTTTACTTTCAATGGTTGTGCATTTGCTAAAGTACTAGTCCCCATTGTAGAATATCTCACATGCCCTATAACACAAGGAGAGGTATATTCTTGAGCAATTTTTTTGAATTCTGAAGATGAATGAGAAACTAGTCCTACTTTTTTGAATGGAGGTTTATTTGGAATTGCAAATCCCCAAGCTTCTTGTCCTCTATGCTGTAATGCACGTAATGCATCAAAAACCATAGGAACTACATTCTTTCCAGATAGACTGTAAATCCCCACAACACCACAATTTTCTTTTACTTTAGGCATGCATTACCATCTCCTTTAACGAGCTTATCCAAGTTTTGTGTGCCTTATCAACGCTTAGATCAATAAGAGATTTTGAATTATCAGTAAATTGTATAGATTCACCACCAAACTTGCCAATAATTTGAAATGTTACATTATTTTTTTTCAATAATTCTTCTAATCTTGGAAGATTTTTCTTATCAAAAGTAATCAAATATCTTGAATGACTTTCAGAAAATAAAATTTTATCAGCATCAAGTTGTTCATTTGGAATATTTTCTAAAGATACACTACAACCAATTTGATTAGTCATACAAAGTTCAGAAACTGCAACTGCCAACCCACCTTTAGAACAATCATGTGCAGATTTAATTAATTCATTTTCAATAATTTCCAAGACAGCGTTCATGTTTTTCTTTGATTCTGAAAAATCAACAGTAGGACATTTACCTCCAATGAATTTGTGAATATATTCAGAGTATTCAGATCCACCTAATTCATCTTTAGTATTACCTATCATAATTAAACAGTCATCAGAATTAATTTTTTGAATCTTCAAAGGTTTTTTATCAATTAATCCAAGTACTCCAATTACAGGAGTTGGTTTGATTGAACCATCAGAAGTTTCATTATACAAACTTACTTTACCACCAACACATGGAATTTCAAAGTCTTTAGCAAAGTCAGTTAGACCCTTTAATGATTCTAAAAATGTCCAGAAAATTTCAGGATCTTTAGGGTTACCAAATTGAAGATGATCAAGCATTCCAATGGGTTTTGCACCGGTACATACAACATTTCTACATGCTTCCTCAAAACAACCAATTGCACCTTCACGAGGATTAATGTAACATTGTTTAGGATTACCATCAATCTTAATTGAGAGATATTTTCCATTATCTAGTCTTAAAACAGATGCATCATATCCTGGCTTTACAACAGTTCTAATTCCAACCTCATGATCATATTGACTATAAACCCAAATCTTACTTGCAATGTTAGGAGATGCAAGTAATTTTAGCATGATTTCAGAATAGTTAGATGATTGAGGGAAAGATTTGTTATTTTCAATATTTTTCAAATATACTGGTTTTTTTGAAGGTAAATCAAGTAAAGTTGCATTTGCAACAATGTCTGTAGAAATATTTGCAATAGTTGTTTCACCTTTCTTAACATGCATTTTATTATCAAATGTAACATGACCAATTACAGAACAATCAATTCTAAATTTTTTACAAATTTCTTGTAGTTTTATTAATTTCTCATGATCTGTTATAATCAACATTCTTTCTTGGGATTCAGAGATCATGATTTCATCAGAATGCATATCAGGTTCACGAGTGTGAACTTTTTCAACATCCATTTCTATTCCAATATCTAATGCATCAGCAGTTTCAGATACTGCACAAGATAAACCACCACCACCAAGATCTTTCATGGCATGAATTAATTTTTCATTTCTAGCTTCCAAAATAACTTCAATGATTAATTTTTCAATAAAAGGATCAGGAATTTGAACTGCAGAACGGTCTTCAGATTCTAAAGAATCAGACGCAAATTGAGAACCTCCAATTCCATCTCTTCCAGTAGCACCACCTAACAACACTACCAAATCACCTTTTTTAGCATGATTTTTTATTAAATTTTCTTTTTTACCAAAACCTATTGCTGCAACGTCAACCAATGCATAGTTAGTATAGCATTCATCAAATTCAACTTCTCCACCAATTGTAGGAATTCCTAAACAATTACCATAATCTGCAATTCCAGTAACAGCATTTTTGAAAAGCCATTTTGCATGTTGATCCTTTTCAATATCTCCAAAACGTAATCCATCTAAAATTGCTATTGGACGAGTTCCAGCAGATAAAATATCTCTAATTACTCCACCAACCCCAGTTGCAGCTCCACCATAAGGTTCAACAGCAGAGGGATGATTATGACTTTCAATGTGTGCAGTTATAACATATCCATCACCAACATCTAAGACTCCAGAATCATATCCTTTTTCATTAATTACTAAAGGACCACCCATAGGTAACATTTTGAGATGTCTCTTAGATGATTTGTAAGAACAGTGTTCAGACCATTCAGCAGCTACAATTTGTAATTCAGTAGATGTAGGATCCCTACCAATTTTTGATTTTAATTCCTCTAGTTCATGAGATTCAAGACTCAATTATTAACACCCATTTGTTTTAAGAGAGATTCAAAAATTAATGATGATGGTTTGTTATCTTCAGGATTTATTTCAGATTCAACAGCACGTTCTGGATGTGGCATCATGCCAACAATATTTCCAGCCTCATTACAAACGCCAGCAATTTGATTAGAAGAACCATTTACAATTTTATCATATTTGAAAACAATTTGATTTTTTCTTTCTAATTGGTTTAAAGTTTCATCATCAACATAGTATCGTCCTTCACCATTTGCAATTGGGATAGGGATTTTTTGATTTAATTCAAATTGATTGGTAAAGGGAGTTTTATTATTTTCAACAGTTAGATGAGTCCATTCACACATAAAATTAAGAGATTCATTTTTGAGTAAAACGCCCGGGAGTAATCCAGACTCTACAAGAATTTGAAATCCATTACATACTCCTAAAATTGGAATTCCTTTATCTGCAATTTTTTTGATATCATTAATAATTGGACTATGTGCAGCAATTATACCAGCTCTTAATCTATCGCCATAAGAAAATCCACCAGGGAGAACTACAGCATCAATATTTTCAGGGAGGGGTTTATCATGCCAACAGTATTGAGCATTTAGGTGATAGACATCAGACAATACATGATACATGTCACGATCACAGTTACTTCCAGGAAATACCACTACTCCAACATTCACAATTGTTTTTAAATTCAGAGTTATTTAATTTGAGTCTAGTCAGTTAGAACTTTTATGGGCACAAATTTGCAGAACACCACATCACAAGTTAGAGGTATTATGCTAAAAATATCATAATCACTCATACAGATTTAGCAGAGTTTCTAAAAAGTAAAATTTTGATTAATGCAACTATGGAAAATATAGAATCGGATTAAGCATCAAACACATCTATTGTCACTACACTGACCATAGGATTGTAAATTCTTAATTCATCACAAATTTCTTGAACCTTAGATTGAGCTGATTCTTTATCATTTTCATTAATTGTAAATTTTAACATTTTTGCAGTGTTAATTTTAGATACATTTTGATGAGTTCCCTTTAAAACCAAATCATTCAAAATTGTTTTTCCTTCAGGATCACTAATTCCAGGTTTATTTTCTATTGTAACATGGACACGATAATCTGCCATAACAATCAATAAAATAAAACAGCAGTTAATCTATCTTCCGAATAATTTTATGAATGATTACAATAATCCACTTTGTTTCAAAAATTCTTTTAATTTTTCTGTAGTATTTACAGCATCAAGTTTATCATCTTGATCAATAAGAAAAAGACTTTCTCCATTTAATATTAAATTATGAGGTCCAAGATCTTTAGCATTTTCAATTTTCAAATCATCAATTAAATTAATTATTTCATCATTAGTAGGATAAACTCCATTATGTTCTAAGAAAGTTCTCAAATCAATACCATAAATCCAGTTTCTTTTCTCATCTCTTAAACCATAATCTACATTAATTTCATCAAAATTAGATTTTATAATAATCTGATTTCCAGGACCAAATTCTTCAGTGTATTTAGTAGCACCTCTCCAACCACGATCAATAGTCTTGGATTGAGTATTTTGTAATAACCAGAGATTTCTTTCAAGTTTTTGATTAAGTGAATTACCAAGACCAGAAGGATTGTTGTTCAATAAAATAGGTTCAAATTTTTCAAGATTTAGTTTTTCTATTTTAAGTCGTTGAGAGTTTTTTGTAGAGTCATCTTCTAAAGAATTTGGATGTTCAACAAAACAAAATGAACTCATAGATATTAATGTCTCAAGAACATCTTGAAAAGGTTCATCAAAATGATGAATAATATTCAAGGCTAAAACAACATCAAAATGTTGAACTTCTTTGATATTTTTTAAATTTTTTAAATTCATTTGTTTGTTTAAAAGAAGTACTTTATGGTCATTGTTTTTTATACATAATTCCAATAGTTTTCGTTCAGGATTACTTTCTACAGCAACAAAAACTCCAGAAAAATCTTCGGCCAATCTAAATGTAAAATATCCTTCAGCTGCACCTAAATCTAAAACAGAGATAGGACGATTAAATTTTTTACAAAATTTGAATATTTCTGCATAACGTTTTTCTGAATTTCGATAACCAAGAGAATGTGTTTTACCTTTTATTCTAATATCATTGTAAGTGTCTATAGAGGATGTCTCTGATTGAGGAGTTTTTTGATTTTTTGATAATTCTTTATACTCATTAGAATTTTTTAGGATGATTATCAGATCGTCTAATTTAATTCGATTATTTTTTAATTCATCAAAGTAATAATCTAAATCATCTAAATCAGGCTCTCTATCTAAAAACTTTAGATATTGTTTTCGAATAGATTTACGTATATCCATTCTAAATTATTTGATCAGGCAAGTAATTTACATTTCTAGAGTACATAGTCATGGTTAGATAGTTATATCAGAATAATTGAATGATATGCATTATGGCTAGAAAAGAAAGAATGAGATATTGGAAGCTTACTGCTGAAGATACAGATAGTTTTGATTATGATGAGAGTAAATTACTAAATTGGGAAATAAAATGTACCAGAGAGCCTGAAGTGGAAGCCCATTTTATTGGAGTATTCATGTATAGGCATGGTACAGCATACGATTATGAATCAGTAAAAGGAATATGTTATTTTTATAATAACATAGATAGAAGTGAACTTCCAGAGATCACCAAATTTTTACAAGGAAAATTCAACGGTAAAGAAATGCAAAAAGGAGACAGGGTATTGTTGAAAGATTCAGATGAAATCTACTCAAGTAAAGACATAGGAGCATTAGCAAAAGAGATGGAAATAAAATTCAATACTAAAGCAATCATATCTTTAGAATTTGAAGATATTTCAGCAGAGGCACTCAAAGAATCAGGCTTGCCAGAAGCAAAATTATTACCAATTCCAAAATAAAATAACAAATCTAAAAAATACTCATAAAAAATATACATTTTCATATATCTTCAACAAAACCATACTAGTTGTCAGATTTAGAAAGTATCAATAAACATCTAGAAGAACTAAGAAAAAGATTACTTAGAATTGTTTTAGTTATTGGAATAATTTCAGTTGTAATTCTAACTTGTCATGCTGAACCAATAGAATTAGGAGAATTAGTTTTATACTATCCAATACCAGATCCTCAAAACAACATTGCAGCTCAAATTACTAATCATATGAGAGAAAATTTAGTGCCAGAAGGAGTTCAATTAATCCAAACAGCTCCAGGGCAAGCTTTCTTTGCTCAAATGTATGTGTCAGCACTTGTAGGATTGGTAGTAGGAATGCCAGTTATCATAAAAGAATTTGTAGGATTTATCAAACCAGCATTAAAAGAAAATGAAATTAATGTTAGTAGAAGTATTTCATTACCTGCATTAGGATTATTTATTGCAGGTTGTGTATTTTCATATAATTTTGTAATTCCATATATTTTAGAATTTTTATATAGATATGGAGAATCTGCAGGATTAGTTACTTTTCTAAATGTAATGGAGTTTGTAACTTTTGTATTACAATTTTTATTGGCGTTTGGTTTTTCATTTCAACTTCCACTTGTAATGTATGCAATATCAATGTCTGAAATGGTAGACGGAAATTTTTGGAGAAAAAATGCAAGGTATGCAATTGTAATCATAGTAATTTTTGGTGCAATCATCACTCCAGATGGAACAGGAGTAACAATGATGCTGATTGCAGGTCCAATGATAGGATTGTATTTTGCAGGCATGTTGTTCATTGAGCGTAAACAGCGAAAAAAGTTGAACATTTAAATCTGAAATCAGAAAAGCATGAGTATAATGCTAGGAAGTACTGAGATCATTGTATTAGTGGTAGTAATCGGTGTACTAATTTTTGGTGCAAAAAAGATTCCAGAACTTGCAAAAACATTTGGTAAAGCCAAAGGAGAATTTGAGAAAGGAAAAATTGAAGGAGATAAAGAACTCAAAGACTTTAAAGGTGAAATAGATAACGTTGCCAAAGATAACGTTGCCAAAGATAACGTTGCCAAAGATAACGTTGCCAAAGATAACGTTGCCAAAGATAACGTTGCCAAAGATAACGTTGCCAAAGATAACGTTGCCAAAGATAATGAAGTAAAATCAGATTAATTTCTCAGATTCAACAGCAAAAGCATCCAATACATCAGAATAATTTTCACTTAATTTTGATTTTCCAAGAAATTTTGGAATTTTCATAGTTCCAATTAGTTTCAACTCCACATCAACTAAAATTTTAGTTCCTTCAGGAATTTCAATAAATTCCTGTCTAATGTAACTGCCCTTAGATTTACCACCAATCACATAAACTTCATGAAGTACAGAGGGCGTTGTAACATGTTTAGCCATAAGTACAAATTCTATCTCACCTAGTTTGAGATGTTCTTCCACTACTGCAACGTTATCTCTAACAGAGCGAATACGAATGGATGGAAAATATTGAGGTATTAGTTTTTCATAATTTTCATAATTTGAAAAGATTTGAAAAACATTTTCTCGTTTTGCATGAACAATTTTCTTTAAAGAAAATGAAGTCAACAGTGTTTTATGGATTACCCCAGCGAGGGTATAAAGCATGATCTATGTCAAACTGGTCTAAACATTTTCCAACTCCATGATTTACAATATCATCTATTGTTTTTGGATGAGTGTAAAATGCAGTGACAGGAGGCAAGATAATCACACCCAGTCTAGATAATTTTAGCATGTTTTCCAAATGAATTGCAGATAACGGAGTTTCTCTAACCATCAGAATCAGTTTCCTATCTTCTTTTATTGTAACTCCAGCAGATCTTGCTACAAGGGTATCATCATAACCATTTGCAATTGCAGATAATGTTTTCATACTGCAAGGAGCAACTATCATTCCATCAATTCGATGAGTTCCACTAGAAACACTTGCAGCCATGTTTTTTTCATCTGAAGTGTTAGTAGCTAAAGATTTAACATAATCAATCGTGTATTCAGTTTCCATTGAAATACATTTTTCACCCCATTCAGACATTATCAAATGAGTTTCAATATCTAATGTTTTTAATGTCTCAAGCATCCTAATACCATAAATTACACCAGTGCTACCAGTGATTCCAATAATTAATTTCAATGATTATTCTGGGAAATGGTAGTATTTACCATAAACTTTTGAAAGATATTATTATTATTCAACATTTGTCCAGTACCTCCTTATTTTATCAAGAACTATTATCAGATAAATAGATGATTATTTGATACAAACATCAAATCAAAAAAAATATTTTCAAATAAATGAACTTAAGATTAGAATGTTATCGATATTAGATTTGACCAATTAACATGAATAATTTTTTTCATATAGATTAAGCCCAGAAGTAACGAAAAGAGACATGTCCATAATTTCACAGGGTTTGAAATTCTATCAAAAAAGAGGCGTATTAATTGTAAACAAGAAAAAACTCAGTCTATTCCAAAAATAAAATTATCTTAATTTAAAAGAAAAAATCAAATATTTTCAGATACATCATTTTCAGATACATCATTTTCAGATACATCATTTTCAGATACATCATTTTCAGATACATCATTTTCAGATACATCATTTTCAGAAGTTACTGATTCTTTTTCCAATTTTCTGCGTTTTATCCATAGCGAAATTCCACCTATAGCCATGGCAGTAAATAAAATCACACCAGCCATCTGCAGTTCTAAAGAATAAAACATGATAAATGATAATTATCAATTAACAAATATCTTGTGGTTTATGTCCAACTGAAAAATTAAAATTTTACATATATTAGATACTGATTTCTAGGCATCATATGATCAAGGGCTCTGAGATCAAAAAGATAGTCAATGACTATTCAGATGTCAAAATAGGAGTTCTTGGAAGTCATTCAGCTCTAGAAATAATGGATGGAGCAAAAGATGAAAATTTTGAAACAAAAGTATTTTGTCAAAAAGGAAGAGAAGGACCATATCAAAGATTTGGAAGAATTGCAGATGAGATCATAGTTTTAGATAAATTCAAAGATATGGCATCTGCAAAAAATCAAAAAATGTTAAGAGATTCAAATACAATTATAGTTCCACATAGATCCCTTACGGTCTATTTAGGATACAAAACAATTGAAGATTCATTTAAAGTTCCAATTTTTGGAAATAGGAAATTATTCCAAGCTGAAGAAAGAACTGCAAAGAAAGGACAATATTACTTGTTAGAAAAAGCGAGAATAAAATATCCAAAATTATTCAAAGATCCTAAAAGAATCAATACGCCATGTATTGTTAAAGTTCAAGAAAAAAAGAGGCCTCTAGAAAGAGCATTTTTTACAGTTTCATCATACAAAGACTATAAAGAAAAATCAGAAGAGAAAATTAAACAAGGCGTAATATCAAGAAAGGATTTAGAAAAAGCAAGCATAGAAGAATTAGCAATAGGAACATACATGAATTTTAATTTCTTTCATACACCCATTTCAAAACAAGTAGATTTTATTGGAATTGAAAGAAGACTCCAAACAAATATCCATGATTACAATGCATTGCCAGCAAAAGAACAATTAGAAATGGACATAGATTTGCAGAACATTGAAGTTGGTCATACTCCTGCAAGTATCAGAGAATCATTACTTGAAAAAGTGATTAAAATGGGAGACAAATTTGTGGCTGCAGTGAAAAAAGAATATGCTCCAGG
>Ga0066383_10000563_pt1 | contig 13401 bp, 10 predicted proteins | sample Knorr_S23_td_Bot_FD_70950 | JGI IMG/M metagenome (GOLD analysis project Ga0066383, IMG submission 70950) | Marine microbial communities from Southern Atlantic Ocean transect - Knorr_S23_td_Bottom_ad_3770_LV_A | ecosystem: Environmental > Aquatic > Marine > Oceanic | place: Southern Atlantic...
GCGTTGATGCCCAGGGTTTCGGCCAGCCGGGGCAGGCTGTCGCCGCGGGGCTGGCTGACCTTGCCGGATAGATATTTATTAAGGCTGTCGTATCCGACGCCGGAACGCCGCGCCAGTTCGGCCTTGCTCCAACCGGATTGTTTTAAGCTGTCATCGAGTCGCTTAGCCCAGGTTTCCATATTTAAATTCCAGTTTTATTGAATAATTTCCACAATATAGATTAAAATTCAATATATATATGGAATTAAATTCTATAACAAGGGTTACCACCATCCCGGTATTATGGAAAATCCCCATACAAATGTACCGAAATGTCCCGGAATGTCCTGTTTTTTAGATCAGGCAAGCCGAGATTTGACCTGAAAACAGGATTATTTTACGTTATATTGACGATTTAAAAGAGAAAAAAAGAATATAAACTTATAATGGCCGTTTGTCAAGGGAGGGGGCGTGATATCTGTGGATCATGGCCCCGCCTGCTGATCCTGTTCGGCCTTCAACGCCGCGGCTATTGTTGAAACACCAGATCAAAAGGTAATTCGTCGTTGATCTCTCAACCTCCTGTATCCGCTTTGGGTCAAAAGCGGAGATTCCGCGACAACCTTCTTAATGTCCGCTTTTAGGGGGTAAGCGGACATTGCCCCGCTACCTATATGGCCCCTGTCGCGGGTTCCCCGCTCCCCGCTTCCTGATTCTGTCCGGCTTCAAAGCCCGCGGCGAAAGCGTTCAGCGTGCCGTCCGCGATCGCCTTTCGCATTGCCGCCATCAGGTCCTGGTAATAATGCAGGTTGTGCCAGGTCAGCAGCATGGCGCCGAGGATTTCCTTGGCCATGACCAGATGATGCAGGTAGGCGCGGCTGTATTGTGTGCAGACCGGGCAGCCGCAGTCCGCATCCAGCGGCTGGGCATCGTCCTTGTGCCGCGCGTTGCGAAAATTGAGCTGGCCGTGGCGGGTGAAGGCCTGGCTGGTGCGGCCGGACCGGGTCGGCAGCACGCAATCGAACATGTCGATGCCGCGCATCACACCACCGACCAGATCGGCGGGCTTGCCCACCCCCATTAGGTAGCGGGGCCGGTCTTCCGGTAATCGGGGGGTGAGCCCATCCAACACTTGGAACATGGCGTCCTGGCCTTCGCCGACGGATAGCCCGCCGATGGCGTAGCCGTCAAAACCGGTATTGATGAGGCTTTCCGCCGATTGCGCGCGCAGGTCATCGTGCAGCCCGCCCTGGACGATGCCGAACAACCCATGCCCGTCTCGATCCGGAAACGCCGCCTTGCAGCGTTCGGCCCAGCGCATGGAAAGCTGCATGGACCGGGCGACCTCGTCCTTTTCGGCGTCTAGGGCCGTGCATTCATCCAGTACCATGGTGATGTCGGCGCCAAAGAGGGTCTGGATTTCGATGGCGCGTTCCGGGCTTAAACGATGCACGGACCCATCCAGGTGGGATTTAAATTCCACGCCGTCTTCGTCCATTTTCCTGAGATCGGCCAGCGACCACACTTGATAGCCGCCGGAATCGGTCAAAATCGGCCCCGGCCAGTTCATGAAGGTGTGCAGGCCGCCAAGCCGGTCAATGCGTTCCGGCCCCGGCCGTAACATCAGGTGGTAGGTGTTGGCGAGGATGCATTGGGCGCCGGTGCCGGCGACGGCGTCTGGCGTCATCGCCTTGACCGTGGCCGCCGTGCCGACCGGCATGAAGGCTGGCGTATCCAGGTGCCCGTGCGCCGTCGTCAGGCGACCGGTCCGGGCCAGGCCGTCGGTGACTTTCACCTCGAAGGTCAGGTCGGTCACTATTGTGTCCTCGCCTCTTGTTTTGTCCCTGTCCGGGCTTCGCCCGTCCCCGCCTCTTGCTCTAACCAACACGCATCACCGTAAGAATAGAACCTATAGTCCGCGGCCTTGGCGTGCTCATAAGCGGCTTTCATGCGGTCTAACCCGGAAAACGCCGAAACCAGCATGAACAGGGTCGAACACGGCAGGTGAAAATTGGTGAGCAGGGCATCGACAATCTTAAACCGGTATCCCGGCGTGATGAAGATATCCGTTTCCCCGGCAAAAGGCCGCACCACGCGGGCGTCATCCGCGGCGGCCTCCAACAGGCGAAGCGCGGTGGTGCCGACGGCGATCACCCGCCGGGACTCAGCGTGGGCGGCGTTGACGGCGTCGGCGGTGGCGGCGGAAATCTGCCCCCATTCGGCATGCATTTGGTGGTTGTCGGTGTCGTCCACCTTGACCGGCAAGAAGGTCCCGGCCCCGACATGCAGGGTCAGCCGTTCGATGGTGGCGCCCGCCGCCTCCACCGACTGAAGAAGCCCCGGCGTGAAATGCAGCCCCGCCGTCGGTGCCGCGACGGCGCCGGGAATATCGGCGAACAGGGTTTGGTAGTGGTATTGATCTTCAGGGTCACCACCCTCTTCCCGCTTGATGTAGGGCGGCAGCGGCATAACGCCGTGGGTATCCAGCATCGTCATTAATTCAGGATCGGAAAGCCCGAAAGCCAGTGAAACTGCGCCGCCGTCGCCCTTGGCCGAAACGTCGGCGGTGAAACCGGGCGCGAAAGAAATGCTGTCGCCGGGGTCAAGTTTTTTGGCAGGGCGGGCGAAGGCCTGCCAGGTGCCGGGCGCAATGGATTTCAGCATCGTGACGTGAATGCGGGGGCCGGGGCCGTTGCCGGCGGTTTGCTTGTGCCCGGCAAGACGCACCGGGATCACCCTCGTGTCATTCACCACCAGGACGTCGCCGGGGCGGAGAAGTCCCGGCAGACCGGCAATGGAAAGATCTTGAAAATGTTGATGGCCAATAGCCAACAACCGCGCCGAATCCCGTGGTTCCGCCGGGTGCTGGGCGATAAACCGCGGCGGCAGATCGAAATCGAAATCGGATACCCGCATGCGGATGGTTAACTGTCGCCGAACAGTAGTTCGATCCGCGCCCGTTCCGCGGTTTCGATGTGAGCGCGGGCGGCCTTTTCGGCGGCGGCGGAATCGCGTTTTTTGATGGCATTGGCGATCAGGACATGTTCGTCCCGCGCCACCAAGGCGCGCCCCGGCACCTCGTAGGTGGTGGATTTCAGCAGCGCCAGGGAATCGGTCAGGGCGTTCAGTGCTTTCAGCAAATAGCGGTTATGGGCCGCCCCGTACAAGGTTTGATGGAACTGCCGGTTGATTTTGGCATGGCGATCCGATGTATCCGGCGCTGACTTGTCCTTTTCCAACAGATTAAATAGATAATCGATTTCTTCGGGGGTGGCGTGTTCGGCCGCCAGCCCGGCGGCGGTGCCTTCCAGCACCCGGCGCATGGCATAGAGCTCGACAACCTGGGAGCGGTTCAGTTCCGCCACCTGGGCGCCGCGCCACGGCGTTAACACCAATAGCCCATCCGCCTGCAGCCGCCGGAAGGCTTCGCGCACCGGGGTGCGGCTGACACCGAGGCGGAGCGCGACCTCGGCCTCGCGGATGCGGCTTCCCGGTTGAAAGTCGCCATCGCGGATGGCGCCCTGCAGCCAGTCATGCACGAACTCGCCCCGCGATGTATCGCTGGGGTGGCGTTGGGTGTTTTTTTGTTGGCCGTTTTTCGGCATCGATGGACTGTCTTGGATTGTTTCTGTGGCGTGCAATTGTATACAATAGCCCCATAGGGGGGCCAACTCATTTCCAAATTTAAAGATACTCTTTCATCGCTCAGCGCCACCGCCGCCCGCCAGGCATTGGCGGCGGGCGAGTGTAGCGCCGAGGAATTGACTCAATCCTGTCTTGACCGCATCGCGGAGCGCGAAGAGGCCGTCGGCGCCTGGATATATCTGGATCCGGAATTGGCCTTGGCCCAGGCGCGGGCGTTGGACGCTAAGAAAAAAGCCGGCGACCCGTTGGGGACGCTGCACGGACTTCCCGTCGGCCTGAAGGATATTTTTGATACCGCCGACATGCCGACCGAGTGCGGGTCCGCCTATTACGAAGGCCGCCGGCCGATTGAAGATTCGACCACCGCCGCGTTATTGCGCCGGGCAGGGGCCGTGATCTTGGGCAAGACGGTGACCACGGAATGGGCGCTTTCGGCACCCGGCAAGACCGCCAATCCACATGATCCCTCGCGCACGCCGGGGGGCTCTTCTTCCGGCTCGGCGGCGGCGGTGGCCGATCAGATGACGCCATTGGCTATCGGTACGCAGACCGGCGGCTCGATGATCCGTCCGGCGTCCTTTTGCGGCGTCTTTGGGTATAAGCCGACCTTCGGTTCGATCTCGCGCCGCGGTGTCAGCATGCTGGCCCGGCGGCTCGATACCATCGGTGTGTACGGCCGCACGGCCGACGATCTGGCGCTGATTGGCGATGCCCTGATGGTGCATGATCCGGAAGATTGGGACATGTTGGCCAATCCGGGCCGCGATCTTACCGGCGCCATGGCGGAAGGTTTGCCCGACAGCTTCAAATTCGCCTTTGTCAGAACCCCGGCCTGGGATCAGGGTGAGCCAGACATGACGTCCGCATTGGAGGCCTTTGTCAAAGGCCTGGGAGATGTTGTCCAAGACGTAACCTTGGAGGGGGTGTTTGACGATATCGTAAACACCCATAAAACCGTCATCCATGCCAACGTGGCCACCTTTCTGGGCGAGGTGGCGGAAAAGGCGCCCGAAAAAATGCGACCCGAAACCCATGGGCGGGTGGATGAAGGCAAGGCGATATCGGCAGTCGACTATATCCGCGCGCTCGGCCTGGCTGAGGCGCAGGGCCAAGCCCTAGACAGATTGTTTGATCTTTACGATGTTATTTTGACCCCGTCAGCGGCGGGCCAAGCACCTCAAGATCTAAGCATTACCGGCAACCCGGCCTTCAACGGCATGTGGACGTTATTGGGGGTGCCGGCGGTGTCGGTGCCGTTGCTGACCGGCGCCGACGGCATGCCCATCGGTGTCCAAGTGGTCGGCCGGTGTGGTGACGACGCCCGGGTTCTGCGTGCCGCCAAGTGGCTGTGGGAGCGCTATGGGGGGCAAGGAAAATAACGTTGTTGAAGGACCGGAGTGGAGACCTTAGGTTACCCTGTAAGAGGCAAACGGGGGCATGGCCGCCTCCTTGTAGCGTTAAAAAAATAAAGAAGAGCGCCCGATACCATGGCCCCTGAAGGCGAGCTTAAATTTCAATCCGTTTTGGAAGAACCGGAAGTTCAAATTCCGTGGGCCCAGAGGATGCTCAAACACGCCCGCAACCATCCGCTGGGCAGCTTCGGCGCCGGGATTGTGATTGCCATGACTTTTTTGGCGATCTTTGCCGAATCCCTGACCGTTTATGACCCGGTATTGAACGACTTCGAGGTGATGTTGACGGCACCCGGCGATAAGTTCTTCTTCGGCACCGATCAATTTGGCCGCGACGTGCTGACCCGGATCATTTACGGCTCCCGGACGGCGTTGTTCGTCGGCCTGACGGCGGCGTTTTTTGGTTCCGTGATCGGCTTGGTGTTGGGCGTCGCTAGTGCGTATTTCGGCGGCCGTTTCGATTTGCTGTTGCAACGGGTCATGGATGTGTTCATGGCTTTCCCGCTGATCATCATGGCGCTGGCTATTGTCTCGACACTCGGCCCCGGCACCGAAAACGTGATCATCGCCATCACCATACCGTTTATCCCGCAATGTGCGCGGGTGGTGCGGTCCAACGCCCTGGCCATTCGCGAGATCCCCTATGTGGATGCCGCCCGGGCTTTGGGATTTTCCCATTCAAGGATTATCCTTCGTCACATGGTTCCCAACGTGATAGCACCGTTTTTGATTATGGCCAGCACCTTCGTTGGCCATGCGATCTTGTTGGAAGCGTCGTTGAGTTATTTAGGGCTTGGCGTTCAGGAACCGACACCGGCCTGGGGCTTGATGTTGCAGGGCGGAGCCGAGGAATACGCCGAAAGTGCACCATGGATGGCGATCTGGCCCGGCGTTGCTATCAGCCTGGCGGTGTTTGGGTTCAACCTGTTCGGCGATGCCCTTCGCGATATCCTCGATCCCAAACTGCGCTCCCTGTAAGGGCGACGCATTAGGCGGATTTTGAACGGGTACGCGTGCGCGGGGGCACCAACCAAACCCAAAAACCACTAAAGCTTTATGTACAAAAGCCTCAATCATGGTTTAATCAATCTTTCCTGCGGGCTTTTTGCCCATATCTTTCGAATACGGGTGCCATCGACCATTAGCGAAGCGGTTGCGCGGCATCACGCCGAGTTAATTTGGCCCTCTAAGCGGTGGCGGCTTGGCGGGCAATTCTCTTTCGGTCATGGGGGTTCAGGAACCGCTTGCGCAGGCGAATATGTTTTGGCGTCACCTCGACCAGTTCATCATCCTGGATGTAGGCGAGGGACTGCTCCAGGGACATCCGTATTGGGGTCGTCAGGCGCACGGCCTCGTCGGTTCCCGATGCCCGGATGTTGGTCAACTGCTTGGCCTTCATGGGGTTGACCTCCAGGTCATTGCCGCGGCTATTTTCGCCGATGACCATGCCTTCGTAGACGGCGACCCCGGAACCGATGAAAAGCGCGCCGCGGTCCTCCAGGTTCATCAATGCGTAGGCGATACTTTTGCCGTCGGCGTTGGCGATCAACACGCCGTTGTGACGCCCGGCAATAGGACCGGCATGGGGGGCATATTCCCTGAACATTCGGTTGATGACACCAGTGCCCCGGGTTTCGGTCAGGAATTCGCTGTGATAGCCGATCAGGCCCCGGGACGGCGACATGAACCGTAATCGAACCTTGCCGCCGCCGGACGGGCGCATGTCCTCCATCCGTCCCTTGCGCTTGGAGATGGCCTCGACGACGGCGCCTGAAAATTCCTCATCGACATCAATCAGAACCTCTTCGAATGGCTCCAGCGTTTGGCCCGTTTCCAGGTCTTGCCGGGTCAGCACCCGGGGCCGGCTGATGGACAGTTCGAAGCCCTCGCGGCGCATGGTTTCGATTAATACCCCCAATTGCAATTCGCCTCGACCCGCGACTTCGTAACCGTGGCCATCTTCGACCTCGCGGACGCGAAGGGCGACGTTGCCTTCGGCTTCCGCCAGCAGGCGGGATAGGATGACCCGGGACGTGACCTTGTCTCCGTCCCGTCCGGTCAGGGGCGAATCGTTAATGGAAAAGACCATCGCCAGGGTCGGCGGATCAATCGGTTCCGCCGGCAACGCCTCGGTGACGGTCAGATCGCACAAGGTATCGGCAACGGTGGCATCGTTGAACCCGGCGATGGAAATAATGTCTCCGGCCTCGGCGCTTTCAACCGCGACCCGGTCTAACCCTCGGAAGGCCTGAACCTTGGTGATGCGGGTCTGTTCGACCATATCGCCGTCCCGGTTGAGCGCCTTCGCGGTCATGTTGGCATCGACCCTCCCGGCGAGGATGCGCCCGGTCAGGACCCGGCCCAGATAGGGATCGCTTTCCAGCGTCGTCACCAGCATCCTGAAAGGGCCGTCTTCGACGGTGGGGGGTGGCACATAGTCAATAATGGTGTCGAACAGGCAGGCCATGTCCTCGTTTTTGGTCTCTGAGTCCAAGCTTGCCCAGCCTTGCTTGGCCGATCCGAACAACACCGGGAAGTCCAACTGTTCTTCGTTGGCATCCAGGATGGCGAACAGGTCGAAAACCTCATCGTGAACTTCATCCGGCCGGGCGTCGGGTTTATCCATCTTGTTAACGACGACGATGGGCTTCAGGCCCAAATTCAGCGCCTTCTGAGTAACGAATTTAGTTTGTGGCATCGGTCCTTCGGATGCATCGACCAGCAACAAAACGCCGTTGACCATGCCTAAAATCCGTTCCACCTCGCCGCCGAAATCGGCATGACCGGGGGTGTCGACGATGTTGATGCGCACGCCCTTCCATTCCACCGACGCGCATTTGGCAAGAATGGTGATGCCCCGTTCGCGTTCCAGGTCATTGCTGTCCATAACCCGTTCGGCGACTTGCTGTTTGGCGTGGAATAGGCCGCTTTGTTTAAGAACCGCGTCAACAAGGGTCGTCTTGCCATGGTCGACATGGGCGATAATGGCGATGTTTCGGATACTCAACGTCTTTGGTCCTCTTGGCATCTAAAAAATAATATAATCCGCGGCCCGTCGTCAGGTTGCCGTCATCTTGGCCGTACAAGGATCGTACGAACCGAAGCGGTCTCTGGCGGGGAGGGGACTCCCGCAGGTTATGACAGGACGTATGAGACGTTTCAAGAAGGGAAATAATTTTTAGAAAGGACTTTTGCGGGCACCCGATTTAGGGGCCTAAAAAATCGCGCCGCCTTCTAACAGAACGGCGATGCCGAGTCCGATGGTGAGGACACCGGTCCCCGCGTGTGCCGTGTTGTGGAGCAAAGTCAGGGGGCGCCCCCAACGGGCCAGGGGCCAGGCAATAGCGACGCTTAAGGTCGCCATGCCAAGAATCGATCCGGCGCCGAAAAGGGCGATGTAAACCAACCCGTCGAAAACCGAAGGCATGGCTTGCAGGGCCAGCACGATCAACACCGCCGATCCCGCCATGCCGTGCATGATGCCGATCATGAAGGCGCGCACCCGAAGGTTGCCCCCCGCCTTAAGGACATGGCTATGGGTATGGTCCCGGTCGTGGTCCCGATCATGGTTATGGCCATGGGCGTGAAAATGAACAACGCCGCCGTCATGGCGGTGAACATGGAAATGAATGCGTTGGCGGATCAGGCGGATCAGTACATCAGCGCCCAGCCCGATCAACATCACCCCGACGGCTAATTCCAGATAAAGGACCAGATTTTGGGGGATAACGGTTTCCAAAAGCAGCACCGCCAAACCGAAGGTGGCCAAGGCCAGCGAATGCCCGATCCCCCAAAGCAGGCCCAAGGGCACCGCTTGGCGAACAGAGGAGGTCCGCGTCGTCAGGGTGGCAACGGCGGCGACGTGGTCGGCCTCCAAGGTATGGCGCAGTCCTAACAGAAACCCCAAGGCGAGGATGGAAAGCATAAATGTATAGTCCAAAAAACAGGAAAAAGGGAATTGTGGAACGCGGTTCCATCAACATAACCAAAAAGAATATTTAATCGAATCCTATTCAGAATTTTAGGCGGGGTAAACGAGCGCCTGAAACTCTGCGACAGGGTGGTACATAACATGGGGGCTAGACAACCTGGGCATGATGTTCTATTCGGGCAAGGTATTCCCTGAAAAATACCGCAATGCAATTTTCAGCGCCCAACACGGATCCTGGAACGCGACAAAACCCCGTGGCGCGCGGGTCATGGTCACGTTTCTGGACAGCAAGGGCAATGCCGCCAAGACGGAGCCCTTCGCTGAAGGCTGGATGAATGAAAACGGCGTTTATCTCGGCCGTCCTGTTGACGTGCAGCAGTACGTAGACGGGTCTATTCTGGTGTCCGATTACAAGGCCGGTGCAATTTACCGCATCTCCTATCAAGATCATTAAGTCTACCTACCATTTCACGGGCCGGCGCTATTCCCGTCCAATACCATTATTATTAATAAGCTGAATCAAATAAAAGCTAGAGAAATCCTTATTTTTGTTGGCCTCTAAATAAACCCTCTAATATAAGGTTACCTTTTTATAAAATAGTTATTGAGAATGCGTCTCAATTGCATTAAAGCATCGTAGCCAATAACAATGAACCCAAGGAAAAGATTACGTGAAAAGCCGAAATTATTTAGTATCCCTCGGAATGATCGCCCTCGCGGGATTGATCACCCATTCATCGACTGCCGCCCCTGGCGACGCCGTCAATCTGTATTCCTATCGCCAGCCCTTCCTGATGAAACCGCTGTTGGATGCCTTTACCAAGGAAACCAGGGTAAAGGTCAACATGGTGTACCTGAAAAAAGGCATGTTGGAACGGCTCAAGGCCGAAGGCGCCAACAGCCCGGCCGATCTGGTGCTGACGGCCGATATCGGTAATATTCAAAACCTGGTTGCGGCGGGGCTTCTTCAGTCCAGTTCATCGAGCAAAATAAATCGCAACGTGCCGGCTCAATTCCGTCACCCGCAAGGTTTGTGGTATGGGTTGACGACCCGGGCCCGGATCATTTTTGCCCACAAGGACAGGGTCAAGCCTGGCGAGGTCACTACCTATGAGGATCTGGCCAAGCCACACATGAAGGGGCGCATCTGCACCCGTTCCGGCAAACATGTCTATAACGTCTCGCTGTTGGCCTGGATGATTGCGGCAAAAGGCGAAGCCGCCGGCGAAGCGTGGGCCCGTGGCCTCAAGGCCAACCTGGCGCGCAAACCGCAAGGGAACGACCGCGCCCAGGTCAAGGCTGTCTTTCAAGGAGAATGCGATGTGGCGGTGGGGAACACCTATTACATGGGCAAGATGATGACCAACAAGAAAAACCCGGAACAGAAAAATTGGGCCGCCGCCGTCAATCTTATATTCCCCAATCAGAAGGACCGGGGCACCCACGTTAATATCAGCGGCGCCGGCATCACCAAAAGTGCCAAGAACAAGGCCGGCGCCATCAGACTGATCGAATTCCTGACCGGCGACGCGGCCCAGAAGATCTACGCCGAGGACAACTTCGAATACCCGATCAAGGTGGGCGCCAAGCTGCACCCCATCGTTGCCGGGTGGGGAAAATTCAAGGCAGACGAGACGTTTCTGTTCAAAATTGCCGAACACCGCATCACCGCGACCCGGATCATGGACAAGGTCCGGTTTAATAACTAATTAGGCACCTCCCCTGCGACCTGGGACGAAGGGATGAACGAATTCATGACTACGGAAGCGGCAACCACCGGCATCCCGCCCCCCAGAGCCGCCGGGGCCAAAAGAAATGTTTGGTCATGGCTAAACGTATGGAGCCTCGGCACCGTTCTAATCGCAGCGGCGATGACGGTGCCGATCCTGGCCGTCCTCATTATCGGCCTGACCCCCGGCGATGATATATGGTCGCATCTGGCATCCACGGTTTTGCCGGGATACATCTCGACAACCTTAGGGCTGATGATCGGCGTCGGCGTCGGCACCCTGGTCATCGGGGTCGGTACGGCCTGGCTGGTCAGCACTTGCCGGTTTTCGGGCCGCCGCCTGTTCGAATGGGCGCTGTTGCTGCCGATGGCGATGCCGGCTTATGTGATCGCTTACGTCTATACCGACATTCTTGAATACGCCGGCCCGGTGCAGGAAGTGTTGCGTGACATCTTCGGATGGACGTTGAAACGGGATTACTGGTTCCCGGAAATCCGATCACTGGGCGGTGCCGCCTCGATGATGACGTTGGTTTTGTACCCTTATGTCTATCTGCTGTCGCGCGCCGCCTTTATGGAACAATCGGTGTGCGTGCTGGAAGCCAGCCGGATTTTGGGGCGGGGCCCTTGGCGGAGTTTCTGTACCGTTGCCTTACCATTGGCCAGACCGGCTATCGTCATCGGCGTATCACTGGTGTTGATGGAAACGCTGAACGATTTTGGCACCGTCGACTTTTTCGCTGTAGGCACCTTTACGTTGGGAATCTATGACGTTTGGCTGAACATGAATAACGTTGCCGGTGCGGCGCAATTGGCTGGGGTGATGTTGTTTTTCGTGGTTTTTCTGATGCTGGCGGAACGGTTCGCCCGGCGCAAACAACGCTTCCACACCACCACGGCCAAATTAAAAGCGTTGCCGGGGTACCAGCTTAAAGGCGCACCTAAACGGTTTGCGACCGTCGCCTGCGCACTGCCGGTGCTATTCGGCTTTCTCCTGCCGGCAATGGTGCTGGGCGGCCTCGCCGTGACCAATTTTGACGCGGCGGCCAATGCCGAAGTCCTTCGTCATGCCGGTAACAGCGTCCTGCTATCGTCCGTGGTCGCCCTGTTGGCCCTCGGCATCGGTGTTTTCATGGCTTATGGGGTTCGGCTACGGAAGGAAAAAATCGTCACCTTCGTGGTCCGCTTCGCCAGTCTGGGATATGCTGTTCCCGGCTCGGTGCTGGCGATCGGCGTTCTGGTCAGCCTCGGCGGTTTGGATAACGGCATCGACGGCTTCATGCGGCGGAATTTCGGCCTTTCCACCGGGCTTGTGTTCAGCGGCACCATCGCCGCCGTGACGTTTGGGTATCTGGTCCGGTTCCTGGCGCTTTCGTTCGGCAGCGTTGAGGCCAGCCTCTCGAAAATCACGCCCAATATGGACGGCGCCGCCGCCAGTCTCGGCCACGGTCCCTTCAGTACGCTCAAGCGCATCCACCTTCCTTTGATCCGCGGTAGTGCCTTGACCGCGGTGATCTTGGTTTTCGTCGAATGCATGAAGGAATTGCCGATGACGGTGATCCTGAGACCATTCAATTTCCACACATTGGCAACCTATGTGCATCAGTTCGCATCGGACGAGCAACTGGGCGAGGCATCGCTGGCGGCGCTGGCCATCGTCGGCTTTGGCATTTTGCCGGTTATTGTGCTTAGCTTCGCCATTACCAAGTCGCGGCCTGGCCATTCCACGGAGGAGCCAACCTCGTGAAGGGACTTCATGTCATCGGTGTCTCCCATACCTTTGGGGATAATAAGGTTCTGGATAACGTCTCCTTGATGAATCCGGCCGGTGAACTGGTTTGTCTGTTGGGGCCGTCGGGGTCAGGAAAAACCACGCTGTTGCGGCTGGCCGCCGGGCTTGAACGCCTGCAGGAAGGCGAAATCCTGATCAACGATGAGGTCGTCGCCGACCCTAAGTTGCACGTGCCGCCTGAACACCGGGGGATCGGCCTGATGTTCCAGGAATATGCCCTGTTCCCGCATCTTTCCATCATCGAAAATGTTTCCTTCGGTCTCGATGGCCAGCCCAAAAACAAGGCGCGGCGCCGGGCCTTGGAGATGCTGGATCAAGTGGGGATGGTTCCGTACGCCGAAAACCACCCGCACATGTTGTCGGGCGGCCAGCAACAGCGCATTGCGCTGGCCCGGGCGCTGGCGCCGGAACCGAAGCTGTTGCTCTTGGATGAGCCCTATTCCGGCTTGGACACCAATCTGCGTGGGCAAATCCGCGAAGAGACGTTGAATGTACTAAAAGCCAGCGGCGTTGCCACCGTGATGGTCACTCACGACCCGGAAGAGGCAATGTTCATGGCCGACCGGATCAAGATTCTGGGCGACAACGGACGCATCCTGCAATCCGGCAGGCCCCATGACATTTATTACCACCCTCGTCACGAATTCGTCGCCAAATTGTTTGGCCTGATGAACCGTTTCGAGAGCGTCGTAAAAGACGGGCATGTCGAAATTCCTTTGGGCCGAATCCAGGCCGAAAGTCATGACGAAGGCCGGAAGGTCGAGGTTCTGGTCCGGCCCGAGGGCGTCCTCCTTGAAATCGGAGGTGAAGGTGCGCCGCTGGATGTGATGTCCACGCATCTGCTGGGCCACGACAATATCGTCCGGGTGGTGTTGACCGCCGATAACGTGGCCACCGGTGAACGCGATGTCTA
>Ga0066383_10000567_pt1 | contig 13342 bp, 16 predicted proteins | sample Knorr_S23_td_Bot_FD_70950 | JGI IMG/M metagenome (GOLD analysis project Ga0066383, IMG submission 70950) | Marine microbial communities from Southern Atlantic Ocean transect - Knorr_S23_td_Bottom_ad_3770_LV_A | ecosystem: Environmental > Aquatic > Marine > Oceanic | place: Southern Atlantic...
CCGAGTAAGCTGTCGATCTCTTCCTGATTGAGGACTCGCGTCGATTCACGACCGCCTTCTTCGATGACATCGCCTTCACCGTCTTCACCCTCATCCCCAACCATGGATTCCCATTCGGCGGCAAGGTCGTCCTGCTCGTCGCCGTCGCCGGCAGCGGCCTCCCATTCGGCGGCCATGGCATCTTGATCTACATCGTCATCGGCGGGACTGGTCATAACACTACACTTTCCAGACTGAATGAAGGTCTATTGGACAAGTATTTCCTTAAATAAAACTTCGTGGACCTTAACGGGTGCGACAGCGGTATTGACCCGTGACAGTAGTTCTTCGCGTAACCTGTACATCCCCGCAGCACCCTTTAAGTCCTCAATTCTCAATTCCCTGAGATAGGCCTGAAAATTATCCATGATACGGGGCATAACGGTTTCTACCCTTTTGATGTCGCCTGAATTCTCGAGTTCCAAACTGATCCGTATTTTCAAGAAGGACGATTTTCTGCCTCCTGTGTTGAGGTTGACGATAACCTCCTCCAGGGGGAAGAAGACTGCGTCAACGGAACGGACCCCTTCTTGGCCCTCCTCTTGTTCTTTTTCCTCGGCACCGGTGATCCAGGCAATGACCGGATCGATAAGCCCGGTGAAATAAGCCGCGGCGAACCCTCCGACAGCCAGCAACAGGACAACGCCGACGATGATGAGAACCTTTTTCGAACTGCCGGGTTTATCATCATCTTCACCGTCTTCGCCCTCGAGGTCCTCGTCTTCTTCACCCTCTTCTTCAAGTTCTTCTTCGTCAGCCATTTCCAAAACCCAAATACCGACAAGATACATTCATCGGATGATACCACCGGGGAAATATAAGCTGGAGTTGGTTAACAACTTCTTGAGAACGGACATCTGATCAATCCCCGATATCCCACTCTGGTTTCAGGCGCAACCCAGGTTGCACTACCTATTCAGCGCTTATGGGCCGCCGAATCAGAGAATACCAAATGCGCCCACCTCAGGGCAACAATCCAGAACCATACCCCAGTTCCGCACTGGCTAACGGACTAGCGGCAGTCCAAACAATAAATGCCGGGCAAAGCATACCTCCCTGGCTCATAGTCGAATTCCGTCCGAGCCAGGATGATTGGTGCAATTATTTGATATACAACGAATTTTTGTGTTGGCACAGCCCATGCCTAGTGATCGGTGGGAACGTGTGGATTTAACAAATGGAATTGTGGAGTCATGGAAACTACATCATCAATTGCTCTCTCCCGCCAAAGCGGGTTGCAACGACAAATGGACATCGTCGCCAACAAAATCGCCAACATGAACACCAACGGGTTCAAAGGCGAAGGGATTATGTTCGTCCAACATTTGGTAAAAAGCCCCGGTGGTGGAACACTTTCGGGCGTAAAACTGGCCTATGTCCGCGATATAGCAACGGTGACGGACCATAGCGAAGGTCCGGTTGAAAGAACCGGAAACCCCCTTGATTTATCGATTGCCGGTGACGGTTTTTTCGTCGTCCAGACGGATAATGGAGACCGCTACACCCGTAACGGCAGGTTCAAATTGGATACTGACGGACAGCTGGTTACCCAACAAGGAAACCCCGTTATGTCCAGCGGCAACTCACCATTCTTTTTCAGCCCCGAAGATACGGAGATCGTTATCTCAAGGGACGGAACCATCTCCACCAACAATGGTGAACTCGGCAAGATCAAGCTGGTCCGTTTTGACAATCTCCAAATACTTGCGCATTCCCCGGGCGGGCTGTTTTCCTCCGAAGAAAAACCCAAAGAGAACGATGGGGATGCCGATAACGGAAAAGTGTCTCAAATCATGCAGGGCACGCTCGAAGGCTCCAATATTAAGCCGATTTTTGAAATGGCGAAGATGATCGAAATCAACCGCAAATACGACGGCATCAGAACCTTCATGACTCGCGAAGACGAAAGAATGCGGGCCATGATCAAGGAAATGGGGACTCAGGCATAAGGCCCGGAGAGCCCTAATTTTAACAACAAAGAAAGTACACTAAAGACGAAACGAAAGGACGGGAATCATGAGATCGTTAGACATCGCTGCGACGGGAATGCTCGCTCAGCAACGAAATGTGGGGGTCGTGTCGAATACGGACGACAGCATTGCCGAAATGCGCGTTGCCTACGGCGGCTCGGGTACGCTGAGCCAGCTTCAGAAACCCCGCTGGGGCACGGAAATCTGGGACATCATTTTCCCGTTCTAGGTTCGGTCCTTATTCGAACCTGGCAACTTAAAGGCCGGTGCTCACGCACCTGCCTCTTTTTTTGTTGTGCTATAGTCGTCGCGAACGAAACAACCGCAAAGGCTTACTCGTCGCGGTGGGTTTTTTCCATCCACTCGTGCCGTTCCTGAGCCTCGATTGATAGCGTTGCAATGGGCCTGGCCTCAAGCCGGGACAGGCTGATCGGCTCGTTGGTCTCCGTACAATATCCGTAGCTACCTTTATCAATACGCTCGAGAGCCTCATCGATTTTGGTAATGAGCTTGCGGGCACGATCACGGGTCCTCAACTCTAAGGAGCGGTCTGTCTCGACCGATGCCCTGTCAGCGATGTCCGATTCAACGCTGCCGCCCTCTTGAAGGTGCTGAAGGGTGCTGCTCGATTCACTCAGGAGATCGGTCTTCCAGCTCAAAAGCTTTAGGCGAAAGTACTCGAGCATCCGAGCATTCATAAATTTTTCTTTGACCCTGGGTTTGTAGTCAGGGGATAAGGTAACGTTCATTTTTCTTGGCGCCCCGGATGTTAATGCCTTAAAGGATTTTTCGTGGCCGGAATATAAGTGGGGTGAACGCTCACTGCAAGACTCAATTTTTTCAAGCGCCTTTGATAATGCCTTGAAAATATTGTATTAAGATGGATGTAGGGAAATTTCAGAAAAAAACCGAACAATCCCGGGATCAAAGATCGCGGGTTAATTTTGCGACCTCGACTTCAGCCCGGAGTTCGATTTCATTAATAATTTCGTTGAGTTTGGGATCGTCGCTGTTTTGGCGTTTTTGGCGCAGGTTATGAGCGAGTTCCGTCAGCTTATCCTTGGAAAGTACGCCGTCCAAAATAGCCAGTCTAAGGTCGTCAAGACGGTTCAAAAGGTCGTCGCCATATTGAAACAATAACCCCTTCGAACGACCGTCCGTTGCTTTGGGCTACCGCCCACCGGCTCCGGAAACCATCGTCCCGATGGACCGGGGACCGGTCATGCACTAACATTCAAAGTGGACCACTCAAATGGGGCTGATCAGGGGTGCCGGCTCGGTCTTAGAACAACCAATTGTTTATTAACCTTGTTCCTTAGCTTTTTTTTAAAGCCCTCCGGTTATGGTTCCCGTTAATCACTAAACGGCCAACCCCAGAGGTTCTACATAAGGTCGATGACAGAACACAAAAAACACGATACAGGGCGGGCAACCATACAAGCCAACGAAGCGTTAAGCCCCAATGGCAAGCTGATGACCCTGGCCGACCTTCCATCGCCGGAAACGAAGCGGTGGGTGATCAGGCGCAAGGCCGAAGTCGTTGCCGGGGTTCACGGCGGGTTGCTTTCTTTAGATCAGGCGTGCCGCCGCTACCAATTGTCCATCAATGAGTTCCGGTCGTGGGAAAAACTCCTAAAAGACCACGGCCTCGCCGGCCTGCGCATCACCCGCACCAAGAAATACCGACGCCCCAAGGGCCGTTAACCACGCCCTTAAAATCCGTGCAAAACCGCGCGATCACACAACATGAATGGCCCGCTGACTGTGGAAAATACCCCAGGTAGGCAAAAATTGCCCATCTGTTAACCTCTTCTTCACGATCCCGGCCCTAGCATCGTCGCCATCCTGGTCATCCTGTTGGTTGTCCGCCCGCTGGTCTCCCGGGCATTTGAGAGCATTCCTGCCGCCGCTGGCGAACGCATGCTTTCCGAACAAGCGGCCGCCGCAGCGGCCGCATTAACGGCGCCGGGAGTCTCGGCCGATGCCGGCGTCGAAGAGGAACAATTCGAGGAGCTGATCGACATCGATCGGGTCGAAGGCCGGGTGAAGGCATCGTCGGTGAAGAAGGTCGGCGAAATCGTCGAGAAACATCCGGAAGAAGCACTCTCCATCATCCGCTCTTGGATGTATCAGGAAGGTTAATTAGGGGCTCCCGACATGGCACGCATGAAAGACGATTTCCGGGCTCTTTCGGGGCCGCAGAAGGCAGCGATTTTCATGCTGTTGATCAGCTCTGAGCAATCGGGGACGTTGTTCGAGCGCATGGACGACGAGGAAATCCGCAAGCTCAGCCAGGCGATGTCGGGGCTGGGCGCGATGTTGTCGAACATCGTCGAGCGATTGTTTGTTGAATTCGCCGATCAACTGTCTTCCGCCGGCGGCCTGGTCGGGTCCTATTCATCGACGGTACGATTGCTCAACGCGGCCCTGGACGAGGAGCGGGTGTCCTCGACCATGGAAGAAATGCGCGGCCCCGCGGGCCGCACCATGTGGGACAAGCTAGGCAACGTCAACGAATCGGTGCTGGCCAATTACCTGCGCAACGAATACCCGCAGACGGTCGCCGTGGTGCTGTCCAAGATCAAGACCGACCACGCGTCGCGGGTGTTGAGCGTATTGCCGGAGAACTTCTCGCTGGAAGTGATCATGCGGATGCTGCGCATGGAGCCGGTGCAAAAGGACATCCTGGATCATGTCGAGCGCACGCTTCGGACCGAGTTCATGACCAGCCTGGCGAGCGCCGCGCGGCAAGACAGCCACGAGCACATGGCCGACATCTTCAATAACCTGGACCGCAACACGGAAAGCCGCTTCATCACGGCGCTGGAGGAACGCAACCGCGAAAGCGCCGAGCGTATCCGCGCGTTGATGTTCACCTTCGACGACCTGGTCCGCCTGGATGCCGCCGGCATTCAGGTGTTGTTGCGCCAGGTCGAAAAAGACCAGTTGGCGATCGGGCTCAAGGGCGCCGCCGAGGACGTCAAGGATCTGTTCTTCTCCAACATGTCGGAGCGCGCCGGCAAGATGATGAGGGAAGACATGGAAGACATGGGCGCGGTTCGCCTCAAGGACGTCGACGAGGCCCAGTCTGCCATCGTCGGCGTCGCCAAGAACCTGGCCGATGCCGGTGAGATCATCATCTCCACCGGCGACGAGGAAAGCAAAATGGTTTATTAGGCCGGGGCATTGATTAATGATGAAAACAGGCGAAGAATCGAAACCTGAAACCACCGCAACCGTTATTGGCAACGAGGATACGGCATTAATGGCTGAGATTAGGCCCTTTATTTTCGACACACGCTTCGATCTGGAGGCACAGCCCGAACCGGAACCCGAAGAGTTAATTGAAGAGGAGGAACCGGAAGAGATTGTTCCGACGTTCAGTGAAGAGGAAATGAAGACCGCCCAAGCCGCCTTTAAGGGCGAATTCGCGATCGTCGCCGCTGGCGACTGCCGCGTGGAATGTGAAGCAGGTGGGTCCAAGCGCGATATGGACCTTCTGTGGCAGGAAATCGATGAAATCGTCGAACGGAACCTGTCGGGCGAATCGGATGAGCCGGAAATACCACCTGAATCGATTGAAGAAATTTCCGAGGAGACGGTCGAGGGAACGATGGACGAGTCCCCGGAAATCCCAGACGCCCCACCACAAGATACGCCGCAAGATACGCTGGGCGATGCAACGACAACCGATCACGAGGGTACCTGACCCTTTGATATAAGGAGCCCACCATGGCAGAAGAGAAAGATCTGGAGTTTGAAGAACTAGAGGAAGACGAGCCCTCTGCCCCGGCGGAAGGTGCCGGCGAAGGCGGGGATACGCAAGGCGGCATGGATATGGGTGGATTACCCGATGTCGGCGATTTGCCCCGCTCATTCAAGAATCTGGAGGCGGTTTACGACATTCCGGTCCAGGTATCCGCCGTTCTCGGCAAGACCACAATGCAAGTCAGCCAATTGCTGAAACTGGGTCGCGGCGCGGTTATCGAACTGGACCGCAAAGTTGGTGAGGCCATTGATATCTACGTCAACAACCGCCTGGTCGCCCGCGGCGAGGTCGTCGTTGTCGAGGACCGCTTCGGCGTGACGATGACGGAAATCATCAAGACCGAAACGACAGCCTAAGGAAATCCTCATGGCCGAAGAAGCCGATGATTTTCAGGCCCCCACCGACCCAATCACAGAAGCCACTACTAACGGACCCCGAGTACGGGCCGTTTAATGGCGACCCAACCCACCCCTGCGGCTGCCGCCAAAACGCCCGCCAAGTCCGCACCGCGCGCCAAGAACAGCAATATGGCCGCCATCGCGTCGGGAAAAGGGGGGGTCGGCAAAACCTGGTTTTCAATCACCCTCGCCCACGCATTGGCCAAGGCCGGAGAACAAACTTTGCTGTTTGATGGTGACTTGGGGTTAGCCAATTTGGACATTCAACTCGGTTTGACGCCGAAAAATGACCTCGGCGGCGTCGTCGGCGGACGCCTGACGTTAAATCAGGCGATTACGCCCTATGATGAAGGCGGCTTCGATATCATTGCCGGGCGGTCGGGCTCCGGTGGACTGGTGAATATTACCGCCAACCGCATGAAGATGTTAAGCGACGACCTCGTCGTGCTTTCAGCCGATTATGATAAGGTTCTGATTGATCTCGGCTCCGGTGTGGAACGCACTGTTCAGCAACTGACCCACGGCGCGGGCAACGTTATCGTGGTCATTACCGACGAGCCGACATCATTAACCGATGCCTATGCCTTTATCAAAGTAACCCAAATAGAAAGCCCCAGCACCAAATTCAAGGTCGTTGCCAACATGGTGAATTCGAAGCGCGAGGGCGAACGAACATATAATACGTTGCTAAAGGCCTGCGAGGGATTCCTGAAGATATCGCCGCCGCTTCTTGGTGTTGTGCGGCGCGATACCAAGGTGCCGGTAGCGATACGCTCTCAAACCTCGCTGTTAACTCGTTACCCCAACTCAGAGGCCGCCAGCGACGTAGAAAGCATCGCCCAAAAGCTAATATGAGGCCCGGCCCGTAATACTAGGGATAAGATGTCCGAAATCACACGCCGCCACCGCCGCCACCAACTAGCCCGTCCATTCCAACGGCGGTACAATCAAAACTGACCATCACCAATCCGCCGGACGCAATGGCCCGGCAATTGGCCCTGGGTGCCCGGCTGGACGCGGTGATCACCGCCGCTGCACCAAAGGGAAAAATCCTCATTGACACCGCCTACGGTCGGGTCGCCATTCAAACCGGGTTTCCTCTACCCAAAGACGGCGCCTTGCAATTGCAGTTGCAGGCCAAGGACGGCAGCTTTCAGTTTCTGATTACGGCAATCTATGGAATGCCACCAAAAACGGCGTTGCGCGCGTTGGGGCTTATCCCGTCTGCGGCCGGAAAAAGCAGCGGCGCGCCGTCGCCAGCGGTCGTAACTGGAAACGCCACCCCACCCAACCTATCCGGGCCGGTGACCAGATTGCCGTCGGCTGTCAACCTGACCATCGGCGCCACCATCGCCGCCACGTTATTCAAGCCCTCACCACCCACCGCAATGCCAGCCGCCGATGGGTCAGCGCAAGGAGCAACTGCCCAACCGGGACAATCGCCGCTAAGCCTGCCCCCGGCCAAGGGCAACCGTCTTCCGCACCCGGATAAGAGGCACCAACGGTCTCTTCTCCCGGCGCCGTACAGAAGGGCCGACCCGGTCCGGCGACCTCGGGAATACCGGCAACCGCGCAACCCGGGGCACAAATCGGCACCCGCCCCGCCACCTCACTTATTCAGCCAGGCGCGTTGTTTTCCATCCGCATTACTGCCTTTCAACCGGCAACAGGAACGACAGCGGTAATGGCGGCTGGCACAGGCCTTCCCCCGGCACCGGTTGGGGGCACCGTTATGACCCCGGGAGCAACATTAGCTGGGGTCGTCACCGGCACAGCGTCAACCGGACACACTTCTTAATGATAACCGGCATCGCCAGTATGAGAACAGACAGTTTTAGGTTTATTAAAATTTGGCCTCAAACCCTTATTTTCTCACAAAAATGGGAACTGGCACCGTTGACGCCTTGCACCGGAAGCAAGCTCCGAATATGGTTAACGAATTCTTTAACAAAGGTGACCTTTCGACCATGCGTATCCTTCTTGTTGAAGACGACCTGACTACCCAGCAAAGCATTAAGCTGATGCTGGAATCGGCGGACATGATTGTCGATACGACGGATCTTGGCGAAGATGGGTTGGAAATCGGAAAGCTTTACGATTACGACCTTATCCTTTTGGACATCATGCTGCCTGACATGGACGGCTTTGAAGTCCTGCGCCGGCTGCGCGATAGCCGCGTGGAAACACCGGTATTAATCCTATCGGGGTTGGATGAGGCCGGTAGCAAGGTTAAAGGCCTCAAAACCGGCGCTGATGACTACCTGACCAAGCCCTTTGACAAGGCCGAACTCCTGGCCAGAATCCAAGCCATCATCCGGCGTTCGGCGGGTCATTCTCAATCGGTTATCGACACTGGCCTGTTGAGCGTAAATCTGGATGCACACACCGCCGAAGTGAGCGGCCAATCCATCCACCTGACAGGCAAGGAATATGGGATTCTGGAGCTTTTAAGCCTGCGTAAGGGGACGACACTGACCAAGGAAATGTTCTTAAATCACCTGTACGGCGGCATGGACGAGCCGGAATTGAAAATTATCGACGTTTTCATCTGCAAACTCAGGAAGAAGCTGTCGACCGTCACCGGTGGTGATACCTACATTGAAACGGTCTGGGGACGGGGCTACGTGCTCAGAGACCCCGACGGGGACAGCCAAAAGGCAGCCGCCAAGGCTTAGTCGGTAACAAGGCCATAGACGCCGCGTTGTTCCGGGACCGGCCTAAATATTTCGGAAATACCCAAAACGGTTTCTGCGCCGCCGAGGAACAGTGTTCCGTCTTTAGGCATGAGGCCGGCGATGTTGTCCAGAACCATGGCTTTGGTATCCCGGGTCGATTCTCCCCGAGGGGATCCTAAAGGGGTTGGGTTTTCCCGCGCGCCTAGCGGTATTCCGCAATTCCAGGGAAGCGGACGTATGAATGGAAATGGCGCAGGGCACGGGAAGTGTCATTCAATGATTGCCTAGGTATTTGTTAAATCGTCCAAGCAGTCTATCGAATATTAAGTATCCCGAATGTGTCGAAATGTTTCGATTGTTTGCTACAAATAATCAATTTGAGGATTCGGGAAATATTACCGCAAACTGAATATCGCCGGTTTGGCCCTCGGAATGTTCGATCAGGCCGCCTATTTTACGGGCCATGCATTGGGCAAAATAGGCGTGAATGTTGCGTGCAGACAGCGCTCCGATCTCCCCCCCAACGTCTTTTTCCCCTTCCGCCAAGGCCTCGCGGAGATCGTCGCGAAGGACAGCTGTTTCCCCGGATGCGGTAACGCCGATGCCTAAGCCTTCATCAAGGTCGCCGAAGGTAACCCCGACATCACCGCCCCGGGGCAGCGATTCCATCGCCATGAGCACCATATTGAGCAGGACTTTGACCACATCGGGCTTGACTGGCCCAGGATAGCCTGAAGGCCAGTCCAGTGTAATCTTGCTATATTCCACAAATCCCGCCGCCAGCGACCCGGCCTCATCCAGTGTGGCTTGCCCCTTCGCCCCTGCGCCAAAGCCGAAGGCAGCACGGAAAAAGGCCAGCCGCCGTTGCGCCTCATCGGCGCTTCGGATAACCAGTGCCAGGGCGCGCCCATCTTCATCCGAGCCTTGATCGAACCCCTCCCCCAACAGCTCCAACCCCGAATTTACGGCGCCGACGGGTCCGACAAGGTCGTGACAAAGCCGGGATGAAAGAAGCTTGGCAACGTGAAGATCGTCTCCCATGGGTGTCCCTTTATGTCCTTTTCCGACCGCTGACTCTTAAGATAACGAAATCCTTTCCCGGTTTCTAACCCTGCGTTATACTTTTAGGGCCGTTATCCCCTTCAATCCTTGCTTATAGCGGCCACGGTATCGTGGTATACATAATCCCAAGAACGGGCCGACTATTCATGTTTTTATGCCCAGGAGCCCAAATTTCCTATGTCAGCGACAGACACAAGCAAAATAAGGGGCCATGCCATGGGTGGCGGGCAATCCCCATTTTTCCCTAAGGGCCGCCAAGTCGAACCGGAAGCCCTCAAGGAGGTAGGTGCACTGCTAGGTGAAAGCCCCCGGCGCCGTGATTTGTTAATTGAGCACCTGCACCTGATCCAGGACCATTATGGCCACCTTTCTGCCCGCCATTTAGCCGCCCTGGCAGCCGAAATGGGCCTCGCCCAAACCGAGGTCTATGAGGTGGCGACGTTTTATGCCCATTTTGACGTTGTCCGCGAAGATGAAACGCCGCCGCCTCCGTTGACGGTCCGTGTTTGCGACAGCCTGACCTGTGAAATGATGGGGGCGAAGGATCTGTTGGCCGGATTGCAAGAAAAACTGGGCGACAAAATTCGTATTTTGCCCGCCCCGTGCATGGGCCGATGCGAGACCGCACCGGTTGCAGAAGCAGGCCATTATCATATCAACGCTGCCGATGTGGATAAGGTCACCGCTGCGGTCGAAAACGGCCAAACCCACCCGGACAACCCTGCCTATACGAATTTCGACGCCTATGTTGCTGACGGCGGTTATGCCTTGTTAAAGGATTGTCATGAGGCCAAGCGTCAGCCAGACGAGCTCATTGAAATATTGGGTGCATCGGGGCTTCGTGGCCTCGGCGGCGCCGGGTTCCCGACCGGGCAGAAATGGAAAATTGTCCGTGGCTACAAAGGCCCGCGGTTGATGGCGGTCAACGCCGACGAGGGCGAACCGGGCACCTTCAAGGACCGGGTTTATTTAGAGACCGACCCACACCGATTCCTGGAAGGCATGTTGATCGCCGCCTGGGCGGTCGAAGCCGAGGAAATTTACATCTATCTGCGCGACGAATATCCGGGCTTGCGCGATGTGTTGCTGGTCGAAATCGCCAAGGTTGAAGCGGCGGGATTAGCCGAAGGCACTGCCATTCACCTCAGGCGCGGCGCCGGGGCTTATATCTGTGGCGAGGAATCGGCAATGATCGAAAGTATCGAAGGCAAACGCGGCCTGCCCCGCCATCGCCCGCCCTATGTGGCCGAGGTCGGTTTGTTCGGACGCCCGACCCTGGTCCAAAATGTCGAAACGGTGTATTGGATTCGCGACCTCGTCGATCGCGGTCCCGACTGGTTTTCATCGGAAGGCCGCAATGGACGCCAGGGACTGCGGAGTTTTTCGGTTTCAGGCCGTATCAACGAGCCGGGCGTCAAACTGGCCCCCGCCGGAATCACGGCCCGTGAACTTATCGACGAATTTTGCGGCGGCATGGCCGACGGCCACGCCTTCAAGGGATACCTTCCGGGGGGGGCTTCGGGCGGCATTCTACCGGCTAGCATGGCCGACATCCCTTTGGATTTCGGCACCCTGGAAGAACATGGATGCTTCATCGGCTCGGCGGCAGTGATGGTGCTGTCGGATCAGGACAGCGCCAGGGACGCGGCCTTGAACCTGATGCGATTCTTCGAAGACGAAAGCTGCGGTCAATGCACGCCATGCCGGGTCGGTACCGAAAAAGCGGTAAAATTAATGGCCGAAAAAGAGTGGGATGAGGCGCTATTGCAGGAATTGAGCCAAGCCATGTCCGATGCCTCGATTTGCGGGCTCGGTCAGGCGGCAGCGAATCCATTAAAAATGGTGTTGGCACATTTCCCAGACGATATTATCTGTAAGTAAGCAGGTTCGAGGAACCAAGATGAGTGAAACCATAAAATTCAATCTGAATGGAAAAGACGTCGAAGCGGCAGCTGGAGAAACTATCTGGCAGACGGCGAAGCGTCTGGGCGAGGAAATCCCGCACCTTTGTTATTTACCCAAGCCTGGCTACCGGGCCGACGGCAACTGCCGCGCCTGCATGGTCGAAATCGAAGGCGAACGGGTGTTGGCGGCGTCCTGCATCCGGGAGCCCGCCGACGGAATGATTGTTAGAACCAATTCGGACCGCGCAAAATCGGCCCGCGACATGGTTTTCGAGATGCTGCTGGCCGATCAGCCGGAACCGGCCAAGGCCCACGACCCGGATTCGGCATTTTGGAATTGGGCCGGCAAAATGGGTGTGGAAACTAGCCGCTTTCCAGCCCGCCCAGCCGTTGCCGCCGACACAAGCCACCCGGCGATGGCGGTCAACCTGGACGCCTGCATCCATTGCAATCTGTGTGTTCGGGCCTGTCGCGAGGTCCAGGTCAACGACGTCATCGGCATGGCCGGACGCGGCATCGGCGCTGAAATCGTCTTCGACATGGGCGACAAAATGGGGGAAAGCACCTGCGTCGCGTGCGGCGAATGCGTACAGGCATGCCCCACCGGCGCGCTGATGCCGGCCACCCTGGTCGATGCAAAAGGTATTTATGGCGGCGGCGCCGACAAACAGGTCGACAGCTTGTGCCCCTATTGCGGGGTCGGCTGCCAGGTCACCTTCCACGTCAAAGAAGGCGAAATCCTTTATGTCGAAGGCCGCGACGGCCCGGCCAACCAAAACCGGCTTTGCGTCAAGGGACGGTTCGGGTTCGATTACGTCAGCCATCCGCACCGTCTGACCAAGCCGTTGATCCGCAAGAAGGACGCCGCCAAAAACCCGGATGAAACAATCGATCCTGCCGACCCCCTCACCCACTTCCGCGAGGCCAGTTGGGAAGAGGCCCTGGACCTGGCGGCGGCAGGCCTGAAAACCATCATAGACCGTGACGGGGGTAAGGCGATGGCCGGATTCGGCTCGGCCAAGGGCTCCAACGAAGAAGCGTATATGGTGCAGAAACTGGTGCGCCAGGGTTTCGGCACCAACAACGTCGATCACTGCACGCGGCTGTGCCACGCTAGTTCCGTCGCCGCCCTGATGGAAGGCCTCAACTCGGGCGCGGTGAGCGCGCCCTTTACCGCCGCCGCTGACGCCGATGTCATCATCGTCATCGGCGCCCGCCCGACCCAGAACCATCCGGTCGCCGCCACCTACCTCAAGAACGCCGCCAAGCAGGGCAAGACCCTGATCGTCATCGACCCTAGGCGCCAGGGCCTCAGCCGCCACGCCACCCAGCACCTGCAATTCAAGCCCGGCACCGATGTGGCACTGTTGAACGCAATCATCCACACCATCATCGAAGAGGGCCTAACCGACGAACAATATATCCAGGGCTATACGGAAGGCTACGAGGCGCTGCAGGAGTCCATTAAGGCTTTCCCGCCGGAGAAAATGGCCGATGTTTGCGGCATCGACGCCGAAACCATCCG
>Ga0066383_10000570_pt1 | contig 13312 bp, 11 predicted proteins | sample Knorr_S23_td_Bot_FD_70950 | JGI IMG/M metagenome (GOLD analysis project Ga0066383, IMG submission 70950) | Marine microbial communities from Southern Atlantic Ocean transect - Knorr_S23_td_Bottom_ad_3770_LV_A | ecosystem: Environmental > Aquatic > Marine > Oceanic | place: Southern Atlantic...
CCGCAGAAGTTTACGACCAGGCTTTTAACGCCGGGCTTGTCGAGCACCATTTCCAGCGCCGTATGCGCCTTGGTATAGGCCTCGCCGCCGATCTCGCAAAAATTGGCCGGCTTGCCGCCGTGGTGACGGACCACATCCATGGTCGTCATCGTCAATCCGGCGCCGTTGGCTAGGATGCCGATATCGCCGTCGAGCTCAATATACTTGATCACCGCCTCTTCACCGCGGGCTTCCAGTTTCGTCAGTTGATCCGGGGTGCCGTTTTCGGCCAGGTCCTGGTGGCGCTTGATGGCGGAATCGTCCATGACGTATTTGCAGTCCAGCGCCACGAGGGATCCATCGGGTGTCAGTGCCAACGGGTTGATTTCCAGAAGCTCAGCGTCATTCGCGATATAGGCGTTGTAAAGCCTATCCAAGGCCTCGGCGATAGCGCTCTTTGCCCCACCGAGGTCTAGCCCCGCCAACATCGCGGCCGCCGCCCCTGCATCGAAACCGTCCCGGATATCGACAGCAGCCCGCTTGATCTTGTCAGGCGTTTCCGCTGCCACGTCTTCGATATCCATACCGCCTTCGGTGGAAAATATGACCAGCGGCCCCTTGCTGGCGGAATCGTTCATGATCGCGGCGTAAAATTCCCGCGCAATATCGGAACGCCCTTCCACCAGCACGCCTTCGACGATATGTCCGGCAATTTCCATACCGAGGATTTTTTCGGTAACATCTTGGGCGTCTTCAGGGGTATCGGCGGTCTTGATGCCACCGGCTTTACCGCGCTTACCGGTCGGCACCTGTGCCTTGACGACGCAAGGCCCAACGGCTTGTTGCGCGGCGGCGGCATCAACTGCGGTACGCACGTATCGGCCTTCCGGCACGGCAATTCCGGCCGCCTTCAGCAGCGGCTTGGCGGCGTGTTCCTCAAAATTCATTTACCGTGCTTCGCCCAGTAATCGCCGAACAAGGCGTCTTCCGACGGTTTGTCCTCGGGAATTTCGGTCACCAGGTGAGTGACGTTGATGAAATGGCGGTAATTGAGGTTTTCGGAAATTGAATTCCCGGCCCAGGTGCCGCAGCCCATGGACAAGGTGAATTCAAGCCCGTTGGTGAAACTACCGCCGTTGCCGAAGGTATGGGCCTGATTGACCAGGACCCGCACCGTGTCTAGGTCTTCGGCCAACCTGCGGGCGTGGTCCATGTCATCGGTGTGGATGCCGACGGAATGGCCGCGGCCACATACATCCATGATGGTATCGACCTGGGCCATGGCGTCGTCAAAATCCGACGCCCGGTAGATCGTCAATACCAGGGACAGCTTTTCGTCGCAGAAGGGTTTGTCCGGGCCGGGGTTGTCGTCTTCGACCATGAAAAACGCCGCCCCATCTGCGTCCCCGGAAAGGCCTGCCTCGGCGGCGAAGACGGCAGCGTCCTTGGCGATGACCTTGCGGTTGAGATGGCCGCCCACCCAAAGGGTCGCCTGGATTTTATCCTTTTCTTCCGCCGTCGCCAGATACCCACCGGCATCCTTCAATGCCTCAAGCGCGGCATCATAGACATCCTCCAGGATAATCAATGCATTTTCCGACGAACACGACGTCGCGTTGTCGAAAATTTTAGATTGAGTGATCTTATCCGCCGCGTCCTTGAGGTCTGCGCCGGAATCGATAATCACCGAGACATTGCCGGCGCCGACGCCGATCGCCGGCGTGCCCGACGAATAGGCACGTCGGACGTTGTTCTGAGACCCTGTGACGACGACCAGATCGGCGGCCTCCATCAATGTCTGGGTCAACGCCTTGTTGACCGGTTGCGGCAGCACCTGCACCAGATCGGCGGGAAGACCGATTTTTTCAAGCTCGTCGCGCATGTAGTCCACGGTCTTGGTGGTGGTGTTGGCCCCGGCTGGACTCGGCGCCACGATCACCGCGTTGGCGCCCTTAAGCGCCATCATCGCCTTGTTGACCGGTGTCGCCGCCGGGTTCGTTGACGGCGCGATGGCGGCAACGACGCCGACGGGTTTGGCGTATTTAACCAAACCCTTGGCTTTGTCTTCTTCGATGACGCCGACGGTTTTCGCTCGCATCAGGTCGCGCAAACAACCGAAGGTCTTGCGTTGGTTCTTGATGATCTTACTTTCAGCGTTGCCGAGGCCGGTATCCAGAACCGCCAGTTCGGCCAGTTCCTCGGCGCGTTCCGGCTTGTAGATGGACCACGCCAAGGCCGTCACCGCCTCATCAACGCGCGCCTGATCTGCGGCCGCCAGCGCTGCCATGGCGGTGCGGGCGCGTTCCATAAGGCCAGCGATTATTTCTGCTTCACCCTCGGTTTGGGGTGCAGCCGCAACTTGGCTCATGTTGATGACTTCCTGGTGTTTCTGGGAGTATACCCCTATTCCGGGGCCCAAGGAAACGGGAACAATCGGTCCAAGGGTTCGGAAATTTCATAGACGCTGGTGACCGCCAGATTTTGGTCATAGGGCACGCCTTCCGCTTCTGCGCGCCGCATCAGTCTTTCGGTATGGATTTCGGCGACGTCGGGATCGAATACCATTTCACCGGGATCGTAAACCCTGAGATACCCATCCAGGTCCCTGGCCGGCATGACCCGGGATTGTACAAATCGGTTTGGCGACCAGGGAATATCCAACGCACCGGCCTCCAACGCCCGGACGGCGCCAAGGGCGGCATCGCCGTCACCCATTTCCAGCACCCTGTCGATGATCGGCCGGGTCTCACGGCGGATCAGGTCAGCCTCGGCCTGGAATTCCGGCAGCTCGTTGAGCCGGATGTGGCGTGCCATATAGATCGCCATGCGGGTGGTGCGCAGGCCTTCGGCGTTGGCATTGGGTGTCGGAATGCCATAGGATTCGTGTGTACTTTTGGTGGTGACGCTAACCGCGCCGCCGATCGCCGCCAGCGTCCCGCCATAGGACACCAAGGCGGCGCATTGAGCCTCGTCTTGCGGCCAGGCACCCATCCAGTGCAGCGACGTCACCGGCAGGAACATATCTTCGAACCCGGCGGCCGCAAGATACTCGTGCGCCAGTTCGCCGCAGACCTGGATGGCGGCGGCGTCTTGGATCAAATGTAGGGTTTGCCCCAGCTCAAGGCCGTAATTTCGAACCCCCTGGCCGGCGGCGAGAAGCGCATCCAGCACCCCGACGGCGATGGCGATACAAGGCGGCACGTTGGTGCCGGTCAAAAATCCGGGCTGGCGGCGGTGCAAATCGATCCCTTTTTCCTGATAAAGCACCGCCAGGCGGTCCAGATATTGGTAATTGCGGATGCCTTCGGCGATAGAGGTGTCTTTGGTGTATGACGTGGTATAGGCAATGCCGGAGCCCAGATAACCGGTAAACCCGGCGGCGAACCCGATTTCACAGGTCAGCCGCGGCATGGCCGTACCACTAAGCACGATGGCGGGCTTATTAATCGCCTCGATCAATTTGCGGGTTTGCTTCGGGCCGTAATTGACCATGGGAAAGCCGTTGAGCATGGAGCGGCCTTCCTTTTTCGATTCCTCGATGCCGACGTCAGCTTGGGACCATTGTTCGTTGCGGGTGTAGCTGTCCGTCGTCGTCGGCACGATGTCGGCCATGCCATCGCCATCCAGGGCCCGCATCAGCTCAAGCTGCAATTCCAAGGTGCCGAAACCGCCGCGCGGCTGGGTCAGGCAGCGGCCCTCGGCGGCGGCCTTCCGCATCACCCATCCGAGTTGTTTATGTTTTGGCAGGGATTGATGGAACTCAATCGCTTCGTCCAGATCGACCTCGGTGCCGGTCGGCCAGCGGGCTAGGTTTTCGCGGCGCATGTCCGCAAAGTCGTCGGCGGGAATCTGCGCCGCGGAAAGCGGGATATCGTTGCCGTCAGCACCCATGGTCCTCACTCTTCGCCGACAGCATGCATGTGGACTAATCCAAAGGTCAAGGCGGCCTCGGGATCAATCGCGGCCAACAGCCCGACGGCATAAAGCACATACTCGGAATCAAGCAGCAATGCCGGGGCTTTTGGTTTCAACGATTGCGGTTGGGCTGGATCGGCCAGTCCGGCAGCAAGGGTGGCAGCAGGGTTCTCTCCCTGCGCCAGGACCCCGCCGGTGCCGATCAATGTCCCAACGGCGCTTAAATCCTTACCGGTCTGGACGCTGGCCGGGCCGGTTACCATCTGCACGATAGAGAGCGATCCGGCATGGCGAGTGACCGCCAGCCCGAGAGCGGTGGCGGCCAGCGCTTGGTCGAAACGGGCCTCCTCGCTGCCCGCTTTGGGTAGGTGTTCAATATCTCCGGAAAGGGTGTCGAGCATTTCGCCGGCGCGCCCCACATTGACCCCGGCGGCGGCGGCAATGACATCCAAGCCCGCCGCCTCGGCAATGGAATGGGCGTTAACGCGCATCCCCAAATCGCCCTCGACGCTGCGTTTACAATGCGGTTCGGGCAGGCCATGTTGAATGGCACCTTCCACCGTCGGCGCACCGCTGGCCACCGAATGCACATCGGTGGTGGCGCCGCCAACATCGACGACCACCAAGTCGCCTAAACCGGGTGTTCCGGGCACCCCATCCGACAACAGCTTGGCACCGTCCAACACGGCGGCCGGCGTCGGCATCAGCACCGCGTCAAACATGTCCGACGCTCGGTCGATGCCCTTGGCGTGAACGATCCGATCGATAAAAACCTTGCGGATGGCGTCGCGGGCGGGTTCCACATCAAGGGTGCCAAATTCCGGCATGACGTTGGCGGTGACAGTGACCGGTTTTCCGGCTTTTTCCAAGACGGCTTGGGCGTCGGGGGTGGCCTCTCGGTTGCCGGCGACGACGATGGGACAGGCCACCGCCGAGGCGGCCAACCTGCCAGCGTTTTCCAATATCACATCGGCGTTGCCGCCGTCAGTGCCACCGGCCAATAAAATAATATCCGGGGCCTGCGCCTCGATTTCAGTGATGTCGTCGGGTGTCAGGCCATAGGAAAATGCGCCAGTTAGTTTCGCCCCGGCGCCGAGGGCGGCCTGTTTGGCGGCTTCGGCGGTCAATTCCCGGACCAGCCCAACCGTCACCATGCCCAAACCCCCGGCGGCGCTGGAACAGGCCAAACGGTGTTCGAATTCCGGCAGGTTCCCGATCTGGTTTTCGAAATCGCCCAGCGCCGCATGGAGGCCGTCGGTGACATCGGTGGCCACCGTCGACGGCCCTTGGCCGGAACCGATGATTTCAGAAGTGTCTAGATCAACGGCGCGCAGCTTAGTGAAAGTCGAGCCGAAATCAATCAGCAGCGCCAGGTTCCTGCCTCGGCTCATGCAATCCCCCCGGCGCGGGCGGCGAAATCCTCATCCAAGGTGTCGATCACCTCTTCGACACGGGTGCCGTTGGCAAACGCCCGGTCGAAACCCATGTCCACATACCGCGCTTCGACATCGGCCCAATCCTGCTTACCGACAACCAGATTGCCACCCACGTAAAGCAGGATATCGTTAAGCCCGGCTTCGATGCAAAGTTCCCGAAAGCCGCGGCAATCCAATTCCCCCTGGCCGTAAAGAGACGACACCATGATGCCGTCGGCGGCGGTTTCGATGGCCGCCTTGATGAATTCATCGGCCGGGGTCAATGCGCCCAACGCCACCACCATGAAACCGGCTTCTTCCAGCGCCATGGACAATATCCGGTTGCCGACGATATGGGTGTCGGCACCGATGACACCGGTCACCAGGGTGATATCTCCTCGGGTATGAACGACCTTGGTCCCCATGCGACAACCTTTCGCTAAACTGTTGACCGTCATAAAGTAACGCCCCCGCCAGAAACTGGAAAGGACCCATCATTTCCGATTCCGATCCCATTGATAGCGCATCAAGCGAAATCGCTGCCGTGCGCCACAAAGCCATATCGAGAGGTGTCGGCGACGCTCTCAGCATGCCCTTTTTTATGGTTCTGGCGTCGATGATGGGATACGGCTCTTTGGCGCGCGAAAGCGGCCTGAGCCTTGGCGTATCGGTGGTCTCCTCCGCTACCGTATGGGGCCTGCCGGGTCAGGTGGCGTTTGCGGAACTGTTCGCCGTCGGCGCACCGGTGCTGGCGATCATGCTGGCCTCATCCATGGCCAATTTGCGCTTCCTGCCGATGTCGATGTCGATGCTGCCGTTGTTCCGCACCGATCAACGCGCCTGGCGGTGGCGGTATATTCTGGTGGCGCTAATGTCCATCAACACTTGGGCATTGACCCTGCGCCACGGCCCCGCCATGCCCCAGGACCAGCGGTTTCATTATTACATGGGCCTTTGCATCACCTGCATGACCGGCGGGTTAATCGGCACGGCGCTGGGATACCTCCTGGCTGTCAGCTTCCCGTTTTTCGTCATCGTCAGCCTGATATACCTGAACCCGGTCTATTTTATTTTCCTGTTTTCTGGCGTGCGGCACCGCAATTGTATTTTGGCGCTTCTCATCGGCGCCTTGCTGGGACCGCTGTTTCACCTGATCTCTCCTGATTGGGGACTGCCGTTCTGCGGAATCATCGCCGGCAGCGCCGCCTTTTGGATCGACAAACGCATGAAAGCATCGCCGGGAGGACCTTCATTGTGACCGACGTTAGCTTCATCGGCGGGTTGTGGGGATTGTTGATCCTGGTCAGCCTATCCACCTATATCTGGCGTGCCAGCGGCGTCGTTATCGCCGCCCGCATCAACCCGGATGGTGCATTATCGCAATGGTTCAACTGCGTCGCCTACGGCATGCTGGCGGGGCTGATTTCGCGGATCATGCTGATGCCGATCGGCATCCTGGCGGAAACACCGCTGGCCGACCGCCTGGCGGCGTTGGCGGCGGGATTCGTTTTATTCTGGGTTTTTAAGCGCCATATGCTGCCCGCTACCCTCGGCGCCACGGCCGTGTTCCTAGCCCTGACGACGCTTCGCAGTTTCGGGTATCTTTAAGCCATGACCCGGTGCCGAATTCTGCGCCCGTTGGTGCTGGTGTTGCTGGTATTGGCATCGCCCTTGCCGGCGCAGAGCCAGACTCAAAACCGCGCCCCTTGCCAAGCTCCAGACCCTGTTTGCACCGCCACATCCCGGGTCTTTCAAATCTCCTCATTCGACCCGATTGCCAGTGCCGTATTGATCGCACCTGGGCTGCTTGTCACCAACCGTCATGCCATCGCCGATACCAATGATGCCGTAATCTCCCTTCCCCAAGGAGGCCACGTGACCGGTCGCGTGGTGCCCACCGCCTATTTAGGTGATTTGCTTTTGTTGAGCGCCCCTGAAATTCAGGCCCCGGATCCTTTGCCAACCGCCGAAGTAGGGCCCGAAAGCCAGCTTTACACTATCGGCGTTGATATCCGCCGCCGCGTTATCCGCGTTTACAAGCCTGGGCGGCTGCTGTTGCCGCCGGTAGCAGGAAAACCCTTGGCGCGGATGCATCATGATGCCCACAGCCAGCCGGGCAATTCCGGCGGCGCGCTGGTCGATTCTAAAGGCCGGCTGGTGGCCATCGTGACGTCGGGCGGTGAAGGCCGCAACGAAGCCATTCCGGCATCGGAAATTAAAAAGCTGAAGGCGCTATCCGGACCGCAACACGAAGCGGCGAGCCATGCCTTGGGATTGGCCTACCGGACCTGCATCGAAGCCCTGGAGGCCGTTCCCGCGTCCCGAAAACGGATTCCCCCCAAGGCCGCCACCGTTCTCAAGGATCAGTGCGGGCGAACCAACAACCGCCAGCTCTGGGACTTGGCCGGACAAACTTTCGGGCGCCAGGGAAAAACCGAAGACGCCATTGAAATGTTTTCTCGCGCATTGGACCAGGATCCCAACGCCATTAATTCGATGTTGTCCTTGGCCATCGTGCTGCACCTGAGCGGTCGGTATACGGACGAGGTCCCCCTTCTTCGCCGTCTGCTCAAAATTATTCCCTCGGACGCTGGAATTCTGAGACTGGGCGTTCAGGCCGGGGCCTGGGGAGGCGACAAAGCGCTGATGGAAAATTCCCTGCGCCTGATGGATACGCATTATCCCAAACTGGCGCCCATGGCCCGTTCCTTCATCGAAAAAAACCCGACCCCGCCGAAGCGGCGGCAGAAACGATAATACGACTCCTTATGAACCGGGAATCAGCACCCGTCCTTCAAACAATCGGCGCTGCGTACGATAGACCCCGGCCTGTTCCGCAATCCAGCCCTCTGCGCTTTTGGTGACGGTACAAGCCACCGGAATAATGCCGGACGGCTGCATAATCTGGATATCAGCATCCTCGGGCTTTGGCCGTGTGTGGCGATGAATAACCGTGCCCTCGATGCGTGCCCCCGTAGCGCAACAAAGCGCACCGGTCAACGGCAATGCCCGGTGGGTATTGCCGGAAGAAAGGATCCTCGCCGTCAGGTCGCCGTCATCGGCCTTGATGGGTTCCCCGGCGAGTGTCTGGGCGTCTTGCGGCGGCGCCACCATGCCGACCCAGGGCGCAGCAGGGAAATTTTCGGTGGCGTCCTCGACGGTTTTTGCTATCCCCATCATCACCGTGGCCTGCGCGCGGATATTCTCCAGCCATCCCATGATTTGGGCCCTGGCGTCGATATCGGCAGGGGCCTCGGTGCCGATAAGACCCAAAGCCTTGGCTTCAACGAAAACAAACGGATTGGCTGAGTCGACCAGCGATGCTTCGACCACGCCCAGGCCCTCAACAGCGATCTCATCGATGACGTTACCGGTCGGCAGCAGTCGCCCCGTCGCGGCGCCGCCGGGTTGTTGAAATTCCAACCTGACCGGCGCGCCGGTGCCAGCAACGCCCTTAAGGTCAAAATCACCATCAACGGCAGCCAAATCGCCATCCATGGCGAAACGTGAATGAATAATCTTGTCGGTATTGGTGTTGTAGATACGGACCAGGGCATCGTCTCCCGCTGCCTCCACCAACCCCTCATCAACGGAAAATGGGCCGATGGCCGAGGACATATTGCCGCAATTGGCACCGTAGCCGACGTTTTCCCTATCCACACTGACCTGGGCGAAGGTGTAATTCACATCGGCATCATCGCGATCCGACGGTTCTACGATGCAGACCTTGCTAAGTGACGATATCCCGCCGCCCATGCCGTTAAGTTGGCGGCCGTTCGGATCTGGGCTGCCAATGGCGGCAAGGAAGATCGCGTCCCAATGGGTGCGGTCTTCGGGCAGGTCGGCCCGATTAAAGATGATCGCCTTGGAGGTGCCGCCCCGCATAAAAACGGCCGGGATTTTACGTTGTTTCATGGCCTCACATTTCAATCTGGGCAGCACTGCGCCCGGCGATACGCCCGAACGTAGCGCCCGACACCAACCCCGACCCGGCGGCGTAATTGTCATGGAACAGGCCACCGACCATTTCACCACAAGTATAAAGGCCGGGGATCGGTCGCCAGTCGGTGCCGATCACCTGGGCGTCGGCGTCGATCTTAAGCCCGCCGAAGGTAAAAGTAATGCCGCCGGTGACGGAATAGGCGTGAAACGGCGGATCATCGAGCCGAACCGCCCAGTTGGTCTTTTCGATATCGAGACCGGATGTAGACAACCTATCTTTCTTGCTGGGGTCGAATCCGCCGGGATCGCAAGCGGCGGCGTTATATTGATTGAAAGTTTGAAGGGCCTGGTCCTTGTCGTCGATGTCGAGCTTGCTGATCAGTTCTTCCAGGGTGTCGGCAACGATAGGCTCGCTGGTGGAATAGCGGGGTTCCAGCAGGTCCACTGTCTTTTGATCGAAAAATTGAAAGGCCATGCCGCCCGGCTGATTGAGAATAATCCGCCCGTACTTTGCATAGGTCAGAAACTGCACATCGAAACCTTCGTCCAGGAAGCGCAGTCCCAAACGGTTGATCATGACCCCGTAAAGGTAGGAAAGGCGATTGCTTTTGTCGGTCAACTCACGCGGTGCAAATTGGCCCCAATCGGCACTGATCGGCGTCGAGTGGCAGCCGCTCCACTGCCCCCATGGCATGGCGCCGATATCCAATGCCATGCGCAGACCGTCGCCCTGGTTATGCGGCGTGCCCCTGACCTTGGCTTGGTCCAAAGGCGCGCCCAGGTGTTGCGCCCGCATTTGGGTATTGGCTTCGAAACCGCCGGCGCCCAGCACCACCGCCTTGGCGGTAATCTCCTCAACGCCGTCGGGCCCCCGCACTTTGACCCCCGATACCCAACCCTTGGAATCCTGAATTAATTCGGTGGCGGCGCTGTCGTAGCGGATTTCGACGCCCACGGCTTCGGCGGTGGCAAACCATGCCGTGGACAGCCCGACCCCCTCGTGCTCGGCGCGCACCACCAGCCCCCGCTGCCATTGGATGACGCCGTCCTTATCGACCCCGGAAAGGCCAACGGCGGGTTCCATGGGAATTTTACCGGTCCCGTGCATCCACATCACCGTATCGCGGGAATTGGAAATAAGGATATCCGATAGCTCCGGATCGGTCTGACCGCCGGTCACGCGCATCAAATCTCCCATGAAATCATCATAGGGGTAGGGCGTCACGCCGTCGTAGAAGTTCGGGTATTGATCTTCGATGCCGGGAAGCAGTGGTTCCAAGTCGCGGGCATCATCGAAGGCAAAGCGAAAGACGCCGCCGCTCCAATGGGTGTTGCCACCACGCATATTTTTAGGGGCCTTTTCCAACACCAGGACCTTTTCCGCGCCGTTTTCGCAAGCCGATACACTTGCCGCCAGCGCGGCGTTCCCCGCACCGACAACGATGACGTCGTACTCAGCCAACTTTTTCTTTCTTCTGGGGCGGGGACATCGCGGCGGTGAGATCGGCCACCCTATCGAGGGCCTCCAGGCTTTCCAGCAACTCGAACAGCGGCAAAATGATGTCAGCCGGCAACGCCCTTTGTGCGCAATCGTCAAACTTGGCCCATAGCTCGTCCCGGCTCATGGGGTTGGCGGGGCCACGCCCGAGCTCATGGTCGCGGCGGAAGGAAAGTTTGTCGCCGTCGGTGGTGGTAACGATGACCTCGGCGCCGAACTGGTTGTCCGATTCCGCCGGCATGTCCGGGTGCGCACCGACGCGAACCACCGACATCAACGTCCGCGCATTGTTGTCGGTGTAGGCGTCGCCTTCAAAATGATCGAGGCCGACGCGGCCGTCCATGAGCGCACGGGCGATGATGTAGTGCATGGAAAACTTGGCCTTTAGTCCGCTTTCCGGGTCCGGGTTGTTGATATGGGGAAGACGGCGGGGATTGGCGAGAACCTCAATATCGGCAGCGTCTTCGGGCGTCAGTCCCTTGTCGCGAACCAATTCCAACATGCAGTTGATCGCCGTGTGGGTGCTGCCGCAGCACGGGAACTGCTTGAGACCTAAGCCGGGATCGACAATGTCAAGAGGATCGGCCCAATTCTCGAAAATCCGATCCGCGTCGAAATTTCCGGGCCCGTTGAAGACGTTGAAAAAGCCTTGTTCGTGCTCAAATGCTTCGGGGTTGGCGGTGAAGCCTTCCTTCGCCATCAGCGCCGCCTGCAAACCGTTTTTGACAGAATGGCCGACATGCAGCGGCTTGGTCATGGTGCCGAAGTTGGCCTTGACCCCCGACGCCAGGGACACCGCCAGGGCCAGCGCCATGGTCGTTTCCTCTTCACTCAATTCCAGAAGCAGCGCCGTGGCGGCGACGGTACCGAAGATGCCCAGCGTCGCGGTCGGATGCCAGCCCTTTTCATAATGATGAAAATTAACACCGTGGGCGATGCGGCTTTCGGTCTCGAACCCGGCGACATAGGCGTTGATCGCGTCGCGGCCGCTGGCGCCGGTCATCTCACCCAGTGCAATAATCGCCGGCACCAACGGCACCGACGGATGGCCGCCAATGGAACCGGCGAAATCATCAAAGTCCAGCGCATGGGACGCGGTACCGTTGATCAACGCAGCATCGAGAGGCCCGGCGCGACCGCCGCCGAAGATCAGGCAGGGACCGGAATCCGTTTCCTCGCTAATGCCCTGGACGCGCTTGACGATGCTGACGCATTCCTCACCCGCACCCGCCAGGGTGACGCCAATGGTATCCAGTATACCGACTTTCGCCCAGGTGACGGCGGTGTCCGGTATGTCATCGTACCGAAACGCCTTGATCCTGCGAGCCAGTTCGCCGGCGATGGTCATGGAGCGGTCTCCCTTAAAGCGGACTTTTACGGATTGTATACAATTTGACGGGGCAGATCGAGTCCCTGAAGTTTTATTCGTCGCCCGCCAGCGCCTTGGGGTTGCTTTCCCGCACCCGTTCTCGCCCCGTTAGCCTCAAATGTTCGCGGATGGCCTCATGGCCGAGGGTGCCGGGATCACCGTCGCCGTTCCGGATCGCCGCCGCCAGTGCCCAGTTGAGGTCTTCCAGTGATCTCTCCTCTCCAAGAATCCGGATCAAGGCTTGCCGCTCATCCTGTTCCGGTGCGTCGCCGGTGGTTTCCTGGCGCTCGGCAATGGCCATCGCACTGGCCAGCATCAATTCCCTGTACCGCCGATCGTCGGGAACTTCGACACCAGGGTCGCCCGCCCGCACACGCCGAACCAAATTGGCAAGTTCGGCGCCGGTCGGGCGGTCACGCATCTCCGCGCCCTCCGGTATGGTTGAGGACTTCCCATTCCAGTTCGGGCACCAGATGCTGGGTAAGCGCCAGTTCCAAGGACAATTGTTCTCCCGACACGTGGCGGGCCGCTTGTTGGCAAGCGATAACGGCCCAGCGCACATGCGCCATGACTTCCCAATAAGCGACGCGACCGGCATCGATGCGGCGTCCGGATTCCTGTTCGTAGGCGTCGTAGAAAGGTTTTCGATCGGCGATGCCGCCGGCTTCACGCCCAACAGCGCCAAACCGCCAGCATTTGGCACAAAACCAGGCGATGTCCTCTTCCGCCTCCCCCCAACCGGCGAACTCCCAATCCAGGATACCGGTCAGGCTTCCGTCTTCGGTAACCATGTAATTACCGGTGCGGTAATCCCGGTGGCAAAGCACGATGTCGGCGGCTTCCGGCGCATTCCTTTCCAGCCACCGCAGCCCCCATTCCAGAGCCGGACGGGCCTGGCCCAGGTCATCCAGATAACGGCGATAGAGGGCAACGGCGGCCAACGCCGGGGAACCGTCCAGCAGCGCCAGAAAATCCAGGCTGGCGGCGTCGGGTGTTTCCGGCGTGATCGCATGAATGCGCGCCAATTGGCGGCCCAGGGATGCCGCCAGCGCATCGTCGGGCGGGCGCTTGACCAGTTTATACCCCTGGGCGATGCCTTCGATGCGGTTCATAATGAAAAAAGGGCCGCCCAGAATGGCCGCATCCGTTGCCAGCAGGTACGGCTTTGGCACCGTGATGCCGGTCCGGTGGGCG
>Ga0066383_10000572_pt1 | contig 13285 bp, 12 predicted proteins | sample Knorr_S23_td_Bot_FD_70950 | JGI IMG/M metagenome (GOLD analysis project Ga0066383, IMG submission 70950) | Marine microbial communities from Southern Atlantic Ocean transect - Knorr_S23_td_Bottom_ad_3770_LV_A | ecosystem: Environmental > Aquatic > Marine > Oceanic | place: Southern Atlantic...
TCGCGCGGGTGTTGGACCTCACCGGGGTCCAACGTACCTTTTATCAGGGCCGCAACGAGCTCAAGGTGCTGCGCGGTGTCGATCTGGTGTTACGCCAGGGAGAAATCGTCGCCCTGGTAGGGCCGTCCGGGTCCGGTAAATCGACCCTGCTCCATATCGCCGGATTGTTGGAACCGCCCGACGCCGGCGACGTCGCCATTGCCGGGCAATCGTGCAACGGCATGAATGATCTAGCCCGCACCACCATGCGCCGGGAGCATCTTGGCTTCGTCTACCAAAACCATCACCTGCTGCCGGAATTCTCGGCGCTGGAAAATGTCGCCATCCCCGCCATCATTGACGGGCTCAGCCGCGGCGAGTCGAAAAAGCGGGCCAGGGAAATCCTCGGCTGGATGGGGCTGGAAGCGAGAGAAGACCACCGCCCGGCCAGACTCTCGGGCGGCGAGCAGCAACGGGTCGCCATCGCCAGGGCACTGGCGTCGAAGCCGAGCCTGTTATTGGCCGATGAACCGACCGGCAATTTGGACCCGGCGACGGCGTCAGACGTGTTTGAGGTGCTATTGAAACTGGTCCGCGGGGCCGGATTGACGGCCCTCATTGCCACCCATAATCCGGATATGGCCTCACGCATGGACCGCATCGTTAACCTTGAAAGTGGCCGTCTGATTGAGGGTTGAGTTAAATTCCCGTGCCCTGTCAAAAACATCCTTTGTCGAAATAGGTTTTCCGGCGGGATGCGCATTGTCGATGTGGCCGATCCGCTGGCGCCGCAAGAGGTCAGCTCGTTCGTGCCGGAACCCGTCAACGGGCAACCGGCGCCACAAACCAACGACGTCAACGTCGATGACCGTGGCCTGATCCACATCGTCGATCGAAACGCCGGTTACGATATCGTCAAGTACGAAGGCTAAATCCCAAGCGTTTTCAGTTGTTTTTCCGGATACCGGGTGCCGGCCGTTATATCGACGGTGAACACGGCGGCGAGTTCTTTTTGCTCGTCGTCTGCCAAGTTAACGTCGATGGCGGCGATGTTCTGTTCCAGGTAATCGGGCCGCTTGGTGCCCGGTATGGGTACCAAATCGTCGCCTTGGGCCAATACCCAGGCCAAGGCTATTTGTGCCTGGGTCGCGTCCTTGGCAGCAGCAATGCGTTCGATGACAGGCAACAAGGCGGCGTTTTTTTCCATGTTTTCGGGCCAGAACCGCGGATGGTCGTGGCGCCGGTCACTTTCGATCAGGTCTTCGGGCTTGCGGATGGTTCCGGTCAAGTAGCCCCGGCCGAGCGGCGAATACGGGACAAAGCCGATCCCCAAGTCGCGGCAAAGGGGGAGAATTTCGGCCTCGACGAACCTCGACCACAAGGAATATTCCGTCTGTAACGCCGATATGGGATGCGTTGCATTGGCGCGGCGAATGGTATCGGGTCCGGCCTCGCAAAGGCCCAAATAACGCACCTTGCCCTGTTCAACCAGACGCGCCATGGCGCCGACTGTGTCCTCGATAGGGGTGTAGGGATCGACGCGGTGTTGGTAGAGCAGATCAATGTGATCGGTGTCTAGCCGCTGGAGGCTGGCTTCGCAGGCGTCGGCGACATCTTTTGGACTTCCGCTGACAATGGTCGAGCCATCAGGTTGACGCCGGTTGCCGAATTTACTCGCCAAGATCACCTGGTCGCGCCGCCCGCCTTCAAGGGCACGGGCCAGCAATTCTTCATTGGCGCCTCTGCCATAGGCGTCGGACGTGTCCAGGAACCCGGCGTCCATTTCAATAGCACGGTGAATGGTGGCAATTGCTATTTCCGGGTCGCACACCCCATAGGAGATCGACATTCCCATACAGCCGAGGCCGATTGCCGGAACTTCCAGTCCCTGGGTTCCTAGTTTTCGTTTTTCCACAACATCCCCTCGCAAATTCAATTAATCACCAATGGGTGAAAAGATACTTGTATATGGGGTAAGTAGAAATGGACATTATGCCCCCGAGCATTGACGGAGCCTCGTTTAGAGGATTGAATCCAAAAAATATCCCACCTTAGCGACCCTAGGGAGTCCCCCAATGGCTGACCAGACCACCCCCGTGGCCCGAAACCTCAAACGCATCGGCCGCCTGGATATCCCCGGCGGCGGCCAAGTCGTGGTCGACGGTGATTATGCCTATGTCGGCCACATGGCGCCGCCCCACGGCACCACGATCATCGATATCTCGGATCCATCGAACCCGAAGGTTGTATCCACCATCGACCTTAAAGACGGCTATTCTCACACCCACAAGGCGCGGGTGGTGGGCGATTTGTTGTATACCAACTTCGAACAATACGACCGCCATACACTAAGGCGCGGTGACACCCTGGGCGATGATCACGAACGCCTTGCCGGTGAACTGGGACACGATCCCTCTGACGCGGAATTAAGCGCCGACATCGGCTTCGATGTGGACACCATCGCTAAATGGACGCCACCAGGGAACGGGGTTATGCCGACGGTGGGTTTCGCATCTTCGATATTTCCGACAAGGCCAAACCGAAACTGATCAAGCACCAGAAAACTTTCGGCTTCGGCGTCCATCGCTTCGATGTTGATGAGAATTACGCCTACATGTCGACTGAAATGGAAGGCTATATCAGCAATATCCTGGTCATCTATGACGTCAAGGACCCATCCAATCCGACCGAGGTGTCGCGCGTTGGCACATACCAGGTCAACATCTGGCCAGTGGCGAGAAACCGACCTGGAATAGCTATAAAAACCGACTCCATCACGCGCTCAGGGTCGGCGATGAAATGTGGGCGGCGGTCTGGCATGCCGGTTTCCGGGTGATTGACGTTAGTGATTTCACCAAACCGGCAACCGTTGCCGAATTCGATTATCACCGCCGTTCTCTGAACCGACCCACACCATCCTGCCGCTTCCCGATACCATTGACGGGCGGCGCATTGCCGTCGCTGTAGATGAGGAACACGACCACCGACCGGGGGCGCTGCATGCGTTCATGTGGGTGTTTGACGTTACCGACTTCAATAACGTGCAGACGCTTTCGGCCTTCGACGTTAGTGAAATGGACAGCCCCTGGAGCCGGGCTGCCGGTCGATTCGGGGCGCATCAGTTCCGCGAGAAAATGGATTCCACCCAGGTCTATCTGACCTGGTTCTCGGGAGGTTTACGGATCGTCGATCTTGCCGACCCCTTTAAGCCGACGGAAGTCGCCCATTTCATCCCCGAACCCATCAATGGAAACCCCAGTCCGCAAAGCAATGACGTCGATGTTGATGGCAACGGGCTAATCTATTTACTCGACCGCAACGCCGGTTTCGATATTCTTGATCGCACCGACTAAGGAGGGAACACCATGGCTGAAGACAACGACCTGCTGGAACCCAGCATCGATCCAAAAAAACGAGCGATCGGTATTCGCAAAGTCAGCGCCGTCAACGAGGCGTCAACCCGCAGCGTCATGACCGTGCGCGGCCATACGGTGATTACCGATGAAAAAAAGTCCGACACCGGCCCGACGCCGCTGGAAATGACCCTGGCCTCGCTCAACGACTGCGAAGGCGTCATCATTAACCGCTGTGCACAAGCCATGGGCTTTAAATACGCCGGCGTCGAAATCGAAAGCGAGGGCGAGGTCGATCAGCGGGGGTCCCGAGGTGTCAGGGGCGTGCGGCCCTTTTTCAATTGGGTCAAGTTGACCATCCGGGTAAAAACCTCCAAAACGCCTGAAAGGTTCGCCAAGTTGGCCAAGAACGTTGAATTCCGCTGCCCGGTGATGAACTTGTTCCGCTCCGCCGGTGTCGAAGTCACCGCCGATTGTCAGCTTGTCGACGTTACAAAATCACAAAATTAAGCCGTTAATACATCAAAAAACGGCAAAAAAGATATTTTTCACATAAATTATTAAGTTGAATGTTAAAAATTGGCAAATTTTTGGATGATTTTTCTATAAATACCATAATTTATCTAAATAATCCCCTTTAATTGATCTTTTAGCCCCACAAACTGCTGTAAAATTCCTTCTCAATCAGGTTTTTCCTGTTTTCAATTTCCTACGTAGCTTGGGTAATCACGTGATCGGCAGGGGCGGAGTAGGTTTTATCCACAAAACAGCAATTCTTGTGGATAAGTTAATCCTACCCTACAAGATATGGTGACTTTGCCCCCTTGATGTGGAATCCTTTGTCATGCCTCATGCGGATTTCGTTCACCTGCGCGTTCATAGCGCTTATTCGCTCTCGGAAGGCGCCATTCCCATCAAGGAATTGGTGCTGCTCTCGGTAGAGAATAAAATGCCGGCGGTCGCCATCACCGACACCAACAACCTATTCGGCGCCTTGGAATTTTCCGCCGCCGCCAAGTCCGGCGTGCAGCCGATCATCGGCTGCCAGCTTTCCATCTCCCGCGAAAATAAATCAGATGCCTCTCATGGTCCAAAAAATGGAACCAACACTAGGCATGGACTTGCCCAAGACTCTGATCCCATAGTGTTGTTGGTCCAAAATGAAGACGGTTATCAAAATCTGCTCAAGCTGATTAGCCTTGCCTATTTGGGAGAATCTGATTCCGAGCCCCCAACTGAGCCACAAGTGGCGTTATCTGCATTACAGACCCATGGCGAGGGTTTGATCGCCTTAACCGGCGGCCCCTTGGGTCCGGTCGGCCATTTGTTGGCAAATGGACAGATCGTTGAAGCCAGGGCGATGATGCAGCGCCTTAAGGAAATTTTTTCCGACCGTCTTTACGTAGAATTGATGCGCCACGGCTTGACGGTAGAAAAACAGACCGAGCCCGGGTTCCTGGATTTGGCCTACGAAATGGACCTGCCCATTGTCGCCACCAACGAGTGCTTTTTTAAAGACGCCGCCATGCATGAGGCTCATGACGCACTGATCTGTATCGCAGAAGGAGCCTATATTTCGGATACCGAACGCCGGCGGTTGTCACCGGACAACGGCTTCAAATCGGCAAAAGAAATGCGGGCCCTATTTAGAGACCTACCGGAAGCCGCGGATAATACCCTGGTCGTCGCCCAGCGCACTGCGTTCATGGCTGAACCTCGCCCCCCAATCCTGCCGCCTTACGACTGTGGCGCAAACCGCAGCGAGGAAGAAGAACTCACCGCCCAAGCGAAAGCCGGTCTGGAAAGCAGAATCGCAGCCCAGGTGTTCAGTCCCGACATGACTGCTGATGAAAAGCAACACGCCGCTGCGCCGTACCGAAAACGTCTTGAGTACGAACTCAAGGTCATCGATGACATGGGATATCAGGGATACTTCCTGATCGTTGCCGACTTCATCCATTGGGCCAAGGAACACGGCATTCCTGTCGGCCCGGGACGCGGGTCCGGTGCCGGTTCGGTGGTTGCCTGGGCGCTGACCATCACCGACCTCGACCCGCTTCGTTTCGGACTGCTGTTCGAACGGTTCCTCAACCCTGACCGTATCTCCATGCCTGATTTCGATATTGATTTTTGTCAGGACCGCCGTGACGAAGTGATCCGTTATGTTCAGGAAAAATACGGTCGTGATCACGTTGCTCAGATCATTACCTTTGGAAAGTTGCAGGCCCGCGCCGTTCTGCGCGATGTCGGTCGGGTTCTGGAAATGCCTTACGGCTACGTCGATAAGATATGCAAACTAGTACCATCCAACCCCGCCAACCCGCCAACCCTGGACGAAGCCATGAAGGCGGAACCTCAAATTCGCCAATTGGCAACTGAAGATCCTCAAGTTGAAAGACTGATCCGTATCGCCCGGCAGTTGGAGGGGCTTTTTCGCCATGCCTCGACCCACGCCGCCGGTGTCGTCATCGGCGACCGGCCTCTCGATGAATTAATCCCACTATACCGGGACTTCAGATCCGATATGCCGGTTAGTGGTTTTTCCATGAAATACGTCGAGGCCGCGGGCCTGGTGAAATTCGACTTTCTCGGGCTCAAGACGCTAACCGTCCTCAGCCACGCCGAAAAGCTGGTGCGTGAAACTGGTTTTGACCTTAATATTTCCAGTATTCCCCTGGATGATAAGGCGACATTTGAGATGATCGCTGAGGGTAACACCACCGGCGTCTTTCAGTTGGAATCATCAGGCATGGTGCAGGTTTTAAAGAACCTCCGCCCCGACACCTTCGAAGATATTATCGCCGTTGTTGCCCTTTATCGCCCCGGCCCAATGGACAACATCCCCAGCTATATCAAGCGTAAGCACGGTGAGGAGAAACCGGATTACCTGTATCCGACGCTTGAAGGAATCCTCAAGGAAACCTTCGGCATTATTATCTATCAGGAACAGGTTATGCAGATCGCTCAGGAGCTTTCCGGCTATTCACTGGGCGCTGCCGATATTCTTCGGCGCGCAATGGGTAAGAAAATCCGTGCCGAAATGGCAGAACAACGCCAGGTCTTCATCAAGGGAGCCATCGCCAAAGGCGTTCCTGAGGCCAAGGCCAATGAAATCTTCGTTCTGGTCAATAAGTTCGCCGATTACGGCTTTAACAAATCCCATGCCGCCGCTTATGCTCTGGTCGCATATCAAACAGCCTACATGAAGGCCAACCACCCAGTCGAATTCATGGCCGCATCGATGACCTTGGACATGGGCAATACTGACAAATTGGGCGTGTTCCACCAGGAACTTCAGCACATGGGGATCAAGGTTCGGGGTCCGGACGTCAATGCTTCGGATGCCGTTTTCACCGTAGAAAGGGACCCAAATGGTAGCAATGGCGCCATCCGCTATGCCCTTGCTGCCATCAAGAACGTCGGCGAGGCGGCCATGGAAGGTTTGGTCCGGGAACGCCGTGAAAATGGTCCCTATCGGGACCTTTTTGATTTTGCCCAGCGCCTAGACCCGCACGCGGTCAACAAGCGGCAAATGGAAAATCTTGTCAGGGCAGGGGCTTTCGATGGCATTTGTTCGAACCGCCGACAAGTGTACGACGCCATTGAAATGCTGCTCCGCCACGCTTCAATCGCCAACAATGAACGCGACAGTGGCCAAATGGGACTGTTCGGCGGCGATAGCGCCGGCGCCGTTGAGGCACCTTCTTTACCGGAAATCGCCGATTGGCAAAAAATGGACCGCTTGACCGAAGAATTTGAAGCCACCGGACTTTATCTTTCCGGTCATCCATTGGATGACTTCACCCCCATCATGAAGCGCCTCAAGGTCAAGACCAACGCAGATATCATTTCCGCCGGCAAACCCGGGCCCAGACGGATGGCCGGAACCTTGCTGGGGATCAGTGAAAGAACCTCAAAGAAAGGCAACCGCTACGCTTTTTTAAGCTTCACCGATACATCGGGTGTCTTCGAAGTCATCGCCTTTTCGGAAACACTTAACCAAAACCGGGACATACTCGAACTTGGCCAGTCATTCTTCATCCGCGCCCAATTCGATGCCGATAGCCGGTTTTCTGTTCAAAGCATGCAACTTCTTGAGAAAGCCGGCGACAAGGTTATTCCCGGCCTCGCAGTTGTTGTTTCTTCTGCCACTCCCTTATCTGCGCTCAGAGACGTCTTATCCGCCTGGCGCCATGGCAGGGGCCACGTGACGGTCGTTTCCAGGCTGGAAGAAGGCGCCGAGGTGGACATTGAGCTTAGTGGCGGCTACGCCTTGACGCCGGATGACATCAACGCCGTCCGCGCCATTCCCGGCATTGTCGAAGCCCGAGAGACCTAAAAAATTAAATCCGTTCCCTTTGCTCTTGCTTTCCTTTTACCCAAGAGCTAAAAAACCCGCGATTTCACACGTAGGCGTACGGTGTTTGGCTTAAATTCGCCACTTTACTGTTCCGGTGTTCTTTCGACCGAAAGGACCAAGCCTGCGGAGGTAGAACCGGAGAAGGATATAAAACCATGGCGCTTCCCGCCTTTACGATGCGTCAGCTTTTGGAAGCTGGCGTTCATTTCGGGCACAGCACAAGACGCTGGAATCCGAAAATGTCCCCCTTTCTGTTCGGGGTCCGCAACGGCATTCACATTATTGATCTACAGCAAACGGTACCCTTGCTGCATCAGGCCATGACCGCCGTCAAAGATGTGGTTGCCGCCGGTGGGCGGGTTCTGTTTGTCGGAACCAAGCGCCAGGCCTCGACCAGAGTTTCTGAAGCCGCCAAGCGGTGTGGTCAGTATTACGTTAACCACCGCTGGCTGGGTGGCATGATGACGAATTGGCAGACAATTTCCAATTCGATCAAACGCCTGCGCACCCTGGATGACCAATTGGCCGGGGAGACCGTTGGCCTAACGAAGAAAGAGCTGCTGGGTTTGACCCGCGAGCAAGCCAAACTTGAGCGCGCCTTGGGCGGCATCAAGGAAATGGGCGGACTGCCGGATATATTAGTCGTCATTGACACCAACAAGGAAGCTATTGCCGTTGCCGAGGCCAATAAATTGGGCATTCCGGTGGTCGGTGTTATTGATTCCAATAGCAAGCCCGATGGAATTAATTATCCCGTACCGGGTAACGACGACGCCATTCGCGCTATCAATCTATATTGTGAATTGATGGGCGGTGCGGTGCTTGACGGTATTCAACAAGAGGTCAAGGCTGCTGGTGGCGATATCGGCGCCTCCTCGGCAGTTCCCGAAGAATCCTTACCCGAGGAAACTGCAGCCGAAAAAACCGATGCCCAGGCCGATAAGACTGCGGATAAACCAAAAGTCGCATCCAAGCCGGCGGCCAAGGACAGCAAAGAAGCGAAGCCCAGCCCTGCCGCAAAAAAGGGCGGCGATAAAGGCGACAAGAAAGACGACAAGAAAACAGAGGAAAAGCCTGTCGCCAAGAAGGCTAAATCTCCAGATAAAGAGACTAAAAAGCTTGCCAAGGCCGCTCAAAAACCAGCCAAAAGTGACGAGAAGGCCGAGGAAAAGGCCGCGCCCAAGGACAGTGCAGAAACCAAAGACACAGACAAAACTGAAGAAAAGGTCTGAGTTTTTTTAAATAATTAGAAAATAAACTTAATTAAGAGGTTTAAGATGGCTGAAATCACTGCCGCCCTAGTCAAGAACCTGCGCGAGAAAACCGGCGCGGGCATGATGGATTGTAAGAAAGCGCTAGTCGAAAGCGATGGCGACATTGAAGCCGCTATTGATTGGCTTCGCACCAAGGGTCTGTCGGCTGCCGCCAAAAAGGCCGGGCGGGTCACCTCGGAAGGCCTGATCGGCGTTTCCATCGAAGGCAATACCGGCGCCCTTGTCGAGGTCAATGCGGAGACTGATTTTGTCGCCCGTAACGACGATTTCCAAGCTTTCGTCAGGACCGTAAGCGAATTGGCGCTTAAATCCGGCAATGACATGGAGGCGTTGAAGGAAACCCCATATCCCGGGACGGATCGCAATGTTGCCGAGGAACTCACCAACCTAATTGCCACCATCGGTGAAAATATGTCGCTTCGCCGCCTTGAGGTCGTCGAGGTCGGCCAAGGTGTCCTCTCATCCTATATCCACAACGCCGTTGCCTCCGATCTGGGCAAAATCGGGGTTCTGGTTGCTCTTGAATCCGAAGCCGATGCGGATAAGCTAAATGCCATTGGAAAACAGCTTGCCATGCATGTGGCGTCCTCGAATCCGCAAGCGGTGTCTAGGGATGGCCTGGAGCCGGCCGTTATCGAACGTGAGCGTAATTTCCTGGCCGAACAGGCGCGCGGATCCGGAAAACCCGAGGACATCATCGAAAAGATGCTTGATGGGCGGATGCGCAAATTTTACGAAGACGTCTGCCTTTTGGATCAGACCTTCGTCATTGACGGTGAAACCAAGGTCGAAAAGGTTTTGGAGACGGCGGCCAAGAATGCCGGCGGTCCCATACAGGTTTCTAATTTCGGCGTATTCATCCTCGGTGAGGGTATCGAAAAGAAGGAAGAGGATTTCGCCGCCGAAGTTGCCGCCGTTGCCGGCACCTAAAGACTGTCGGTACGTCAAAGTACCAAAGACCCACCGATGGTGTAGAATGTTCACGTCCCTAAAAAGTGACAGGACCTTTCCCTCATAAGGATCAAACGGAACACCACCATGCCGCCCAAGCCAAAATACCGACGTATTCTATTAAAATTGTCGGGAGAGGCGCTGATGGGCGAGCGTGAATACGGTATTGACGCCAGCACCGTGGACAGAATTTGTGGTGAAATCAAAGACGTTCACGATAAGGGGGTGCAAATCAGCTTGGTCATCGGGGCCGGCAACATTTTCAGAGGCGTTTCAGTCGCCGCCCAGGGCATTGAGCGCACCAGCGCGGATTACATGGGCATGTTGGCAACCGTGATGAATGCCCTTGCCGTGCAAAGCGTCCTGGAAAGCATGGGCGTACCGACCCGGGTGCAATCAGCCATTCCCATGGCAACGGTATGTGAACCCTATATCCGACGTCGTGCTGTTCGTCACATGGAGAAGGATAGGGTCGTGATCTTTGCCGGCGGAACCGGCAATCCTTTCTTCACCACTGACACCGCTGCCGCCCTTCGCGCCGTTGAAATGAATTGTGATGCTCTTCTCAAGGGTACCCAAGTTGACGGCGTTTATGACGCTGATCCGAAAACCCAAAAAGACGCTAAACGCTATCAGGAACTCAGCTACCAGGAGGTTCTGGCCCAAAACCTCAGGGTCATGGACACATCTGCCATTGCACTTGCACGTGAGAACGAGGTTCCAATCCTGGTGTTTTCCATTCACAATCCCGGAGGATTCGCTGATGTCGTCTTTGGTGGCGGCAAGTTTACGATTATTAACTGAGGGATTTCTTTAGCCGGTTCACGAAGGGGGAAAATCGCCGTGAGCATCGATATAGACGCCATTTATAAGGATATCACCCGCCGCATGGACGGGGCGATAGGGGTGTTGTTAGATGAGTACAAAGGCCTCCGCACTGGGCGTGCCAATGCTGGTCTTTTGGAATCTCTGGTTGTCGAAGCCTACGGCTCCGATATGCCGATAAATCAGGTCGGCAATATCGGTGTGCCGGAGCCCCGGCTGTTAACGGTCCAAGTCTGGGACAAGGGCCTGGTTCAGTCTGTGGAAAAAGCAATCATCAATTCCGGTCTTGGCCTCAATCCGTCCTCGGAAGGACAGTTGGTCAGGGTTCCCATTCCGGCACTGACCGAAGAACGCCGTATTGAACTTGCAAAAGTCGCCCACAAATACGCCGAAGATGCCCGCATCGCGGTTCGCAATGTCCGTCGCCACGCCATGGATAATTTGAAACATTCCGAAAAAGATAATGAAATATCCAAGGACGAACACCATGAATATGCAGATGAAATTCAGACATTGACCGACCAACACATCAGCCGAATTGATGAATTGCTGGAGAACAAAGAACAAGATATCAAGCAGGTCTAGTTCCATGGAATCCGCCTCTCCTCAAAAAAAGAATTCTCCGCCACCGCCCCCCATTCATGTTGCCATCATCATGGATGGGAATGGGCGCTGGGCGAAAGGCAATGGCCTGCCCCGAACCGTGGGCCATCAAAGAGGCGCCGATGCGGTCAAAGAAGCGGTGAAATCGGCCATTTCCATGGGAATTGGCTACCTGACCCTGTTTGGGTTTTCTTCAGAGAATTGGAAACGCCCGGCTAATGAGATCAAGTACCTCATGGGGCTGCTCCGGTTTTATTTAAAAAAAGAAATCGATGAACTCAACAATGAAGGCGTTCGACTTATGGTTATCGGCGAACGGGACCGTCTGGATAAGGATATTGTATCCCTGATCGAAAACGCTGAACGGTTGACCGCTGCCAATAAACGCCTGACGCTGACCATTGCCCTGAGTTACGGTGGCCGGGCGGAAATAACGGCGGCGGTCCGCAATATCGCCGAGGATGTTTTGACCGGACGCCTGAAGGTAGAGGACATCGATGAATCAGAGGTCGCCGGGCACTTGTTTACCGCTGATATGCCCGATCCTGATCTTTTGATCCGCACCAGTGGTGAAGAAAGGATCAGCAACTTTTTATTGTGGCAAGTGGCATATTCGGAATTGGTGTTTATCGACACCCTTTGGCCTGAATTTTGCGGGAAAGACTTTGAAAATGCCGTCACCGAATATCAGGGTCGTGAACGCCGTTATGGCGCTACCGGAGGGTGACACCAAGCTAAGCCCTTTGGCGGTCCGAACCGCCACGGCCTGCATTGCGGCGCCGGGGGTTCTGGTTATTGCCTATTTTGGATCGCCGTTTTTCGACATTCTCATCGCCCTGATGGCGTTGATCCTGGCCTTCGAATGGAACCGTCTTTGTGGTGGACGGCCCTTTTGGTTGGGACTTGGTTTAATTTACATCGCCGTTCCCTGCTGGGCCCTGCTTTTCCTGCGCTCCGACGGCACCTCCGGGTCGACTAATATTTATTGGTTGCTGGCGGTGGTGTGGTCCGCCGATACGGGGGCTTACGCTTTCGGTCGTCTTATCGGTGGCGCCAAACTAGCCCCCGTCATTAGCCCCAACAAAACCTGGGCGGGGCTAATGGGCGGAATAGGGATGGCGGGATTGACCGGCGCGTTAGCCAGCCTGGTCATTGAATCAAAAGACTTTCTTGCCCTCGCTGGGTGGAGTGCCGTCATCGGCGCAATAACTCAAATGGGTGACTTAGGAGAATCTTGGGTTAAACGCTATTTTGGGGCAAAGGATATGGGAGCAATTCTTCCTGGGCACGGCGGCCTGTTTGACCGCGTTGACGGATTGCTGGTAGCTGCCGTTGCCGTTGCTTTGATTGAAACTTTCGACATGGGCCTTATATTGACATGGATGTAGTCCCCGAAACCATTGCACCAAAAACGGAAATGACGCCCCGAAGCATCACTATCCTTGGGTCCACTGGATCGGTCGGCTGCAATACAGTCGAATTGATCGAAAATAATCCCAGCGACTATGTGGTAGAAGCCTTGACGGCGAACCGTAACGTCACTCTGTTAATCGAGCAATCCCTACGCCTAAAACCGAATACGGCAGTACTAGCCGATCCCGATGGCTATCATGCGCTGAAGGAAGGCTTGGCTGGAACCGGGATCGAGGCCGCCGCAGGCCCCGAAGCCCTTATCGAGGCCGCCCATAGGCCTGCTGATTGGGTGATGGCCTCTATTGTCGGGGCGGCAGGGCTTAAACCGACTTTAACCGCCGTCAGGCGCGGCGCCACGATCGGATTGGCCAACAAGGAATGTCTAGTTTCCGCCGGTGATTTGTTCGTTAAAGAAGTCGAAATTCATGGCGCCACCTTATTGCCGGTGGATTCCGAACACAGCGCCATTTTTCAAGTCTTTGATTTCGACAACGCCGACCGGGTTCACCGGATTATCCTGACTGCAT
>Ga0066383_10000584_pt1 | contig 13174 bp, 12 predicted proteins | sample Knorr_S23_td_Bot_FD_70950 | JGI IMG/M metagenome (GOLD analysis project Ga0066383, IMG submission 70950) | Marine microbial communities from Southern Atlantic Ocean transect - Knorr_S23_td_Bottom_ad_3770_LV_A | ecosystem: Environmental > Aquatic > Marine > Oceanic | place: Southern Atlantic...
GCAAACCCATAACCACATGTCGGAGGATGACCTAGGCAACAAGCGGGCCATCGGTAGCAGTTGAGGGTCATGTAAGAACCACACGTCGGCCGATAATTCCCGTCGGCGCATGTCCTCGGCGACCTTCTGGACGCTATGGTAGTAGACATCCAATTCTTCCGTGGAGAGAGTGCCGTCGGCGCCTTGGAGTAGGTTATGAATTTTCTTGGTGACCTGGAAAAACTCCGAAGGCGGGTTGATGACCACCCGCTCTGTGGAGATGCCCAAAGCGTTGGATAGAGGGACTAAGGATTGGAGAATCTCAGCGACACCGCCGCCTGTCTCCGTGCTGTTTATGTGAACTACACGAAGGTCCTTCAGTTGGCTAGCAACCGCCTGAAGCTCCTCGGTGGTCTCGGATGGAACATGGGCGACATATTTGGCGAATGCCACCGCCGGGTAGTCGATTTTCACAAACATATTGCTGGCCGCTCCCTGTGCGCTACGGTGGAAAGGCTAGGTATCGCATCGATATTCGTATCAGTATGATTTCACCTAAACCGCCAAACATCAAGCATGCAGCCACCGCTTAAAATCGACTTTTCGACAACTTCAAGGTGGTTGGATTAACAACGCTTGCCGCAATGATAATGGGGGGTTGTATACGGTAAGCCTTGGCAGTTGAAATCCGGCTTAGCAAGGGCCCTAATTACAGTCCGGGCGGGGGATGTCTATTCGACGGTGACGGACTTGGCCAAGTTACGGGGTTGGTCTACGTCGCACCCGCGCATCTCGGCCATATGGTAGGCCAACAATTGCAAGGGAACGGTGGTCAACAGAGGAATCAGGTTTTCCGGCGCATCGGGTATGTAGAGGACGTGGTCAACCTGTGAAGCCAGTTGTGTGTCCCCTTCGGTCACCACCGCCAGAACCACGCCGTCTCGGGCCTTTACCTCTTTGATGTTGTTAACCACCTTATCGTACATCCGGTCTTTGGGCGCCAAGGCCAAGGTGGTCATCGTGCGGTCGATTAACGCAATGGGGCCGTGTTTCATTTCCCCTGCGGGGAACCCTTCGGCATGGATATAACTAATTTCCTTTAGCTTTAGGGCCCCTTCAAGTGCGATGGGAGCGTTGATGCCCCGACCCAAGAAGAGGAAGTTGCTGCAGGTGTAAAATTCCCGAGCCAGCCGCCGGTAAACTTCGGTGTCGGCCAACATCTCCCCGATAAGTCCAGGGCAGCGTGCCAGATAATCCACCAACTCTTTCCCTGCTTCGGGCGTGAGCGCTCCCCGAGCCTGGCCGATATAAGCGGCCAGTATATTCAACGTGGTCAATGATGCGAGAAAGGTCTTGGTGCTGGCCACTCCGATTTCGATGCCCGCCCGCATAAACAACGTGTAATCGGCCAAGCGGGCTGCTTGGCTATTTTCGGCATTGCAGATTGTCACCAGCCGAGCGCCCTTTTCTTGGGCTAGGTGCATGGCCGCTACCGTGTCCGCAGTCTCTCCGGACTGGCCGATGGACACGACCAAGGTTTTATCGTCGATATATGGGTCCCGGTACCGGAATTCAGAGGCGCTCTCCGCTTCTGCGGGAAGCCCGGATAGTGTTTCGATTAAGTGGCGGCCCACCTGTGCGGCGTGGAGGCTGGTGCCGCAACCGATTAGAACGACCCGGCGCAGGTCTCTTATCTCGTCGATTGAAAGGGGCATGTCGGGTAACTCGACACGACCGTCTTGGAAGTTGACACGCTCCCGCATGGCGCTGGCCACGGCTTGGGGCTGCTCCATAATCTCTTTCAGCATGAAGTGTCGGTAGCCGCCCCGGTCGATTATTATGTCTTCGGGAGAAATAGTCCGAGTCTCCTTTTCAATGGGGAGGCCATCCAAATCCCAGTAGGTGGCGCCTTCCCGCGTAACCACCGCGATTTGTCCCGATTCCAAAAAGCCAACGCCGTTGACGGTAGACTCGTGGCGGAAAAGGGGAAGAAGGGCTGGCAGGTCGCTACCCACGATGCCTTGGCCATCCCGGTGGGCGATGACGATACCTCCGGCATGCCCCAGGCGCATGGCGCAAATCTTGCCGCCATGACCTTCCTGAGTGGCGGTGATTGCTTGAGAGCCTCTGATTTGCTTGCCCATGTGGCGAAATGCGTCTTCAAAGCTGAGGCCCAGTTCCATTCCCTCTTCCAATAGATGGGTAATGACCTCGGTGTCGGTCTCGGAGTAAAACTGGTGGCCTTTCTCTTGGAGGCTGGTTTTAAGCTCCAGAAAGTTTTCCACGATGCCGTTGTGAACCACGGCGATTCTTCCGTGGCAATCGGTGTGGGGATGGGCGTTGGCGTCGGATGGCCTGCCGTGGGTGGCCCAACGGGTGTGACCCAAGCCCACAGAGCCTTGCAGAACAGCCGGCGTTGCCAGGGAATCTGCCGGGTCGGAGGTGTCCAGTCCCCCGACCTTGCCCACGGTCTTTCGGAACTGAATCTCGCCAGAGGAATCTACAACGGCTATGCCAGCGCTGTCATACCCCCGGTACTCCAGCCTTCGCAGCCCTTCTAATATGATTGGCCATGCTTCCTGATGGCCGACGTATGCGACGATTCCGCACACAGGCATTCTCTCAATCAGTTGCTAATAACTGATTTGAGTATATTTTCTAAGCACGATAAAATCCAGTCCCCTTGAGGCAACATAGCTCAGAATTTCAACCGGCACGATCGATTCAAAAGGGGATTCGCTGGTCAAAACGGTCACGGGTGGCAAGGGTTGGCTGCTTACTTCGCGGTTCGCTTTTCCAGTTCCGACAGGAATGCTTGCAATTCCGCAGCCAAATCATCCACATTCACTTCTTCTTCTGAGTCGGCCAGATCCTTCAGTAGTTCATCCACCTCTTCTTCTTCGGCGAAGAGGCTGTTTAGGTCCAACTCTCCACTGGGCTCGGCGCTTTTATTTTTTCCGTCTTTGGCGCCACTCTTGCCGTCGTCAGAATCATCAGAAGATTCGGCATCGCTATCGTCAGATTTTTTGGCAAGGCCGCCGGATTCCCCCATCGGGCGCACATCGGTCACCCCTTCTACTTGTACACGTTGTACCTTGGAATCGTCCTCGTCGGAATCGTCCTCGTCCTCATCTTCGCCTAAATCATCCTCGTCATTCTCATCTTCATCTTCGTCATCTTCGTCCTCGTCGTAATCTTCGTCCTCGTCTTCATCGTCTTCGTCTTCGTTTTTATTCCGCTTGCCTCCGAATTTGCCGAAGAGCCCCCGCCGGATTTCCCGCCGTCATCCTCATCTTCGTCTTCATCGTCATCTTCTAGGTCGTCATCGTCGTCAATATCCAGTTCGTCATCATCTAAATCCAGGTCATCATCGTCATCGTTGTTTTTCCCCTTGGAAAACTTGCTGAGAAAACCCATAGCAATTACCCCTAAGTTCCGATTTCCCGCAACATTACCCTGACAGAAATCGGTGGAATAACCATCATGTTAAAACCGGTCATGATGCAGGTGAGCCCGGCAAAGAGCGCTAATGTGAGTGGGTGGCCGCCAACCGCAAACTTGGGCGCCAGGGCGTTGGCGATTGTCATAGTCAAAAGGGCGACCAAAGTCAGAATTGTCAACATTGAGATGTCTTGTGGCTGGAAAACTGGCAAGGAGGGCAGCAAAGCTAGGCCCGAACCTTCTGAATTCTTTTCCAAATCCGCGGACGCTTCGGCAATCCGGAAGTTGAAGGCCCTCATGATTTCCAAAACGAAGACCATCAAGCCGGTCATGGCAAAATGTAGGGGTATGACTAGAAAGGCGAACGGGGCTGCGCTAACGGCCCGCCTGGCGCGCATAAGCGCCGAGTCTGTCGCATACTCCGCAGCCAACGCCCCAACCTTTTCCGGTGGTCCACCCAACTGCACGCCGTCGACGAACATGCGGGTTGCGCGACTCAGTAGCAGGCTGCCAGCTTCGTCGCGGAAAGCTTCCCAGGATTTATCCGGGCTGATGCCTTTGCGCAACCGAATCTGCAGCCGCCGGATAGTCGGTTCCAGCGTGGCCAACGACCGGCGGTCCAACAATCCCAAAGACACGGAGGTTGTGGTGCCGGTCGAAGCGGTCACGTTGCCCAAGGACCGGAGAAATGGCGCAATCTCTTGGTCTCTTTTGCTAATCTTGCCATTGTCCAAGAAAGCCATTATTCCTGCCGGGAGAAGGGAAATTCCGAATAGGAGCGAGAACAAGTGAAACCCTGCGCTAAATCCTAAGACGGCGCCTAAGAGAAACCCGGCAGGGGCCACAGTGATTATCAACCGTTTGGCCCACCGCCTCTCCTTTGGGCCGTGCCGAATCATATAGGTTGTCGTTTCCGACGGTGCTATTCGGAAGATGATGTATACGCCAAAGGCGGACACCAAGGACATGACACCGGTCAGCATAATCACGAAGGCGCTTCCCAGATTGCTAAGCATGGTGGACATCATGGCTACCACCACAATTAGGGCCACAGAAACCAAGAGAGCCGCATAGGCGTCCCCCCATTTGATCAACGCCTCCAAGCTTCGGTAGTAGCTGTTGATGTACTGTTCTCGCTCAACCCTGGCTTCTTCCGCCAGGAAAGTTACTTCGTTGACACCGGAGGATATGGCGCCAGCGAAGCGTAGAAACAAGTTTTTCAGTGAATCAGCTTTGGCTTTTCGGGCGACCATGCGGTAGGCGCGAGCGTACTCAAAGCCAAACTTCTTTGTGAGCAAGGAGACCTGATGGAAGAATACGACGGTCTGGTAGTCCTGCTTGAGTGTCCACTCTAGGATTACATACCGCTCCGGGCCCCCGGAGGCTATGGCCGCCATATACGTCAGGTTGGAAACCAGGTCGAAACTGATAGCCGAGCTATCTGAAGACACCTTCTTTATGGGCTTTCGAGATGACTTTGTAGAGCTCGTCAAATCCGGTGACCCCCTGTTCTTTTAGCTTGCGCAGGATGTTGGCTCTGCGGGTTAGCTCTGCGTAAATGTCTCTTTTGCGGTGGGGCGGTATACCCCGTTTCGCGGCTATAACCTCTTCCAGTAAGTAACTATTCATGTATCCGGTGAACTCAAAGGTGTCGTTGGCAGGGTTCCACCGGAAAACCTCAATGAATGAGAAGGAATCGCTCGAGGAATCGTAGCCCACAATCTCATTCATGCTGATGATTCTTCGTCCTTCCTTGCCGTTAGGCAGCCGGACGGAGCTCTGAATCACCACCAGATTGAGGTTGTCGATATAGGTTTTGGGAATGTTGATTGGATTACCGGTGAGCCGTTGGATTAGCTTTTCAACTGAAGATGAGTGGAATGTGGCCATGCACGAGTGTCCAGTTTGCATGGCCTGGAACATAATCGCGCTTTCTTCGCCGCGGATTTCTCCGATGATGATTTCATCCGGCCTTTGCCGTAGTGCTGCCCTGAGCAGGTCGAACATGGTTACCGAGGCCCCACTTTCATCCCCAGGTTTTCCTCTGATTACTTCTCGTATCCAATTGGGGTGAGGGACTTGCAACTCGGGGGTATCTTCGATGCTCACTATCTTGGAATTGGGGTTGAGGAACACGGTGACAGCGTTCATCAGCGTGGTCTTGCCCGAAGCGGTCTCCCCGGATATAAACATATTCGCGCCGTGGAGGATGGCCAGAGACAGGTAGCCCGCCATCTCATAGGTCAGGCCGCCAAATTCGACGAGTTGAATCAAACTAAGAGGGTTTTCGGCAAATTTCCTCATGGTGAAATTGCTGCCACGTTTAGAGACATCTTCGCCAAAAACCAGGTTGATACGTGAGCCGTCGGGCAGCACTGCGTCAATAATCGGCGTGCGATAGGTGACCGGCTTTCCGGTTTTTTCGGACAATTGGATTACGAAAGTGTCCAACTCGGTGCTGGTTTCAAAGCCGATATTGGTTTTGACGCTCTTGAAAATCTTGTGCTCTAAGAAAATGGAGCCCAAGCCGCTGCAACTTATATCCTCGATGTAAGGGTCCTGAATCAGTGGCTCAAGGATCCCCATACCTTCTTTGTCGCGGACTAATTGATAGCGCAGCGTGTCGAGTTGCTCTTTGGTAACTGGTAGCTTTGTGCCGGATTTCTTTTCGGCCTTCTTTGAAGCCGACGAAAGCTGGCCGCGGTTGACCACCGTGACCGAGTTGTTGAGTATTTTTCGGAGTACCTCGCCTTGATTCAGGTCTTTGTTCTTGGGGTCTTCCAGTTCCTCCACATGGTCAACTAAGCGATCTTCCATCTGCTCGATCAATTGGGCATTACTGTCAAACATGCCCGGCTCAATGGCGATGTAATAATCCCGGCTGTCTGCAGGGTCCGGGTAGATATGTACGTACAATCCGCCACCGATTCGGTAAATCAGGTTGGGGTTTTTCTTCTCCCCCAAATCCCGGGCCAGTTCCTCATAAAATTCGGGGATTCCCACCTCTTCCACAGGAATCAGGTGTATGTAGTCCATCAAGAAGTCGTTATTCTTGGTCTCTTCCTGAAAGACCGGTGGAAGCATCTTGAACACGGGGCAGTTCTTGGCGCCCCTGGGGTGTTTGTGCCCGTTTTTGTATCGAAGGGTAATATATTTAATGGCATGGGTTAGGCTTTGGCCTTGCTGATGGGGATTATCTTCATGCCCATGCCGGGCTCAACGTCGAAGCTGATGATGTTTCCCGTGGATTGCTCGGCGTTCCTTACTTTGGCCACCTCCAGTATCTTGACCAAACGTTCTCCCACCTGTTCCATCTTTAGCACCAGATGGGCGTCGCAAAGAGAGCGTACCCGTATCAGCATGCGGTCGTCGAAGGCATAGGAATGGACCACGGGAATCACGGTGCGGCCATCATCGCACAGCTGCTTGCAAGCCGCGAAAAAGTCGATGATGGAGCGGTCGTCGCTGTGGGCCACCAGACCGGTTAGCGAATCCACAATGGCCAACTGGAACCTCTCCGGGAGTTGCTTGAGATGGTCGATCAAAATCTGGAATGCCAGCTTGGAGTGGTCATCTTCCAAGGAGGAGGTGTCCAGGGGGTAAACCCGCATCCGGTCGCACAAGAAAAAATCGGTAACGTCAAGATCCAGGGAGGCCATCTGGGACATCAGGCTCTTTACTGTGTTTTCCGTGGTGTAATAGGCCACGGACATCTTTGCGCTCAGCGCACCATGGGAAAAGTGCTGGGACAACACGCTCTTTCCCGCGTCCGACTGGCCTTCCAATAGCACCAGTGAGCCGGTGGGAATGCCTCCTCCCATTTTCTTGTCTATTTCACTGCTGCCGGTGGATATAATTTGGGTAGTTTCCGTTGTCATGCTTCTTTCCCGATTCGCCTAGATTTGATTTCCGTGGCGTACTGCCGGAGGTCAAGAGACCTAATCGCCTAGCCTCCGGCGAATTTCGCTAAGTTGGTGGCCGTATTGTGGAAGGTCAGGGCGCGATGACCGATGTTTGGTCTGCGACTGCCCAAGGGCTGCCCACCACAACTAGAGCCGAGGTGCCTGATTTAACCGCAGGGTTAACCCGCAAATCTATGAACATGCGCTCGTCGGAGTCCCAGATTCCCGGGTTGAAGATATCGGGTGTCACTCCGGTCCCGGCCAGCGTCCACTGGTTATCGCCGATGCCCGAGGACACGTAGTCCAAACGGGTAAGCACCGAATTGTCAGACTCGTCGGTATACTTCACAATCACGTCCATTTCACACAATCGGGGCACGGACTGGGAGCCCGTATTGTCGGCATGCACGGTGAAATCCGTGTTCCCGCCGACGTAAAAATCTCCACTAATCATGTTCAGGGCGCTTCCCGACCGCTTAACGTTGGCTTGCGTCATTTGTGTCAGCGACTGAGCATCGGATATTGAGCCGTTCAAGAAACTGTTGAACATGATGCTGGATGCCACCAGCAACATGGTGATAACCGCGAAACCGGCAACTACTATTCCCAAGGAGCAAGCCTCGTCTCAAGCCTGGTATCAATTTGAATCCTGAATAAGACCCATGGGTTTAGGTGCTTTCTTGCTATACGCTGAAATCTTTCGCTGCGGTGACGCCATTGGGCGCTGCCACCGATATGCTATAACCTCCTGTGGCCACGGTAGTTGTGACGGTGAATTTCACCGTGACCGCTGTACTCCAAGCCGATTCGTTGTCCTCCAGCGTGTAATCCCAACATTCACTGGCGCAGCCCGATACATATGGCAAACGTAAGACCCCACCGGGCTTGATGATGATAATGTCGCTGGACTCCACTGACCTGATGACCTGGGTGCCCACATTTTTCACCCAGATGGTGATGGTGCCCGACGTGTTGCCCGAAGCGTAGATAACGTCGATGTCCGTTTTTATTCGTTTGGCGGCTTCGCTGTTGGCGGTGGTCAAAGCGCTGGCGCTTTTCCCCGTCGCTGGCAGTACGGCATTTATCAGGGCGATTGCGGCGATCAAGCTGGCGATGACCAGCATCGCTGTGGTTATTACTTTTTCCATAGGTTGTGCTAAATATCCCGAATCTGATTAAGCTAGCTGATTAGCAGCCTTGAGTTACCTACCTTGAGTTACTTACACAGAAAACGCGAGGCTTCCAGCCAGAACCCCGTGCAGGTGGAAGATTAGGTCGATGCATTCTTGGGCATCGGCGTCGTTTCTCTTGTCGTTTCTCTTAATGTTCTGTGACGAAGCTCCGTTGACCGGCGCTTCAATTTCCGGCACGCCGGCAGGTGGCGCCTGTTTTTCGGGACTCCCATCTATCAGGGCGATTATCTGCGTCAGTAAACTGCGCAGGTCCGGCGTCAGATGGCCCAAGTGGGAGTACAGTTCCAATATTTGATCCAGCCTTTGCCCGTCAACCCGTTCCTTGGCGACGATGGCCCACCGGGTTAGGCTTGATATCAGGTTCACGTCCAACGCAGGACGCCCTGCGTTGGGACTGGTTGTAGATTCAAGCTCTTTCGTTTCTTCCAGTAAGTCCAAGTATTCCTGGTATACCCGGCTGCCGTTGCCGTTGCCGTTGCTGTTCCCGTTAGTGTTGATTGGTCTACCGTTACTCCGGTCATGGCTGATTGCTGGCTCACGGTCCTCATCTAATTCCCGGTCATCCTGTGGCGATTTGTCCTCAAAGAAGTCTCTTCTCTTCTCGCTCTTCTCCCAGGGTTGGCTCCGTTAGATTTCATTCCGGGTGGTTCGTCATCTATCTCTTCGGTTTCTTCGTCGTCGTATTTATTCCTGCGAGTGCCAGCCATAGATTCACGATTTGAATAGTCATCTTCTGCGTCGTGCCGGTAATTTGATACCGTCGGCCTCTTTCTTATCTTTCTCGGAGCAGAAATGATGATTTCTTCATCTTCCTCATCCCATCGCGATTGCTTCGAATCGAAGTCGTCGGTGTAATAGTCATCGTCTTTAATCGACTCTTCCGCCGACTCTTCCTCTTGTTCATCCCGGTCGTCATTCACCGGAACGAATTTCATCCGGGGATTGGAGAGCCTGGCCGATCTAGAGGGGGACTCATCACTTTCCTCGCGGTCTAGGCGGTCCGAACGGTCTAATCGGTCTTGGCGTACTGCCTCAGCCCTGTCTTCCCGGATTCGTTCTTCCTCATCGCGATCATCTTTCCGGGTTGCCTCGGCCCGTGCGTCTTTTCGCGCCGCCTCAGCTCTATCTTCCTTCCGTGCTGTTTCAGCCCTTTCTTCCCTGCGGGTCGCCTCCGATCTGTCTTCTCTTCGGGCTGACTCGGCCTTGTCATCGCGGTCACGGGCTTCACGGCTGGTGTCGGCAATCTTTCGCTGCTGGTCCGCCATTCGGCGCTCTTGTTCATCCATTTTGCGTTGCTGATCCGCCATCGCACGCTCCCTGTCGGCGGCACCTGGGTCGGGCCCTGGCGCAACCGAGGGTGTCGGTGTCGGATATCCGTTTCCGGCTCCCCAATTCTGGGATGGCGGCGGCCCAGGAGGTGGCCCCGGCGGTGGCCCAGGAGGCGGCCCCGGTGGTGGCGCAACTGCCACCGGGGCAGGAACTGGCGCAGCCGGAGGTGCGACTGGAGCCGGCGGTTCCGGAGCCGGGGCTACTGGCTTAGGAGCTTCAGGCTGAACCACTTGGGGAGCCTCCTTCGGGGCTGCTGGCGCGGTTGCTTGGGGCTCTCCCCCCTCGCTTGGCATCGCCGCCAAATGACGAGCGAGGGCGCGCTCGTTTAACGGTGAATCCTCTCTCATAAGCAATGCCCGGAGGTCCACCAAGGTCCGCCTTACTTCTCCTTTGAGAACCTTTGGCTCGCCCTCCAAGGTTTCTATTCTTGTGTCGCCTTCGGCCATTGGGCCTCCGTACCCTTAACCCGTAGCACCTATAGTCGAATCGGCCCCAGTGGAGGATTAGGGGGAGAATGGGCTCTCCGCTGGGGTGACTTCATTTGTGGCCGCCGCCCTTAATCAACGGAGTGAACCAGAATCACCGGAGTGAACCAGCTTTGACGGCACTCCATTAGCCGGATGCTGGCGGAATAACTTCCCGCCGGCACCACGGCCAAGTATTACGACCTACCCACAGGACCCCTTCATTTGAAGCCCTTAATCCAATGAGTTGGTTGGGTCCATGGATACGGGCGTGGTACGTTCGATGAACAGCGCCGCTCCACTGGGGGGATTATCTCCAAGCTGAACGTCGTGTTCACCCCTAGGGAGTTGGTCAGATTGTCATCGCCGGAATCGGTGGTGTCCAGGCCAGTAAGTGTCAGTTCGTAGACTTCGTTTCGCTCCAAAAGCATGTCCGAGTCGGCACTGCCCAGACCGGTGGAAGTGAAACCTTCTGAACTGGAGTCGGTGAGGAACATCTTGGACTGGGTCTGATCGGTGTATTTAATAAGGGTCTTGCCTGGGGTCAGGTCTATGGCATTGCCGCCGGCTGCGTTAGCAACCTGGAAGGCGATCTGGGATATTATGGCTGCGGTACCGCTGGAGGGGGAGGTGAGAACCACGGAGCCTTTGAGCTCCATGCTGCCCCGTGTCTCAGCCAAGCCTGCCTGAATTGTCTCTTTAGCTTTATCACTGGAAAATAGACCGGTGGACAAAGCGGCGAAAGCAAACACCGAGGAAACCACCACGAAGGCAATCAAGACGATGGCTGTTTCCAGACCGGTAATTCCCCTTTGGTCTTTTAGGATCCGTTGGTTACAAAACATTTGGTACTCCTGCTGCATACCATTTGTGTCCCGACTCGAATATCTGTTTAATTGTCAAAGGATTGTTAAATCAGTGTAGGCAGCGCCGCATAATAGGAAACACGGGGAGACCACCTGATACGTGTGCTGCCAATACTTTCGCCCGATGGGTGTTCGCACCTAGTTCTCATGGATTTCACCTTCACAAGTGTGCCTGAGAGTCTAGCTTGGCGAGTTGCTGGCCATTGATGATGGTCAACCGACGGTCTTCTTGCCAAACAAAACAGTTCTACCCGCCATATGTCAGCAGCCGGTAGCGGGGCCGGAGGAGTTTTATTAATATGCGGGAGGAATTCCATTCAGCGCTGGTCTAGGATCCGGTGGACGGATTGGCTCTGACTCAAAATGACGGAAAATATTGGCGGAAAAGCTTGACGGAAATGACGACGGAAATGACGATGGAAAATGATGGCGCCAAACAGGCGTATTCACCCACGATTCGTGAGCTGCCTCAAGGGGAGCGGCCACGGGAGCGGCTGAAGGAGTATGGGGCTAAACACCTGAGCAACACCGAGTTGGTTGCCATTCTGCTTCGCACCGGCATGCAAGGAGAGAACGTCCTATCGTTGTCGTCGCGGGTTCTGATGCAGTTCGACGGGCTGGCTGGTTTGGGCCGGAGTACCATCGGTGAGCTCTGTTCCCTGCGTGGTCTTAGCGAGGCCAAGTCCTGTCAGCTTCTTGCGGCCTTGGAGTTGGGCCGACGCTCCGTATCCCAGTCACCGGAAGAGAAGGTGACCATAAACTCGCCTCAGGACGTGGCCAACTTGCTGATGGCGGAAATGTGCCTCTTGGAGCAAGAACACTTGAAGGTATTGCTGTTGAACACCAAGAATGAGTTGATGAAAATCCACGAAGTCTACGTGGGAAACGTCAACGCTTCTGTGGTGCGACCAGCCGAGGTGATACGCCCGGCGGTCAGGGAAAACGCGCCTTCGATTATCGTGGTTCACAATCACCCGTCGGGCGACCCAACTCCCAGCCAGGAAGACATTGCAATAACCAAGGATTTGATTGCTGCCGGCAAACTGCTGGGTGTGGAGTTGCTGGATCATGTGGTGATTGGCAACCGTAGCCGGTTCGTAAGCCTCAATGAAAAGCGTCTGGGGTTCAGTTAAGCAAAACAAAGAACAGAAGTTTGTGTGTAGTTGCCTACCTAAGAAAAAGCGTCTGGGGTTTAGTTAAGCAAGCCGCAGAACAGAGGGTTGTGTGTAGTTGGTCTACCTAAGTAAAAGAGGTTGGGGTTCAGTTAAGCGAGCCATGCTATACACTTGTACTGGAGAGCCGGAGATACCGGTTTTGATCCCCGGAAGGAGACCATGAGTCCAGATATTTAGCCATTCCTCCTTGTTTTTGTTAATTCATGTCCTTGGGCTTGTTGGGAGTGGTTTTGGGGTTTCTGAGGCCTAACAGTGGCGATCTGGATGCGGTTCTGGTAGGTGTATTGCCCAGAGCCTGCTGAGTTGGAGCAAGGCGGATGCCAGCAGGGATGAGTTGCAGCTTGCCCTCTATACCTACATTGTGTGGGTATCGCTTTGCTTGATAGGCGCCTGGGTCGGCCTCACACTTCGGCCGATAGGTGATGCGTACGCGTCCAAGCCTCAAAGGTTTGAGCCTAGTCGAGGTAACCCTTAGCTTAAATGCCAAGAGGGCGTCTCAGGACGTTTGCTTGGTCAAGCCATCTGGCCTGCGCCAGATTCGGAATCGGTTTTAGCCGGTAGATTCTTGCTGGGCTAGCCACCGCTCGTTGGCCATCTGGAATACTCGTCTCACCTGCTCGACGTTGTAGGGCGCTTCCTCCGACTCTGCCGAAGCCCATTGGCTCCGGGGCTCCTCGAAGAAATCACCTCCATATACATGGATTGCTCCTGTATATTCCGAACGAGGGTTGGCCACGGCGTGGATGGCGTCTTTGGCCAAGGCAATGGCATCGTGGGAGTGCAACTCTTGGGCGCCGGTTCTAATCAGGCCCGTGCCTTCCTTGT
>Ga0066383_10000589_pt1 | contig 13138 bp, 12 predicted proteins | sample Knorr_S23_td_Bot_FD_70950 | JGI IMG/M metagenome (GOLD analysis project Ga0066383, IMG submission 70950) | Marine microbial communities from Southern Atlantic Ocean transect - Knorr_S23_td_Bottom_ad_3770_LV_A | ecosystem: Environmental > Aquatic > Marine > Oceanic | place: Southern Atlantic...
TTTGGTGTCAGGCGGCTCGGGGCAGGCAGTTATAAGGAATAACGTAAAAGGAAGAAGTAAGAAGTACGCCTGCCGGAAATATGTTTTGAAGTTTGATATCATCGAAACAATTCCATTATTTCCAGATCAAACATGTTTACCCTCCGGATTGTATACGTTCCACATGCTTTTTAAAATGGTATTCAAATCTGAATTTTTCGCTTCCCAATTCATTAGTTCATTGGCCTGTTTGGATGTGGCAATAAGTTCCGCGGGATCCCCTGGTCGGCGGTCGACAATAGTATAATTTATTGTATTGCCCGAAATTGCTTCCGCTTCCTTGATCACATCCATGGCGAATATGGTTATTGTATTAACCTCACGTTCATCGGACTCTCAGACTCAGAAGGTAATAATACCAGTTCACCCGTCGATAAAAAAGCTGGGCAACCATAGAAACCTCTTTCATTGCCATCAATTTCCCAAATGATAGACCCGTCTTGCACAGCAACAACGCCTTCAACTGTTCCCCAATCATAATCCCAACTTGCTGCGTAGACGATTCCTAAATTATCTGTAACCAAATGTGTCCCTACATATTTTATGGATTCGCCTAAATAAGTCTTGATATAGTTTGAGCCATCATTAGAGACACTGATTAAGTAATTTTCGGGATAATCCATTCCTACTGATTTAAGACCTATAAAATGTATATTGCCATCAATGTCAATACAGGGTGCTATAGTATGGTCTAATGTTAAACTATCCATTTGAATGGTCCATCTTTCACTTCCATCTGGAAATAATGAATACAGAAAATTGTCAATAATATTCAAGCCATAAATATTATCATCATTATCTACCAAAATGTACAAACTACGAGATAATGTTGATTCCCATAATACAGAACCATCAGAGCTGCTGCGTGCAATTAATCGCCCCTGATTGGTATACAATACATCTCCAGCAATATTAAATGTAATTCCATAATTATTATCTTCGTTTATCCAAAGGATTTCACCATCTGAATTCAATGCAATAAGTTGATTAGGTATACCTTCTAACCAAGAACCACTATTCCATGTATAAATAGTACCATCAATTCCAATTGTAATATAACTGCTGTATAATGGGTATCCTGTGTCAACATTCCAAACAACCTCACCTGAATTAGCATCGAGACAATATATATACCCTCGGGGTGTTCCGATTATTACCTTGCCGTCAATTGTAAGTAAAGGTGCTCCAGATATTTCGGCAAAATTATCATCTTCACATATATCTGTGCTCCATAACAAAGTCCCATTAGTGGATACACAGATAACCAAACAATTATCATCACCCACTGCTGAAACAGCAAAGTAAATATTATCATTACCTCCGACAGCAGCAGAGCCCATATTAAAACCAATTGATGGGTTGTAGAGTTCAATTACACTATTTCCAGATGGGCCAATACCATCAAACCTCCCAGTACCTTGCGGGTCATGCCTGAACATTGGCCAGGGAGAATCTGCCAATGAAGGCCAGTCTACACTTTCTTGAGCAAATGGAGATTCATCCTGTTTCTCATCATTATCAAACAGGGTACATGAAAAGAGAATTAATAATAATAGGAATCGCTTCATATAAGCAATATTACACCCATCCAGTCAGAAATGTCTACCCCCCCCCCTCGCTACTTTAGTTCAGATTTAGTACTCTATTTCCTACCATTTTTTGATTTACTGAACCACTTATTTTACTGAACCGTTTTACTGAACATTTAAGTGGTTTTTATTTTATCTATTCTCGTTTACTGAACCACTACTGAACCGATAGTTCCAAGTCCTACACGAGAGAGATTTAAGTATATGGAAACATTACGAATGAGCTGCTCTACCAACTGAGCTACGGTGGCGTTAATTAAGCGTGAAAAAATACACTTTTAATTCTACGTCTATCAACTATTGGGGTTGGTAATATTTCGCTGATCTATAGGCACCGTAAATTTCTCCAGTATAAAAAATAACCGCCATTGAATAAGCAAAACTTTTCCCAAAATAATTATCTCGTTTAGATGCGTCTATTGCAGAAGACGCTGTGAAATATACCATGACAAAGCCCATAAATCCGTCAAACCACCTGCCGGCATATACGCGCCCGGCGCCGGGAAAGATCGAAAGAATTCCCGCTACAATAGGAGATTTCTTTTTGGAAGCTATTAAATGAGAAGTTGGATGATCGATCAGTCGTCCGTCAGCATCATGGAATCCACCACGCATGTGTAAATGGTTGAAAAATGCAGATGGATTGCAGCGGACGATACGGTCGGCGGTCATGGGAATACCTTTTAAAATACCATTTTCTTTGATGGCGATGGCACCATACTGACTGCAGCTGGGGTAAAACTGGCAATCCAGTAAACGTGTATTATGGGATAATCGTTGCCAGCCGGCAATGGGTAAAACGGCTGCTTTTTCTATAATAGTTGCGTTAGGTGAAGTGAGAACTGAATCAGCAGGATACTTTGATTGAGCCAAAATGATAGATGTAATTAGAAGTAAAATTCTCATGGTTTTTGAAAATGACCGCGTATGCTACGAGCCAAGAGGGTGATGAGTAGCAATGCTATTGAACCTAAAATTACTGTTTCTTTTGCTGGAAAAAATACTTTTACTGTGGATTGCAAAAAGCCAATTGTTCCCTCACCGCCTAAGACCGCAGCTGAAATCACAATGGCAGTTAACACTTGCTCCGGGCCATTTTTGGATGCTCTCAAAGCAATGAAACCACCAATGGCAATGAGGATCGCTAAGTTGAACCCTAAAAATAAACCGATCCCCAATGGCATTAGATGAATGGAAAAAAATTTGCCTCGGGATCGAAATGCCTCAATGATTATAGCCAAAATCAATCCGCTCATAAAAACTCGCGGATGGGGTAGGCCTTGCAAATTCGCTGCGACAATTTGCGCCTGTGGTGCGGGAAATTCATGTGTGAATAATTTTTCAGCAATAACAGGGCTCTGAATTACACTAAACAGTGCCGGTATCATAAGTGCTACCGCAACTGCGGCTATGATATCGACAATGACTATTTGTTTATGATCCGTACCGACGATTTGAGCTGATTTATAATCATGACCAATATCACCGGCAATCGCTGTGGCGGTGGCGATGAAAAACGTGATGATATAGCGGTGTTCCAAGGAAATTTCAAGATTAGCCAAGCCAAAGAAAAATGTAATCAATAACGTGGATAATAATCCAAATTGTTCGAGGGGATCAATATTGGTCAAGCCTGTCATACGGCTGGCAAGGTTTACCGTAATAAATGTCAGTATTAAACATAGTGCCACTGCGAAAAGAGGAATACCTATAAAAAACAGCAATAGACCGCTGATTAACGTTATACCCCACACCCACGGCTGTTGTTTTAAAATGATGGATTTTGTCGGCAGGGGTGAACCGGCATGCATGAGGATATATCCAATCCCTGAACCGATGACTAATCCCATTCCAAAATTCTGAATTTTTAGCGTTACATCCGTTCCATCGAGCATAGTTATTAAAACCACAGCAGCAATAACAGATAGAATTCCTCCAGCTCCCCAGGAAAAGCTGTTAGCAGAACCAAGAATAATTCCTGTAGCAATGACCATGGGCATGATCAGGATCAAGATGGACTGCGATCCAACAGCGCCAAGGTTGATATAATTCCAACTTAAGGCATCTCTGCCTAAGGTAAAAATAGCAGCAAGGAGTCCAAAGATAATCATAAGGTCAAAACGATGACTCTGATTGAATCCAGTTTTGATCACTTCGCCGCCCGCCCGCCCAGCCGGATAAGGTAAATTACGTTTTATGACGTATTCTTTCCGTAATGGAATTGATAAGCCAATTCCAAGAATCGCACCACAGAGACAAATCAACGCCAGCCAGCCATGCGGAAAAAGGGTTGGATTTTCCAGAATGAGCCCAGGTAATGTAAACACTACAGCCGCTGCCATAAGCCCACCAATTGATCCACCGGCTTGGGCAATATTGACCTTGTTTGGAGACAAGTCATTAACAAGTCTTAAGAGCCCTGCTGATACAATGATAGAAAAAATAATTGGCCAGGGCAAAGCACCCATTTTTAGTGCGATATAAGCACTGGTGAAGAACAGAAAAACGGCAATGATGACAGCTGTAATAGCTGATTTCAGCATGATTGAGTTTAGGAAAAATTCTCTTGAATCCTTCATGCTTTTACGGCAATTTGAGCTAATGTCATGAGGAGAATTTTTATATCCCTGCCCCTGATTATCTCCTGTATAATAGCAGAAGACAATACTCTTTATTTACTTCATACCAACAATACCAACGGCGCTCTGGAAAATTGTTATTGTCCAGACCATCCTTTTGGGGCCGTCGAAAAACGGTCTACATTTATTAAAAATTTCATCAGTGAGCACCCTAATACTGTTGTATTGGATGCAGGAGATTTCTTTCCGGTTACCAAACGTCCGTTTCTGGATAGCCTTATTATTGATGCTTATGCTTCATTGCCATATGATGCTGTCCTTGCCGGTGATCAGGAATTATCCAGAGAAAACTTGGGTCGTTACACAAAAAAATTGGATTATCCAACATTAGCAGCAAATCTAAATAATTTTGATAAATTAGGGTTAAGTGATCATATTATTTTTGAAAGGGGTGGATACACAGTTGGGGTCATTGGTACGATCCATCCAAGTGTTTTTCGTTTTTATCCGAAGGAAATAATAGATCGCATTGAACTTGAGAACCCTGAAGAAACGATTCGTTCATTCGTTTATGATTATTCAGATACTTTGGATATTGTTATTGCTTTGACACATCAAGGCCATGACAAAGATGCTACTCTAGCGGAATCAATTTTCGGTATAGATGTCATTGTTGGCAGCCATTCACAGACAAAGATGGATACAGGTGATGTAGTCAATGATTGCTTGATCGTCCAGGCAGGAAAAGAGGGATATTATGTTGGTATTGTAACACTTGAGTTTGATGCTGAAAAAAATATTACAACCTCAGCAGCTAGAACTGAAACCATGACCCTGGAGATGCCTGATGAACCGTATATTATGGAATTGATATCAGCACTGGAAAAAGAAACTGGTCACATAAACCGCAACAAACTCAAACACCAGAAATCTGAATAATGGAAACCATCATTCAAGCTTTTGTTGACAATCCTGTTTACCTGGCTGTGGCAGTAATATTAGCACTTGTCATTATCATTGGTTTTATAAGAAAGTTAATGAAATTGGTATTAGTAGTAGCTGCAATTTTAGTTATTTACATTGCATATATGATTTTTTGGCTTGATAAAAGTCCTTATGAAATAAAAGAAGAATTAGAAAAAATCCCTGAAAAATTAAAAGAAACAAGCAGTCAAATTTTAGACACTGGTAAAGATAAAATTGAGAAAACTTTTGAAGAAAAACTGGATGAAAAAGTAAAGGATCTCGTTGCTCCTAATTAATTGCGTCTCGCAGACGGCCGGTCAATAATTTCACAATACCTTGCATAATTTCTATATTGCTGCTCATAATCTCATAAAAATCTTCCTGAGTGATTTTTAGCAACGTAGCGTCTGTTTCCATTGTTGCATCGGCAGATCTGGGTTCTTGATCTAACAAGGCCATTTCTCCCAAACAGGCACCTTTCCCCAGTGATGCAATGTGTCGATCACCTTTGTGAATCTTTACATCCCCATCCAGAATGATATAAAGTGAATCGCCATAATCTCCTTCCACAAACAAAGGAACATTGGCATTGAACTGTTCCTCATCAGTGATCTGTGCCACTTTAGAAAGCTCTTCCGTGGGTATTGTTTGAAACAGGTTTACGGTTTTTAACAGGATTGTTTTTTCCAATGTGGAATACATGGTTAACTCCTCTTTGTTCAGTTTGAATTTTTGTAATTGTTCATCCAGCCCATCAACAGCATCATTATTGGTGATGATTTCTTTCAAAGCTAATGATCCAGTAATATTCTCCCAGTCAATGTTTTTCAGCACAGAAATGAGTTGATGTTTTAAAGTAAAATCTGTTGCCACGGCTGCAGCCCATTCATTATCACCAGAAATCATTATAACCAAGTGTTTTTCCAAGCCGATAGGTATTTCATCAAAATGTTTTTTACCAATATTAGTCAGCTCATTTGTAGTAAGTCCTTCTACTAATGGTGTGATCAATTCTTTTTCTTCCTGTTCAAAAATATTATCCAATACTTCCAAAACGAAAGGCATCTGCCGCCGGTCTTGTTTTTTAATGGTCTGTAAATAGGATTCTACTGGTGTGGTTGGTATATCAATAATACCAAGTTTTAATAAGAACGGTACTTGTTTTGATAATTCATGTTTGATCACTTCATTGAGCACATGTTCATTATCGACACTTTCTACACTGTGTAAAAAATCGATCAATCGATAAGCATGATTTGAAATTCTATTAACCTCATTCTTTAATTTAGCGCTTTGGTCTTTAGATAATGGTTCTTGCCGGGCCATGTTTAACAAAGTATTTATTATTTCACCGAATACACGTTTTTCTTTTCTTTCGATCAGACCAATAAGAGCATCAACGGTTTCATTAGTTCTAAAAGCCCGCAACGTAACAACAATACCTCTTAACAGGTTTTGACCAATTTCTTTATTTTCGAGTGCTATTAAAAACTCCTCTATTACTGCATCTTCAGAGAACTGCTGTAATGTATATCGTGCAGTAGGCAATGTTTTAGGATAGGCCAAGTTGGTAATGATTGCGGGAATCAATTCAGAATTTTTTCGTTTAACAGCCACATCCAAGCAAGCATTACTTGTTATCTCCGAAGAATCTTCAAGGAAGTTTATTAGTAAACTATTTGTAAGGATTTCTTTCTGGTTTGTCAGATGCCGTATAGCCATGGCTTGGATCTTCGGATCGTCACTGCTCATTTTATCCTTTATCAAAAGCCGAGCAGCTTCTGTTTTATCCGATTCCATGAGCTGCAGTGCTGCGGCTGCGGTAATTTGGAGTTCAGAATCTGGATTCGTTAAATATGATTCCACTATAGGTAAAGCATCTTTCAGTTTGCGTATCCCAGCTACATTTATGGCAATATCTGCCAGGTCACTATTTTTTAGCAAAGACAATAATTCATTATCAGATATAACATTAGAATTTTCAGCTGATATTTTCAAAACGGTTCTACTGACTTCAATATTATCACCGTGAAATAAATCATTTAATGTTTTGGCCCATGGTGTTAGTGGAATATTTTCGATCAATTCCAACGCGAAGAGCTGTTTGATCTCATCTTCATCCCGAAGCGTTTTTTTAATTGTCGCCACCATGGCGCTATCAGCTACATCTACTTCAAGATCTTCAAAATTTAATTGCCGTTTTTCGATCGCTTTTTGAAGAGCTTTTACATAACCTGTCTTTGTTTTAAATGTGTAGAAGACCCATAGCCCAGCAACCAGTAGGACAGCAATGCTTAAATATTGAAGTGGTAGCCACTTTGCAGCTAGAAAAATGGATATACCAGCGAACCCCTCCATAAAGGCTTTTATTGTTCCATCAATAACTGGCTTTTTCTCACTTCTTGCTTTTGGGGGAACAGGTAGCCATAATAACTGGACAGTAGCATTATTGATGGTGAATTTGAAAACTTGGTCAGCAAACTTAGGAATGAAGATCGTAGCTAAAAGAGGTACCATAATGAAACCTATTGATCCAGCAAAAAGACCTATTGGTAGGATGATAAGACCAACCAACACACCAAACCGAGCAAGGATCCGCCCAGTTAAGAAGAATTGAACTATAAACCCAGCTGCACCTGTTATTGCATAAAATAATCCAAAAAAGTTGACCAACTCATCTTGGGTCGGATAGGCAATAGATGCCATGATCTTAAATTGATAATCCACAAATTTTGACACAAAAGCCATGGAACAGATCACAATTGTTATTGCAATCAAATAGCTATCGAATTTGCTTTCCCCTTTTTTTGCTGAAGCAGATTTTACTGGACCGCTTTCCAATTCCATTCGATGTGGTCTAATAAATAATGATGTTAATACAGTAATTCCGAGGAAAAAGACAGTAGCAAAAAGCAGTTTATCTGATCCAAAAGTTTGTACAAATGGACGAATACTAAATCCTACGACCATACATGCGATAGCACCACTCCCGCTGATAATTCCAAAAAGTCGTTTGGCTTGCCTGGCGTCGAATACTTCACTCATGAGAATCCAGAATTGTATGATGGACAGAACGATCATTATCTCAACCCAAATATAAATTATTGGGATGACTAACCCCTGAACCATGAAAGTAAGTGGGATCAAACTGCTGCCAAAAATAGCAGCTGAAAAAATAATAATCGTAGTTAGATCACGACCTCGAGTGAGTTTAGTATAAAGAGGTATAACACCCGCCATGACTATGGCAATGGCCACAAACATGAGAGGTAGGTATGTTTTTTCAAACTTGCTTAGAAAAAAAGCATCACGGGCTGAACCGGCAGTGATGCTCATGGCAGCAACAGAAAAATGATGAATAAATAGAATGAGAAAAGGTTTTCCTTCACCTTTTTTTATATCGAAAATTTTAGATAAGAAATTCACTATTCGTTCAACTAGTTTTGAGACTATTTGATAAATTAGATAAAAAACTCATAATAAATTACTTGCTAAATCAGCTAAAGCGGAAACAGGAATAACGATATTATTATCCTGAAAATTGTACAAACACTCCGAATCGTGGAGAATTACATTTGTATCCAGGATGAACAGTTTTGTTTTAAGTTTGGCTTTAGGCACTGGTTGTTAATGGGTGTGGTTTACTCTATTTTCTAAATACATATAATGAATAAAATATAGTCAGATGACTTCCAGCAATACAAGCCTATCTATAGTGATAAAATCAGTTATAATAAGTTTATATAAAATAAATACCCAATGCAGAAATATAAATTGTAGAAAAAACATCACACCTGGTTATGTTAGAACAACCAGAATCTGTTAATGAATTAATCACTAACTTTATTCAACAATAGAGAAAAGAAATGTTTAGAGAAGATTTATTAAAAGGAAAAACCATCATTGTCACCGGCGGTGGAACTGGATTAGGAAAAGCCATGGCAACTCGATTTGGTGAACTGGGGGCCAATCTTGTTATTGCCAGCAGGAGGGAGCAGGTTATCCAAGACGCGGCTGAAGAATTACGTAAAACGGGGGCGGACGTTTTAGGCCTATCATGTGATGTTCGGGACTCTGCCAGCGTTCAGGAATTGGTTGATGCTGCTAAAAAGCAATTTGGAAAAATTGATGTTTTGCTGAATAATGCAGCAGGAAATTTTATCAGTCCTACGGAAAATTTATCCACAAATGGTTTCAAGGTAGTCGTGGACATAGTTTTAAACGGCACCTTCAATTGCACACACGCTGTAGGTAAAGAAATGATTGCTGATGGTGGCGGAACCATACTCAACATTGTTACCACGTATGCATGGACAGGATCAGGTTATGTGGTACCATCTGCAGCAGCTAAAGCGGGTGTTCTGGCAATTACCCGGTCATTGGCTGTAGAATGGGCAAAATATGGAATTCGAACAAATGCAATAGCCCCCGGACCTTTTCCCACAGAAGGAGCGTGGAGTAGATTGGCGCCTCCTGGATTAGGAATTGAAAAGAAGATGAAGAATAGAATTCCATTAAAACGGTTTGGTGAACGTATTGAATTAGCAAATCTTGCGTCTTATCTGATTAGTGATGAAGCGGGCTATATAAACGGGGAAGTGGTTACCATTGATGGCGGTGAGTGGTTGCAGGGGGCTGGGCAGTTCAATGATTTGGAAAAGGTACCAAAAATGGCTTGGAAAGCCATGGCTGCCATGCGCAAAAAATCTAAAAAGTAGATTTTAGAAGTTCAGTTAAATAAATTCCAGTAAGCCCGTAAAGAATTATTGTATAAGGAATAGCGATCACAATAAAAACAAATGGACTGGTGCGAAATTCCTCCGCATAGGGACTCGTTTGAGTTTTTTTAACAAGCTTTCTAAAGCCCTTCATGGTTAGATGGGCTAACCAGCCGCAAATTGCAAAGAAAAATAAAATAACCACAGGGTCAATCCATATTAATGAATTTAACCAATGTCCAAACTTCATTGATTATTACCCAAGAGTGCTGCCCCAAATACGCCCGCCGAATCACCAAGTTTATTTTTCAAAATAGGTGTTACAACTTGTTTGCTGAATACTTCAGCATAAACAGCATCTTTGCCTTCAGTATAAAGTATATCAACTTTTGAAAGACCGCCGCCCAGCACAATGCAATTTGGATCGATTATGTCGATTACATGACTTAAAGCACGTCCAAAGTTGAGAATAAATCTTTCTTTCCATTCAGGGTGATCTTTGTAAAACCCTTTTTCTATAATATCAGTAACCATATGTTTTTGCCCAGTCAATTCCTCCCATTCTTTTTCCAGGGCTGAGCCGCTGATGTATGCCTCTGTGCAACCTTTATTTCCACAGTAACAGTCACGACCATCGGGATACAGGACATGGTGACCCCATTCACCAGCAATATAATTTGGACCCCGATGAATTTTGCCATTGATGATAATTCCACCTCCCACACCTGTGCCCATTATGACACCGAATACCACACCATAACCTTTAGCTGCTCCCAAAATCGACTCAGCAAGGGCAAAGCAGTTTGCGTCGTTTTCCATAAAAACAGGTAGTTCAAATGCTTTTTCCAAATCTTTTTGCAGGGGTTCACCAATAAGACAAAGTGTGTTGCTGTTTTTCATAACCCCTACAGTGGGATCTAGAGCACCCGGAGTACATATACTAATTTGTTTAACACTAATAGATTTTTCTAATAATTCATGACCTAATTCGGATATTCTGTTAATAATAGCCTCATAGCCATCTTCTCGATTTGTCGGGATCCTTTTTCGCTCGATTATATTGTTATTTTTATCTAGTACAATCCCTTCAATTTTAGTTCCACCAAGATCAATGCCTATCTTATGCATCCATTACCTCTTTTAATACTGTTTTAAATTCTGATAAAATCATTGCTGTCGCACCCCAGACTTTATGTCCTGATAATAAAAAATAGGGTATATTTACGTAGTAACCACGGAGATTTTTCTTTTCTTGAAGTTCATTATCATCATTTAATAATTCATTAACAGGAACTGAAAAAACAGTTTCAACTTCTTCCGGAGCCGGTTGTGGATCAAAATTTGCATTAATAATGCCAACGAAGGGTTTAATAATAAATCCTGTTACTGGGACAAATAAAGGAGAAAGAGCTCCAATGAGGTCTACATCATCCGCATGGATACCTATTTCTTCTTGTGTTTCACGGATGGCTGTGGAAGATAAACTTTCATCAGATTCCTTTGCGCCCCCAGGCAATGAAATCTGCCCCCGATGGTGCTCCACTTTCTGTGTCCGTTTTGTCAACGTAAAACAAATATCTCCATTTTCTTCGAATAACAGTATTAAAACAGCTGATTGGATAGCATCTTTTTCAGTATTTTTAAAATTAAAAGGTTCATTCATTTTGACTAGCATACGCCTCTGAATTTCTTTACCAGGTAGATTTTGTTGTAATCTTTTTTTTAGCTTATTTGCAATTTTACTTAATTCCATGGGAGGAAAAGTTATCGTTTTTTTCATTAATCTGCCCGATGTTTGACAACGCTCATGAAGTTGAAACACATCATTTGGGATTGGAACGGTACACTTCTAGACGACCGCTGGTTGTGTGTTGAATCCATAAATAAATCACTTTTAAAGAGAAATTTGCCATTAATTGATGAAGAAAAATATCTGGATATTTTTTGTTTTCCCGTGGAAAATTATTACAAGAAACTGGGATTTGATTTTGAAAAAGAGCCATTCACCATTTCCGGATCAGAATTTATTGCTAATTATAATGCTCGCTTTCATGAACCTGAATTACAGCCAGGTGTTGTACAATTACTGGAATTTTTAAAATCAGTTGGTTTAACACAATCAATTCTTTCTGCCGGGAAACAAGAATTTGTGAGCGATTGGATCATTCATCATCGTTTAGAAAAATACTTTTTAAACGTTTTGGGTATTGATAATCATTATGCTTCAGGTAAAATTGAAATTGGGAAGAATTTGGTGAGTGAGATGGAGTATGATACTGACGAACTTTTGTTGGTTGGAGATACGATACATGACCGTGAAGTCGCAAATGCAATGGGAGTAATGTGTGTATTAATTGCTCAAGGGCACACCAGTTACAGCCGTTTACAAGCAACTGGTGCTACTGTATTTAATGATTTATTTGACCTGAAGAGGTATTTGCAGGATCTACTACCAGTCAACCGAAGCGTTAGCACCTAATCCAGGGCCATAGAACAGCGCATTCAACAGTAACCGTTCAGAGCCTCTGAAAAACCCTCTAAAATTGGGTTGCGTTGCAAAGAGGATTACTTGACCATTGCCCAATCTTTCCCTGGTGGCCCATGAACCATTGGCGATTCTGACTTTAGCTTCAGGCCATAATAAGCCGCCCAAGCGCAAATCCTCTGGAGGCGCTAATCGAGCGGGGGTTGCAGCTGGGTCTTTAGTCATCAACACTGTGGATGTATTGAACAGCACAGGCACCATTTCTCCACAGCCAAAATTAAGCCAGTGTTCCTGGTCTAGATTTACTCGCAGGATTGCGCCTTGAGGGCTTAATTTTCGGCCCAACTCATCGCGGTCTTTTAATTCTTTCAAATTGGATTTTTCCTGCGCCTCTTCTGCTTTGTCATCAGCTGTTTCTTTTCCTTCCCACAACTCCAAACTATCTACGCTGATTTCTGATGCTGCTTGGTACTGACTGAGATTGTAATTATAACTGTCTAATTCTTTAAGAATTTTTCTTTTTTTACGAACAGCGCTTAACCCTGATGAGGAATCGGCCAGAGAATTGGCTGAGCCAGCAAGGGCAATGAGCGTACCACCATCATCAACCCAACTTTTCAGTTTCTTTAATCCGTTTTCGCCGAAGACTTGTTTAATTGAACCACCCCTAGTTGATGGCATAACCAATACATTATACTTTCTTAAATCAGTATTACGCACATTCATGAAATTCAAAAGCGTAACTCGCGTTTTCAACCGGGA
>Ga0066383_10000595_pt1 | contig 13071 bp, 16 predicted proteins | sample Knorr_S23_td_Bot_FD_70950 | JGI IMG/M metagenome (GOLD analysis project Ga0066383, IMG submission 70950) | Marine microbial communities from Southern Atlantic Ocean transect - Knorr_S23_td_Bottom_ad_3770_LV_A | ecosystem: Environmental > Aquatic > Marine > Oceanic | place: Southern Atlantic...
GAACCACTGACACAAGCAAATTTTGTCTCAATACCTCCACAGTGTTCAAATGCACCTTGACCATAAACCTGTTCTAACATTCCAATAACATAAGAGTTCATTGCCTTTGATTCATCAAATGCTGATTCAGTTGAAACATATAATCTTCCAATATCTTCTGGGGATAGTTTGTTTTTTTGCATAATTTTCAAACATGCATTTGCTGCAAGACATGCTGGGTCTTGATTGGCATCAACAATTGCCATTTGAGAAACTCCAAGACCTTTTTGTAATTTTACTGGGTCTAAACCTCTGGCTTTGGCAAAATCAGTTGCATCAATATATAATCTAGGGATGTATATTGCAATGTCATCTATTCCTGCTGTCATAAGCTTCGGTTCGGTGGTTCACTAATAAGGATATCCAGTAAATTCTAACTAAGAAGGAAATTTTACTGCTTTTTTGTTCTTTATTCATTAATTGATCGCTAAAAATTTTATTTTCTAAGTTCTGTTTCAAAAATATTCCCTCCAGGCTATTTTTTGAGCAAAATTATTTCAAACTAACCTAACAAATGGCATATTTTTGATAATAATTTAGATTTGATCGTAAATCAATCAGAAATTTTAAACATTGGTAAAATTCAAAAGATCATTATGAATGATCGGAAATGTGATGAATGTGATGAAAAAGCAGTTCGGGAATATGAAGGCAAATTTCGTTGTGAGAAACATCACTCAGAGGCAAAACGTATAGCCAATATCAAATTTGAAAGAAGTGAATCTCGCAAAAAATATGCGTTGGTTATTGTTGGTGTGATTGGGATAGTAATTGGTTCTTATGTAATTTATCAATTTGTTTCAAATTTATGATAAAAAAGAGCTTTTCTTTAAATTAGATAATGAAGTAGTAAACATGATTAAATGAGTGAAACTTGGAGACAAAGACTCAGCCGAAGGAGATTGGAAATAGGAATTGAAGGACCAGAATATGATTACATACAAGGTTACATCGAGTTTTACTGTTCTGAGGCCGATCGTAGATGCAAAGAAATCGACATGAACAAAACTGTAGATGAAGTAATCGATTCCATGAAAAACGAAGACTTTGATAGATTTACAAGATCAGTTATTGATTCTGTCCATAAAAAACAAGGATATGATGGACAGGCTCCTGCTCAAATGGCTTGATTATGTATAGAATCTACCGTTCTATCTCATAATATTCAACTGGATGAGTAAACTGTCTGTTAAAATCAACTTCACTCCAGAATTTTTCTTCATCAATTTCTTTTCCTTCTTCAATCCATACGTTTAGGATTTTTTGCATAAACATTTGTGTAGTATTATCAATTTGTGGCCGTATTCCAGTCTCTTTTTCTATTCTATCTCTCTCTTCTTTGAATTTTTTTAATAATCCTTTGAGGTTTTTGCCATTAATCTGGGCAGTTTTTTTTCTTTTTTGAGTTTGCAAGTCTTTCCTAAAATTGGATAAAAATCCCATAATATTACTATGAGACGTTTTTTAATAAAGAATCTAAATAAACGGGTCAGCCATACATGGCTTATGAAGAAGATTTTTGTTAACGGTTATGGGTCTATTGGTAGTAGAATTACTTCTTTTCTTAAAGATGATCCTGAGATTACAATTATTGGTGTTGGTAAATACTCCCCTGATGATAAAGTAGAACTTGCTAATTCTAGAGGTCTAAATGTCTATGTACCAGAAAGAAAACTAGGTGATTTTTCAGATTACAAAATTGCCGGAAGTATAGAATCTGCACTTGATGATTGTGATTTGGTAATTGATGCCGCTCCAGAGGGGTATGGTTACAAAAACAAAAAGAGTCTCTATGAACCAAAAAATATCCAAGCGATTTATCAAGGTGGAGAATCCACTATGGGGTCTGAAGCTGTTTCCGATTTACTGTTTAACTCTAGGGTAAACTATGACAAAGCATTTGGACAAAGTCATGTAATGCAAGGCAGCTGTAATGTCACTGGCATGGGACGAATTCTAGAACCATTACGTAACAAATTTGGGGACAAATTGATTCGCTTTGATGTGACTCTTGTTAGAAGATGGGCAGATATTGAACAAACTGACAAAGAACTTTCAGATACCATAGAAATGACAGAAAAACCTCACCATGGTGATGATGTTAAGATGTATTTCGGAAAGGATGCTCCTCTTTTTGTCAGAGCAATCAAGGTACCAACAAGACAAATGCATTTACACATAATGGATATCAGGTTCAAAGATGTGGCACCAAAATATTCTGAAATTCATGAAATTTTTGCAAATGAATCGGGTGTTGCTACTTTATGGACTGCAAAGGGTACCAAAGATGTTAGAGATTATGCTCAAAATATGGGTTTTAATTTTACAGATACAAATATGGTTCACATTCATGCTAATATGACAACTTCAATTGGCGACACAGTTCAGATGATGTATTCTGATGATCAAACAGGAATTGTAATTCCTGAAAACCATATGCTGATACAAGCAATGCTATTTGAAAAACCATATGAGGAAGCTTTGAACCATACAGAATCAATTTTTCATATGAACGAAAAAAAGCAAAAATTACAAGAACATTTTGCTAAAAAAGACTAGTTTCTGATTCTCTCAATTCGAATTTTTTGAGGAATGTTTTTTGAAACTTTTTCAACAATTATTCTGAGTTCTTCTAATTCCACCTTATCTCCTTCTTGTGGAATATCTTTGAGTCTTTCATGGAGTAACCCATTAAGTGATGCATAATCATCTCCTTCTGGAACGTTGGTATTGAAAATTTTGTTAATAACATCAATCTCAATATCTCCATTAGTAATTATTGTGTCTTGATCAATTCTTTCATATCCTATTGGTTGAGGCAGGTCTGTCTCATCTTCAATTTCACCTACAATCTCTTCTACCAAGTCTTCTAGAGTAACAAGGCCTTCAACACCATTATGTTCATCAATAACAATTGCCATGTGAATTCTTCTTCCCTGCATCTCCTTTAACAGTGAACTGACCATCTTTTCTTGAGATGCAAAAACAGGTTTTCGTGCAATCTGCTCTAGACTTGTCATCTTGTTGTCTTTCTCTAATTCTTTAAGAATATCTCTAGCATGAATAAACCCAACAATGTCGTCTTTTGTGTCTCCATAAATTGGAATTCTTGAATGTCCACTTTGATTAATTTGCGGCAATGCCTCAAAAAGCAACATTTTTGAATTAAGTGTAAACATCTTAGTTCTTGGAGTCATGACAGAGCGAATTACAATATCATCAAATTTCAAAGCACCATGGACTAACTCCATCTCTTCTTTCTCTATTGCTTTTTCTTCTAATCCTTGAGCAACAACTCCTTTGATATCTTCTTCAGTAATTGGTGGAGGCGTATAACTACTTCCAGTTAACTTTACTACTGCTTTTGTAATAATCTCAAAAAATTTTACAACTGGATATAATACATAACTAAATGCTAACAACACAGGTGCATATCTTAACGCAATTTTAGTTGAATTTGCATTACAGTACGTTTTTGGAGTAATTTCACCAAATACAAGAATCAAAAATGTCATTACCCCAACTGCAATTCCCAATCCGTCATTTCCAAATAGTCTGATGGCTAAGCTTGTTGCAAGTGCTGAAGCTCCGACATTTACAAGGTTATTGCCCAGATTTACACTTGACATCATCCAACTTGGATTTGTTTTTAATTTGTGTAATGCTTTTGAGCCTTTCTTTCCTTCCTGAAAAAGTTGAATGACCTTTGATTTTTGGATTCCTACTAATGCAACTTCCAAGCCACTAAAAAATCCAGATAGTCCAATTAGAACAGTTAAAGTTACAAGTTCAACCCATAAATCTACCATAATATCCTCCGATAAAATTTCTCAGAACAATTAGACACGTTACTCATTTAGTTTTTTAACACCATCTTTTGGTTATCATGTATTTGTAAAACTGAAATTTAACTCTTAAGATATCAAAATAATTCTAAATTAATTAAGGCTAAAATCGAGCCTAATTTTTTGGGGGTTTTGCAAATTTATTTTGGGGATTATTATGGTATTCTACAGGAAGCATTGCATCTTTTTGTCTACCTGTAAGAATTCCAACCACAACATCATCGTTTTTGATTATGCCTTCATTGATTAATTTCTTAATTCCTACAACTGTTGCTCCTGATGCCATCTCACAATCAAAACCATTAAGGCCTACAACTGACATGCCATCAAGCATTTCAGAGTCTGAAACTGTTGTCACTATACCGTTTGTAAATTCTAATGCACGTAAACCTTTCAAAATATTTGTAGGTCTGCCAATTTGGATTGCAGTAGCTTTAGTTTTTGGGCGTATTCTTTCTTTATCTAAATGATCATAGTATCTTGATATTAATTCAGTGTTAGGGTTACCATTATTCCATCTAAGTTCTTCTCCTTCAAATTTTCCATTATACAAATCAGACAACGTACTTGCACCTTCAGAATTTATTACTGCGATTCTTGGAATTTTTTTGATCCAACCCCACTCATGTAATTCCATTAATGCTTTTCCACAACTTGATGTGTTTCCTAAAGCCCCTCCTGGATAAACAATCCAATCTGGAGATTCCCAATTAAGATACTCTAATGATCTAATTGGAATTGTTTTTTGTCCTTCGATTCTAAATGGGTTAATTGAATTTACGGTATATCCATTATGGTTTTGTATATCTTCTAATGATTGTTTTAATGCATCATCAAAATTTCCGTCAACTTCTACAATTTGAGCTCCAAATTGATATGCTTGACTAAGTTTTCCTGGAGCAATTTGTCCAGCAGGGATATAGACATCACAGTTTATTCCTTCATTAGCCGCAAACATTCCAGCAGAAGCTGATGTATTACCCGTAGATGCACAAACAATTTTTTTTGCACCAATCATTTTTGCATGTGTTACAGCCGTAGCCATACCATTATCTTTGAAAGAACCACTTGGATTGTATCCTTCAGGCTGCAACCATAAATTTTCATTTGGGATTTTTATAAATTTTGCAACTTTTGACATCTGATATGGTTTCGATTGTCTTCCTTCTGCCCCATCAAGTGATACCAGATATTTTGAGCACTCTTCAATATTTTCAGTATCTATCTGACAAAAATTTAGCAATTCTCTAAATCTCCAAACTCCACTCTCATCGAAAATATTTCCTTGTGAATTACGTCTTTTGTAAAATAGTTCTTTAAGATTGTCTGATGGGGTATTTTTATATTTGACATCTAACAAGTGGCCCTTTTCACATTGTACGTTTATACTCGTAATTTGGTATTCTAAACCGCATTGAGGATTAATACACTTAAGATAAGCATTATCCTGCATTGTCATTACAGATAATTAATGACAATTTAAAGCAAATGTGTAAATTTTATACAAGTCAAGCTATTTTTCCTAAACTTTAGATTAGATTAATCTGAAAAATAATTATGGTTACTTATAATGAATATCTAAAAAACATACTCAGGCAGATATTAGATTCTTACAACATGCTTAAAGGAATTGAAGATAAGAAAGAAGATCTTAATAATATTAAAAAAGAGATGTTGAAAATTAATGGATTTTTAAAAGTTGTATTAAAAAAAATCGACAGTGATAAAATCACTTCATCCAATTTTAGGGTAATAAAATCTAAATTTCAGCATTATTTGGATAACTATTACTTTGAAAAAGAAATTGAAACTATGGCGTCCTTATATTCCAACGACCTTAGTAGAGTAAAAAATATGAGATTAAAAATATTGGAAGCATTAGAAGACAAAAAAATGATGGAAGAGATTAAAGAATTAATCGAAAAAATATGACTAATGAAAAAAAATGTATATTATGTGGATGTAAAGATCATAAATTATTTGGATGTACAAGACACATTTCAAAAAAATGTAGTTGTTACAATCCATATAATTAATTTTAAAAAATAATTATTTTCTTCTAGGTCCTGATCTTTCGTGGAAATTTAAACAGCATTTACATTCTTTTTCAATACATTCGGACTCGCTATGATGACCACAAATTCCACATTCACAGCTTCTAGACATGTAATTAATTATGTTATTTAGAATATAATGTGTACCTTGATTTTTTATGAGTTTAAGGTCAAATGGGATTATTTTTTAGATTTTGATTTTTTTATAGGCTTTTCTTTTTCTCCCAATTCTTTTTCAATTTGTGATGCCTTATTTTCAACTGCTTTGATAATCTCTTGAATAAGCCCATCAAGATCACTATCCGCTGCTGGAGGTTCTACATTGTTAGCAATTTCATTAATTGTACTTGAAATTTCTGTACTAACATCCTCAAAGCTTTCAGGATCTTCATATGCTGCATTATAAAGTTCTTTGAGATTTTTTACCTGACCTATTACTTGGTCAGTTAGTGCAACTTTGTAGTCAGTTCCATTTACCACAAATTCTTTTGAACTCATATAACATTTTCAAGTTCTTTTGTTTATAATGTTTTTTAGAAATAAACCATAAATGTTAGATGTACTTTCTAATCAAAATACAATATAATCTAATGCATGAGCATCGCTGATTAATCGTGTATGATACGATTTTAAAACATACCCATTTTTAATAAAGTTTACAGGAATCCATCTGTTTGTTGAAGTATAATGACTCTTTTCAGACAATTCTCTTTCGATAGATTCAATATCAAATTCAGATTCTTCTACTTTTTGTGTTGTAAGATGCCTAATCGTTACAAGAATTTTTATTACTTTGACACGATCTCCAAGCTTCCATTTTAATGGAGGTTGCTCATCAGACACTTCCAATACTTTGATCTTCATCTGTTTTTTTCCAAAAGTATCAGAACTAATCAAAGTTGCTTCGTCAGTAAATTCTTCAAAACTAATTCTTGAATTGACTTCAGCGTCAGAGATTGTTTCTAATAATGATTCGGAGGTTTTTTTGATTGATTCAATATCCCTATTCTCTTTTGTCAACGTTCTTGTTCACTTATTATCCTTAAAAAACTAATGGAAAATTCTATTCGATTAGATATTTTTCCTTTGTTTTGTCTTAAATGGCATCAAACATTCCTTAAGAAACAGTTGTTTTCTTGTACCGTCTATTTTTGCAAAAAATTTACCCTCATAAGTACAGACACAATCTGTGATTTCCAAAGATTCATCCCAAATTTTGTAGAATTCTCTTAATTCCCGACTTTCGTATTTTGCTAAACCTATTCTTTTCTTTGAGAGAAATTTGAATGCCAATAGCACATTTCTTTTTTTATAAATATCAAATGTTTTTATCCATTCTAAACATCGTTCAATTTGATCTGCTGGAACTGGAAGCGATGTACTAGTTCCAGACTTTGCCTCTATGGTGAATATTATGTTCTCTTCTGTATTTACTGCCAACACGTCTGGCAACGCAATACTTGGAGATCCAAGCCTAAATGCTTTCCATTTTTCCACACTATTGAATCGTTTTACTAAAGTATCCTCCCACTGATACCCTCTCTGTCGACGCATTCTAGCTGCCATTTGGTGGTTTTTTGTACTTTTTTTAACAATCTTTTGTTTTGAAATAGTTAATGTCTGTGCTTTAGTTCTCATCGACAAATTATTCACTCTATTAGATATAGTAACGATGGTAATTACATAATAACTCAATAAAACATCATACACGTGTCATTTTTACATCAACAGTTCTTAAAAAAATGTTAAACACTTCTGTCTTATGGATGTGTTAGAGATATTGAGATAATAAAAACAATTGATCAATAAAAAAAGTGTGGTAAGAACTTGTATCTCTTTCATCTGAAAAATTATATTAAATTACAATGAGTTTATCAAACCCATTTATTTTACAAAATTCATGTTTGATGATCTTGTCAAAAATTTAGTTCTTATAAAACAAGATTTTGCAAAAAATTACACTGGGAGTGCTCATATTCAAGAGGTAATTCCTGTTTCTGTTACAAAGCAATTTCCACTAGACGCACATAATTTAGAGATGCTTCATGTTTTTGCTCAAAAAAATCCCATATACTTTAATTCATTTGAACAAAAAATTGCAGGAATCTCATGTATTGTTTACGAAGGAGATATCAACGAATACTGGATAAATAGTTTAAAACATGGTTCTAGTTGTCAACCATTTTACCCAACATGGATTATGTCTGCATATGTAATGTCATTAATTGCAAAAAAATTAGGATATAAAGAATTAGTAGACATTGGTTCTGGAGATGGTCGAATTGCATTCTGCGGAAAAATTTTAGGATTAATTTCACACAGTATTGAGATTGACGATGTATTGATAGAATTACAAAAAACGATTATCAAGTCTACAAATCAAAACTTTGATCCAAAATGTGAAAATGCATTAAAGTTTAATTATTCTCAGCTTCAATTGACACATCCTGTATTTTTTATTGGAGGTCTTGCTCAAATGGGAGGAGATATTTTGGCAACAGGTATTATTGATAAAATAAATGCTATTTCTAATATATCACATAATGCTGGACTAGTACTAGTTGGAACTTATTCTAAAAAACAATTATCAGGTGATTTGACTAATGGCGGATGGGGTTCTATAATTGAAAAATACAATCTAGACATAGTTGATATAGTTTCATTGCCCACTATTTGGTCTTTTGATCAAACAATTGAAACTCCATATATCTATACAAAATTCAATTAACATTGAAAAAATAACTTCCGTTAGAGATTCCACATTTTGAAATTTTAACAATCTGTCCAATTTCAGGAATTTGTAAAATTTTTGCCATTACTCTGATTGCCTTTTCAAACTCTACTAAGCAAAAATATTCCTCATTTTGCCTTGAAAATTCAATAATTATACCTTCAAAATCTCCTGTTTTCAAAGATACATGACCAAAACAATGACTACATAATTCTGATGGAGGCCAAACAATTTTTTTACAAACAATGCATTCAGGAATGCAAAATTTTCCTTTTAGTAATTCAGATTCAAAACTCATTTTTCTAAAACCAATACTGTTGAAGATGTGGCAGCCGCTGACATATTATGAACCAATCCTATTTTTGCATTGTCAACTTGTCGATTAATTGCATTTGATTGAAGTTGTTGTGCGATTTCTATGGTTTGAGATATGCCAGTTGCACCAAGAGGATGTCCAGCTCCAATCAATCCGCCTCTAGGATTTATTTTAAAATCATTTGTTTCATAAAGATCCTTAATCATATTTGTTCCACTACCAGATTTGGAAAAGCCTAGGGATTCTAATGCCATAGGTTCACAAACAGAAAATGCGTCATGTACTTCAGCTACATCTATATCTTTTGTATCGTGATTTGCCATCTTTAATGCAGTGTGCCCCGCTAGTTTGGTGGATTCCATAGAGCTAAATGATGTATTTTTTGTAAATCCTGCAGAAGTTGTTTTTTGACCAATACCAGTTATCCAAATTGGCATATCTGTATTTTTTTTAGCCATTTCTTCAGATGCGAGAAGAATTGATGCACTACCAGTACATGGTCTTGAACAATCCAATAGATTAAGATCATCTGTCAATTTTTTAGAATTCATCACATCCTGTATTGTGTAAGTTTTATTTGATAATGCATTAGGGTTTTCTTTAGCTTGTTTATGATTTTTTACTGAAACTAATGCTAGTTGTTCATCTGAAATAGAAAATTCACGTTTATAGGATTTGGTAAAAATAGATGCCCAGAATATTGGATGTTTAAACTCTCCTCTAGAATTATCCCATTCTAAGATTTGTCCAGGACTATCATATCTTTCAGCTCCACTAACGAGAACCATATCTGCTAGACCTGATGCAATGTATGAATATGCTGAAACTATTGAATTTGTGCCTGAATTACAAAGACTTTCTATGGAATGAGCGATTTTTGGTTGAATTCCAGTCATTTCTGATAAAATTGGGGAAAGGTATTTTGAATTATTATTTGTAGAAACTAAAACAGCATCAATATCATTTCTATCAATTTCAGGATTATTCTCAAAGAGGTTTTTTGCAGATTTGAGTAAAACAGATTCTATTTTTTTATCATCTTTTGTAAATGGGGTGATTCCATATGCAATTATTCCTACTTTGGTCATATTACTCATCCAGAAATGTTTTCTTCAGTAACTTGAAAGACTCAGATACATCACCGACTGGATTAAATTGAATTATTGGTAAATCAATTCCTGTTTCACGAAAATTCTGAAGTTGTTTTTTGCATTCATCTGGATTACCAGATATACAAAGTGATTGTAACATTGAATCCGTAACAAGTTCATGATTTGATTTTAATCCTGATTTTTTAAATTCATCAAATATGTTTGTTGTTTCATTTTTGAATCCATTGTTTGCTAAAAATTCTCTGTATATCTTACCTACAGATACATAAAATGCCAATGTTTTTTTAGCACGATTAATTGCAATATCTGAATCTTCTGCGATAGAAGTAATTATCTGACAAGTAACATCAATTTTTTTCTTTGATTGCATTTTAGTTATTGTTTCTTTCATTTCATTTAGGGGTCTGAGATAAAAAATTACACCATCTCCAACACTCCATGTTAAATCAACCATCTTTTGATTGACAGCTGCTAAGTATATTGGAATTGATTTCCTTTTTGGTTTCAACAATAATGTAAAATTCTTTAAATCAAAAATTTTCCCAGTATAGTTAACTTGTTTTTCTGATAATATCAATCTAATTATTTCGACATATTCTTTCATTCGTTGTACTGGTTTTTCAAATTTGTATCCGTGAAAAGTTTCAACAAGAGGTAAACTACTTGTTCCAAGACCAAGAATTAATCTTCCATCTGATAAAGTATCTATTGTAGCTGCGCCCATTGCAATTACTGCTGGGCTTCGTGAATAGATATTGATAATAGATGAGCCTATTTTTTGTGTTGTTGTCTTATGAGATATGACACTTAACATTGAAAAGTTCTCCATTCCCCATGTTTCAGGTACCCAAATTGTATCGACATTGGTTTTAGATAGGATTTCTGAGCATTCTAGAACCTGATTTACTGAAAGCAGTGAACCTAGACTACATCCAATACGCATGAAAATTGTATGTTCATTGGATATTTAGCGTATCTGTTTTAGTAATGGGTTAATTTTGATTGAGGTCGAGTATTATCCGAACAGATCATAATTATAATTATTGAGCGAACAAACTTTCACTGAAAAACCATTACAAAAGGCAGCCTTTTGGAATAACGCTACAAAATACACACTAGTTAGCAAAGATGAATCCTTTGTAGAAGAAGTAGCATACATGATGGTTACATTACATCGAACTGGTGCATAAGATTCAAAATTTTATTTCATTATTTTTTGTATGTCTAGTGAACAATCTTCAATATCTTTAAAAGAGTCTATAGAATACCATTTTATCTTTTTAAATTTAATTGTGTTGAGTTTCCCTTTTTTTGCATAATCTGGAAAAAGTGTTTTTTCTATATCGCCTTTGTTTGGCAAATCCTTAAGTATTTCTTTTTGAAGATAATAAATTCCTGCATTCATCCACAAATCTGAAATTTCTTTTTTTTCTCTAAATTTAGATATTTTGTTGCCATTTGTTTCTAAAGTACCAAACTTTGTTTGTAATTCAATAGATGCTATAGAATTTGGTTTTTTTGCAAGTTTTGTTAAATTAATATTTGTTATTGTATCGCCATTAATTACAAAGAATGATTTATCATTAATCATTTTTCCTGCTTTTTTAATGGCGCCGCCAGTACCTAGTGGAGATTTTTCAATTGAGAATTTTATTTTAACACCCAGATTTTTCATACCTAAATAATTTTCAATCATTTTTGTTTTATAGCCTGTACAGATAATTACTTCATTTACACCATATTCTTTTAGATATTTTATTTGCCATTCAATGATTGGTGTGTTCTTCAGAGGAACAAGTGATTTTGGAACATAGTCTGTAATTGGTCTTAATCTTTTACCACGACCACCAGCTAAAATTATTGCTTTCAACTATCAGAGTATTATTTTTAGACTATATGAAAATTTTCAAAGATAGAGTATTAGTAATTTTTCTATCCATTGACGTACAATCAATTTTTCTCTGTCAAATAGTAATGTAATTCGGTATAACACTCAACACAATATTCTTCAAAATCAGTATGATCACAATCATAGACTTTGTTTACGTCATTATTGCATTTGGCACAGGTTGGCAATATAGATCATTTAGGATTTTTTAATTTTAAGTATGCCTAATCCGATTTGTATTAATCCTGCAATAATTATTGGCATCGTTTCAGAAACTACATTTCTTCCAGATTCTTCTGCTTTTACAGGATCTGCATTTCCAATTACAACAGCTCCTCCAATAATGATCAAAATACCTGAAACAGTTATTAAAATTCCCAGACCTTTTGACGGCTCTTTTCTTGAAATGAAATATCCAATAATTGGCAATATCATTGCTGGAAGACCAAGTCCCATCCCTCTTGCTTTATGATCAAATGGAATGAAACCTTCTCCGCTATCAGAACTATATCCAACCGCAAGATCTGCTGCATAAACTACAAGTAAACCAATTGCAATACCTGTAATTATCAAAGCCGCAGTTAGTGCCATACTGAATTCAATTTCCAACAATTAATAAATCTAATCAGATTGACAGACAACTATTTTTTCTTTAATTGTCTCTAATTTTTGTAATAACTGATCAATTGATTCTCCTTCCGTTCCAACTAGATTAAAATGACCTAATTTTCTTAATGGTTTTGATATTTTTTTACCATACATTTTCAAAAATAAATTATCATTTGAAATATCAAGTGGTTTGTATTTTCCTTCAAATCCTTTTGTTCCTAAAATATTGTACATGATAGTGTTATGGATTAGTTTAGTACTTCCAAGTTCCAAACCCAAAATTGCTCGTAGATGTTGTTCAAATTGAGATGTTTCGCTGGATTGTAGAGTGTGATGGCCAGAATTGTGAACTCTGGGTGCAATTTCATTAATTAGTATATTATTGTCTTGAGTTACAAACATTTCTATGCCAAAAGTTCCAGCTCCTTTAAGAACGGTCATTATTTTTTCTGCAATTTGTTCAGCTTTTTGTGTAAC